>Ga0247611_10008272_pt1 | contig 12867 bp, 9 predicted proteins | sample 177DNAGHGhighgp2_FD_192422 | JGI IMG/M metagenome (GOLD analysis project Ga0247611, IMG submission 192422) | Sheep rumen microbial communities from Palmerston North, Manawatu-Wanganui, New Zealand - 1770 DNA GHGhigh gp2 | ecosystem: Host-associated > Mammals > Digestive system > Stomach > Rumen ... | reverse complement strand
AAATAGCTGCGCAGTTAGGCGTATCGCCAGCCAGTGTCTCTCAGAGGTCGGCATACATAGCGTCGTTGATACAGGACATAGCTTCAAGGCAGTAAGATGGCTGACGTAAATTCAACGTGCACGAAGCTCCTAGAAGCCATGCATACGCAGGCGGAACAGGAGCTAGGTGAAAAGAAAATAACGCCGTTCCTGGATACACTCGGTGATTACGATAGCACAGAGGATCTTGTCAAAGACTTATTTGACACGACAGAGTACAACAATAAGTGGAAGACGGCCCACGAAGCGAACAAACAGGCGACCACAGACACCGAGAAGGACGAGAACGACGCGGCAGAGATACGTGCAAAACAGACAATCGTGTACATGTGCTCGTGGAAAAGAGCCCTGTTGAAGTTTTCTGGTAAGATGTCTGATGTTGATTACGTGTATGGGAACGGCATGAATTACATAAACACTGGAGCACAGTCGATAGAGGCCACTAGAATGATCTTGGATGAGCCTGAGACTACGACAGAGCCAGAGTCTGGAAAATAATTGGAATGAGAACAATAGTATCCACAGACTCATACGCAGGAAGACAACTCGATCTAGAGTGTCTTCAGTCTATGTATACTCCTAGTACATCATTCGTAGAAATGACTCCAAGTGCCACATTTGAGACTCCTAAGATTGTTGCAGGGGCACAAAAGTTGGCACAAAGATTTATAGTGCTGTTCACCACGACACTTGGTTCCGATAAATTCAATACCGATTTCGGTACAAAGTTGACAGACGCCGCAAAGTACGGAAACATAACCGGGTACACTGAGATAGAGTTGATGGCCAATATGGCTAACGAGCAGGCGAGGGACGCTATATTTGCTGCAGACGCTGATACTGATACGTACGGAGCAATACCTGATGACGAGAAGTTGGCAAACAGCTGGATAAGCGACGTCGTTGTGGACAAGGACACCAGAACAGTGCGTATATACGTTAGCATCGCAACAGCGGCTGGAGAAGCCATTACGTTCGTTGTTCCTACCACCAGTGGAATTTACTAAGGTTAAACAGATGAAAACGATAGAACTAGCCGACATAGAAGATGCGAAGCTGTCCGAGTCTGAACAGTTTCTAATTGATCTGATAAGGACAAATTATCCTCACCTCGACCTGAGGCTTGGAACGGCACTGCGCGATCTTCTGGTACGTCCTGATGCGATAATTCACGCGTGGTTCTCCAGCCAAGCAGAAGAGCAGCGCGCAGTCGCTTCTTTGAAGATACTTCTCGATAGAGCAAATAATGGAGAGGCAGTAGATACTGACGACGTAGAGCGTGTGTTGTCCAACTTCAATCTGGTGGGTGCAGTCGGTTCATCTGCGAAGGGGATAATACGAATAGTCGTAAGCTCCAAGAAAACGTATGTGCTTAGGGCCGGGCTGGAATTCAATACTCTAGATGGTAAAACATACAAGACCGGTTCACAGATCACCGCAGAGTTTCAGCCAATAGACGGCGAGGTCAGGCTTTATCAGGGGTCCAAGAATTTCTTCTTCTTTGTTCCGGTTACTTGTACTGAAGTTGGATCTGATGGCAATATAACAAAGGGTACTGTGCTGTCTCCAAAGACATCTTTTGCCGGGTTTGTAAGTGCAGCCGCATACAACAACTTTTCAGGCGGATCCGACATAGAGAGTCTTGGAAGCCTTGTAAGCAGAATACCCGTTGCGCTTTCTACGCGCTGTCTTTTGAGCTCAAGGGCCGTCGAGGCCGTGCTTAGAGACGAGTTCGACCAGACCGAGAATCCGATAATAGCCGTGTCATCTGTCGGATATGGAAATCCGGCGCAGCTTCGAGACAAGCACAATCCTTTTGGAATAGGCGTAGGTGGTCGCGTAGACGTGTATGTTAGAAACTTTACAGCACCCAATACCGTATCTTTGAGAAAAGATTTTACGTACGATCCTGATGCAGATGCCTATGTGTGCGAGGTTTCAGCGGCAGATGCACCTGGCCTTTACAGTGTCATAGCCGTGTCTGATGTTGATTCAGTGGCTATTTCATCCTATTCGTTCAGCGCTGAATACTCTGGTGCTGAAGACATAGACACGTGGCACGATCTAGACACGTCTGGAAGTTCTGTAGAGTTGGCCGGTACTGTCTGGAGAAAGTGTCGCGTTTTTGTGTATGGACTGTATAGAACAGAAGATACGAGGACATTGAACGTAGAGGCTATAGTTCTTCCAGCTGCGCAGCAGATACAGGCATTCTTGGACGACGAATCGGTAAGAAACGTAGGATCTGATTTCGTAGTAAGGTGTCCAGCGGTGTGTAGAGTGTCCATAAACGCAGTATGCCGGTACAAATTGGGCACGTTGTTCGACGTCGAGGAGGCAAAAACCGCCCTTGCAAACTTCATTAATACAACCGGGTTTGTTGGAAGAATTACAAGATCCGAAGTTGCTTGCGTGCTTAAGGAGCATGGAGCGACCAGCGTCGACATAAGCGACAATTACATGCTTGTCGGAGTAGTCGTAGATGCAGAAGGCGAGACACACAATCTATCAGGCGACTCGTTGGACATTTCAGACATAGCAATACCGGGTAGAATGCTTACGAAGGATACTTGTGTATTCTCTACAGCAGAAGAGAACATTAACATAACCGCGATACCGGAGTAATCGCAGGAACAAACAGCCATGATCGAAGATAAATACAGACAGGGCCTGTCGCTACCAGCCATAGAAAGTTCGACAGTATCGTCTGTCGCAAAGACCCTGTTCAGCTGGTTAAGGTCTTTTTGGACAGATCTCTACAAGGATAAGAATTTCATCAAGAGGTTGCAGGGTGCTAGAGCAACTAGGTATGCCCAGTTGTATCTTGATCTGCTGGAAAACATACAGCTTCTTGACCACAAAAATGCGCCTGTGTTTCATAGAGAGCGCTGGTATCCTGTGATTGTAAGAAAATCCGCACAAAACGACAGCAGCGCGTCAAAAATCAAGCTAGGATCGGATAAGAATGTTGTTCTTGGGACACAGACAAATACAGATGTATTCAAGGACGATACCGTCATAAAGCTTGGCGAGAACACAGAATACAGGAACGTAGTAACGTATTCGTTGCCTGAGAAGGTTGTAACCGTATTGTCGTGCATAGTAGACAACATAGCCGACCCGAAGATAATCCTGAAGAACGGCGAGGATTTCAGCATAACAGAGAGCTCACTTGTAATACGTAAAGAGCACGATCCGTTTTCAGAAGGTTCTGGATTTGCCGTTTTCGACATACCGGAAAGCATCGACAGCGCAGGGGACGAGGAAGCTGTCCTGTGGGCGTGCGACACACTGATCGACAAGAACTTCGTTATGAATTACACCGGATATGCAGTAGGTCTTGAAACAGAATCTACAGAGACATATAAAAGGATCGTTTCTCTTCTATGGGACGCGATATCTGATGGTATAAGCATCGAGCATCTTCACGAGGTGCTTGCAGCTATGTGCTGTGTTCCTACCATCTTGGATGAGAAGGAGATAGTTGAAGCTGTTTATGGGTCCGGCGGAAATACAAAGGTCATTACAGACAAGAATGTGTACACCCTTGGCCCTAGATCTACAAAAGACTCGGTACTTGACTGCGTAAAGACTGGAAACACACTGTATAAGGGGTGCATCCTGGATAAGTCGGTAAGGATCTATCCATTCATACAAGGGATAGACACGGTTGAAAAGAAATCTGGATTTACTAAAGAGCAGTTTATGTCCGATGTCCGGTCGTTGAGCATACCTGCCGCTATAGTTAGATCAGACCTGTGCGGAGGCTTCTATGCAGGTTGGGAGCCAGTAGATGTCATATATAACGGCAACGATTCCAACGGAAATCCAAGACTTTCCTTTGATTTAGGTATGCCTGACGACGAAGATGCAAGATACTGGGCTTCTGTGTGGCTAAGGTTCGAAAAAGCAGGAATATCAATGAAAAGTTGCTTTAAAGAGCCGATAGATGATAATATTTCAGAAGGAGAAAAATGCGGGGAGGTAGTGCCGATTGAGTTTTTTCTAAGAAATCTTGTGGGTGCAAACACGTTGATCGTCGTGATAGATACAGACCTTGTAGCTGACACGTCGCCTGTGTTTGACCCGAATTTCTTCAATGCGTTTAGGAAGCTCATACCTGAGTACATCAGGCTGTACTTCATAGAGCATGGAAAAGACATAGAAGACGCATACTTGAACGGAGACGACTCTATAGAGGACGAGACACATGAAACAGCCAGCGTTGGGTCTTACGAGGAAGACTACGAAGATTTCAGCGAAGACGTTGTCAGTTCGAAGTGGGTCAGAAAATGCAAAAAAAGCAAGTACGAGGATGACGAAGACGATGAGTAGCCTTTCAGACAAACCAATAGTTGGAACGGTCAAAGGCCGTTTTGTTTCGTCATCTGGGGGAGAAACTGGAGCATTCGTGGAGAATAACACGGCGTGCGTGAAGGCTTCTGATGCTATTGCAGCCGCGTACGCCGGAGATACGTCTCTAGTTCCACGCAAGGTGGCTTTCCTGTATTCAACACAGCAGAAGGAACTGTCCATCAACCAAGAGACAACATGGCTTGATGTCGTGAACTCCGGTTACTCCATGAATATAGTCAACTTCAGTTACAGACCTACCGTTGATTCAAACCTGGTAACGTTCCACGCCATGACACAGGGAGACCTGTCTGGTAACATCTATGCCGCATGTCTTCTTGGGGACACAAGATCCGGCAGAGACGACGAATACGAGGTTCTTGCTATAGTGGATCTTGGTGGAAGGAAGAAGCCGGACGATTTCGAGCTGTCCATCGACTGGACAGTCAAATTCAAGTACGGAAGCTCGATGGAAGACGAATACTTTTCCTAATAGGTGACTAGATGGCCGAAAACAGCTTCAAAATAAAAGACGATGTCACGGGGAAGGAATATACGTTCCACCTGTCAAATGGAAAACTTGAACTCTCAGAGATAGGAGACGCTCAAGGTGATGCAATTCTTGTCTCGGCAAACTGGCCAGCAGTACACGGACTTAGAGACGGCCAGAACGTAGACGCGGCTACATTCAACAAGCCTATTACAGAGCTATCTGAGAGAACTACGTATCTGTTCAACAAATACAGGGCATTCGATCTTAGAAACCCTCTCGCTACAACTCTATTTGCAGATGCTCCTCTGGATCAGTCAAACACGCCGAACACAGGCGATGTAGTCTATCTCGATCCAGACACGGATACATATAAAAAGGCGCTGGCGGATGTCAGCGCATTCGACTACTTCTCTGTCGCAGGTTCTGCTTATGCGGCCGGTATTCTGGTAAAGAAAGAGGGAACGAAGGGCACTGTAGCTTCGTTCGGTCGTCTCGATCTAGACAGTCTTGGGATTTCAGTGTCGCTGATGCTTGAAAAAGACGAGAAATTCAGGCCCGGCTTATATTATTTGTCATCTACAGAGGCTGGTAAGATGACTGCGTTTCCAAGCGGACCACGCGTTGTAGTAGGTTCGTTTACAAGAGCACACATAGCGGTAATAAACATCCACGCAAAAGAGCTTGGAGAGGCACACGTACACAGGTCATATGCTTTGCGTGGCGTGCCTGCCGGAGATCAGGTGCTTACTGAGGAAGGTCCTGATGGAATACACAAGTATGTTGGATATGCTCCAGATCAGTATTCTTCGAATGGAAATCCAGACGGAGATATCTACCCAGGTTTGATGTTTACTGGTGAATGGCTCAAGAATGAAAGCATTACATACAACTTTGAGATTCAGAGCTACGCCGGTGACGGAATGCCAGGCGAGCGCTTTGGGTCTGACCCAGGCGTGTTTTTACACTGGGAGACAGGAGATGGTGCTAGAAGCGGAAGACTCGAATTTCACGCATTCAACACTCCTATTGAATTTGAGAACGGTGCGTACATAAGCCTGACAAGCGGAGATCCAGACGGTCAGATCGTATACAAGGTCGAGACCGACGCCCTGTCAAAGAGACAGTGGAACGGAATCAAGCTGCCGGAAGACGGTGCTGGATGGCGATCTCTTACCACTAAGGAAGAGGAAGATTTCATAAGGCTGCACAGAAACCATGCTGTTCCGTGCTTCATTTACAACATCGGATTCGACAAGGATATGCAGGCGTTTTTCCCACCTGTTCCTGCAAAGTCAGCGTCTCTTGTCGTGAATGGCGTAGAGATTCCTTCTGATAATCTCGGCGAAAAGAACTATACGTATTCGATAGAGAATGACTCCCTGTATTGGTATGACAACACATGGGAGCACGCCCCGTGGCCTGGTTCGTACTTTAGCAGGTTGAACAGACCAGAGACGTGGGAAGAGAAGAAGATGGTGCTGCATTTTATAAAGACGGCAACCACAGACATGGGCCCTGTCATGTCTCTTTCAGGAGCGCCAGGGTCAGGAGTAAGGGTTGTATCTTGTTCGTCCGGTGAGGCAGCTAGTGTTGGCGACTTGATGATCGACATAGACCCGTTAGGCGATGTGGTTGAAGACAGTCTTACAGGGTATAAGGTTGTAAAGGCTGGAGGCGGTGGCGTATTCAAGACGGGTCCTGTCGTCGAGAGAATTGTACAGGGGCCGGGCATTGTACTTACTCGCATAGGTACGGCACCACTTGGGCAAGGAACAGTTGTAATCAGTACAGCTGAAGGCGGAATACAGGGTGACTTCGAGGAGGTTGCTCTGCAAAATGCCAAGCAGGACATGGTTGGCATGTTCCCATACGTCAGACTCCTTGGCTGGAGAAACGATGAGGCCGCACAGAACATACCGTCTGCGTTCGTTTTGAAGTTCCACGTTCCGTACGACAACACCACGGCGCTGTACAAGGTTGGATTTTCGGCAAGCGTATTTGGAACACAGGGATATGTCGGTACAGACATACGCTATGCTGGCTTGAAGATGGATTACAGCATTCTGCCGGATCTTACGCCTGTTTCTGATGCAGAAACCGGAACCTACGCATCAGCGAACGTGCAGAGTGATCTGATTTCTCCAGATTCTGCTCGCGTGCTCGAGCTTCCAATAGTGTCTGTGTATGACGGTGTTACCGCCTCGTACTCTGAATTCGATCCTGTTCTTATTCACACCGTGGATGGAGAACCAGACATAACAGGAAAGAGGTATGCCGCGTTCGGAAACACTATCCCATACGATGACGAGTGCAAGTCGTACATGAACAGCAAGCAGCTTACTACAGTAGCCGTCAAGCCAGGTTATACTGTCGCAGTTCGTATTTCAAGAGGACCGGCGGTGTCCGGCGTCGTGGAATATACGGCTCCCGTAGGGTTCATGAACATGAGGTGGATGCTTGAGAGGATCGACTAATGGCCGACGTAATACAGCTTGAATGGCTGAACCAGAATTCTCTTAGAAATTATCCTATAAGAGAAAACGCGCAGAGGAGACCGTCATTGAATGACGGTACTCTTGTCGATGAGTACGCGATACCTAATTATCTGATAACCGATTTCGTGATGACTATCGATAACGAGTCGTCGAGTGCGTTGTACATCATGAAGATGATCCTGTCGAACTCTGCGCTAACGTTTATCATAGGAAGCGAGGGAGACGTGGCCGCGACTGTGTCTGTAGATCTTACTACACACAAGACAAACGATAGTTACACGTTTCGCGGTTTGAACTCATATGCGTCTGCAATTGGATGCATGGTTGTCGGTGATACGGCAAGACTCAGGGAGGATATCCCAGACGGCGTATATTCTTACACGTATACAGAAACGTGCTTCGAATACAGGTGCGTAAGACCTGCGATAAGGCGCGTGTCGAGCCTGTGCATCTACGACGATCAGACCGGATATTCTACGAAGCAGCTGTATGGAAAGGTTCGTCTCATAGCCGGAGACAACATCATATTGAGGTATGACGAGGAGAACAACGGCATACGTATAGACGCGGATTCAAGCAAGAAATACAACGAAGAGTGCGAATGCGGCGCTGAAACAACTGTCAAGACGATAAATGGGTTGTCTGTTGAAAACGTCACGCTGGTCGGCGACGACTGCATATCTGTGACAACGGACGGAACAGTGATAAAGATATCGGATACGTGCTCGAAGCCGTGCTGCGGATGCGCGGAGATGAATTTCTTGAACGAAAAGCTGTCTCAGTTGAATACTGCTGTCAATAAACTTGAAAACTACGCAGATGCGCTGGACAGCAGAATAAGCGAACTGCACAGCGCATATCAGCAGGCGAACACCGACGAGACCGATGGAGACGTATCAAACGACGACTCCGACGAAGAAGGTGGCGAGGAGGAAGAGGGGTAATACTTTTCACTAAGTAGACTTCTCTTGGTTGATATGGCCTACGAGGATTTTCTGTCGTCAAACACCGCGGTGTCGTACCCATTCAGGCAGAATCAATCTTTGCCTGAAGAATTGACACGCGCGTTTGCGGATGCATGCATTCGCGCTGATTCGTTTGATGTCTCTCTGTCTGAGTTCTCATACAAGCCGGATGATGGCGAAATTCGTATAGTGGTTGACGGAAACGAGTATTCGTCGATAAACGAGAATAAAAAGACTTTTGTAGTCATGCGTGGAGACAAAGCCACGTTCGTTCTAGATTCTGCGTGGCTTGGCATGCTTGGGAATTACAGCTATACCGGTGACGCCAAGTTCGAGCCTGATTGCATAATAGTGGATACGACGTCCATAGAGTCCATTGAAATATACAACGGCGAGGGAGATCCTAACAACGTCGTACTTAGCGGCGACGTTTTTCTGGAACAGGGTTACAACACTGAAACAACCTGCGCAATCCCGGATGACTCACACAGCGACATCACGCTTCTTGCAGATTCAGGGATCGGTCTCGGACTTGTGCCGTGCGAAGAGGAATGTGAAGACACTGGTGCTCTTGAGAACGGTACTCGTCTCAGGTCTGAGAATGGGCATGTCGTTATAGGAGGGGACGAGTGCTACGAGGTCACTGCAAAAGGATCCACCGTACAGATACACGGAAAATGCGTTGCGTGTTGCCAGTGTCAGGATTACGTGGACAAACTTGCCGACGTCAAAGACACGGCTTCAACTGTTGCCAATCTAAACAAGAGAATAACTGGAACTGCAACTGACAATTATTTTGGAGAGCTCGAGAAGTTTGCCGAGGACTTCAACGCTCCGAAGATAGACATACGGCTTGAAATATCACCAGACGGAGACCTGATGTCAGTTCCGATACACGGTGAGCCAGTTGGTGGGTTTGAAAACGCGTTCCAGTCATTTCGCGTGACATGCACGATAGTCAATCTCACTGGATTGCCTTGCTATATTTCAGTACCAGACGCGTGGAGTGCAGATAACTTCGAGAATCTAAAAGAACTGTTTGGAAAGGCTACCAATAAGGACGGTGAAGAGCTCGGAGTACCACAGAGGCTATTCAACGGCATAGAAGCAGGTGTAATCTGCAGAGACTTCGACGGAAACCAGACAAAGTACACGATAAACCCACAGGAAGATGCATATGACCGCAAAGGAAGTCTGGTATCTTCTTCGTGCAAAGGATCCACGGTGAGACGCCAAAGCACTGATGAGGTGTCTTACGTCGACCCGAATCTACTCACCACATATGTGAGTGCAGATGATCTTCAAATCATGGACACCATAGAGGCGTGTTCAGGACTTGCGATACGAGAACTGACAGAAAGAAATAATCCGTCGGACAGGTTGAAGTTCGCAGAAGAGACTACACTTCAGCTTTGTCCAAGAGGAACAGGAGCTGGATTCCTCATGCCTAAGGGGTATTCAATACGTATAACGAACAGCTACATGTTCAGAGCGTATGACTCACCGGGAGATCTAGAAAACAGCACTATTTTTGCAAACTTTTATTGCTGGTTTTATTGCCCAATGGCAGGGTATACTGCAGCATATAACCTGGCAAAGCCGTACAATGGATCATACGACGAGAATGAAGACGGAAACGGGTACAGCATTCGATACTCGTGGAAAGAGGGAGACCTGTATAAACAGATAGTTACTCCTGAGTTTTTGAGACACGGCATATATACTACATGCAGGTATAACATATTTACAGGCAAGTCTGAGATATCAAGAGACGTAGGAAAGTTGACACCAGATGCCAAGTAGAGACATACAATTCGAAAACATTAACTCACTTCGCAAATACCCCTTTGCGGAGGATGCGACGATGTTGTCTGACAAAGGAGAGCCTATACCTGTCGACATAATAAAGAGCTTGCACATAACAAGCTTGGTGAGCGTAGATGACGTGTTTTGCTCTGGAATACATTGTGGGCCGAGGCTAGTGTCGATATCTTTGTCAGACAAGAATGGCATTTTATTGTCATGCACATGCCCAGGTAACATCTCAGGAACCAATGACGAATACATAGAGATGACAAGTCATAGGAAGGGCGTAAGCGGAACAATTTCGCTGTACAATCCTAAAACAGACTCGGCATCTGCCGTTACTTATAGGGCATCTACTCCAGCCCAGACTAGAATACACAGGTTCTGCATACTTGAATTCCCGGAAGTTGGAGTTGTTAAATTCATCGACGACAAATCGGGCGAAGAAATAAGCGGTCAGGTTACAGTTAAATTCAACGGAGGTGCTGTAGGTGCTAGCATAGCTGAACAGGACACTCACAAAACTACGATTAAACTTTCTTTGAACAAGAATCTGGCGTCAATTCTTTCAAATCCGTGCATACCGACGGATCTCAACACTTCATGCATTGCACCGGTGATTCAGACGATAAACGGTGTTGAGCCGACGGAAGATGGTGAAATAGCAATAGTACTGGAGTAGCGCTATGCCAACACCGATAAACGTAGAGTTTGAAAATGTAAACAGGAGTACTCTTTATCCGTTCTCAGAGTACTCTTCGATAGAAGATAGGCGTGGATTCAAGCTTCCAACGTCATTTGTGGTAGACGCGATGCTGTATCCAGATGCAGGACCATGTTTTCTTCATTCGATAAAGAAGGATCAAATAACAAAGGAGTCGATACTCAGGATCTCAACTGGGACTCGTAATGACGACGACGAGCGCATGCTCGTTGGTCGGTTCGACGATAAGTCGACAGAAGTAGAACTGTTTGATTCAAAAGGAATACATCGTGGGTGTCTCATACTTGGTGATGGATCCGCCGAAGTGTACGACCACCCGATCGACATGGATTTCGACAATGCTTTGATCTGCAATGATTGTGTATTTGAGGTAGGGTCCGACGGTGTAACGTCTGTCGTGGTAAATAACATAGGCAAGACGCCTATTACTGGTGATGTTGAGTTTGTCGAGGACAAGGAAGATAAGATCGTCCTGAGAGCTGTTTCTAGTGAAAACGTAGACGGCAGTATGAATATAAGATTCGACGTAGTGCAGTCAGCGTATAAATACAGCAACATCGGAAATGGAATTACCAAGATACATGTTAAGCGCTATGGCGGCTCGAAGCTTAATTACTACAACAAAGACGGAGATCTGTATTTGTATTTAACTAAAGATGGATTCTTCAGAGATGGGTCGCTTATTGACAGGAACGACATCTGCGAGCACGAACAGAGCAGGGCCGATGGTGGTTCAGATGAAATATATGACACTGACAACTGTGGAAGAGACACTGGAATAAATTATCCGCCAGATCCGCTACCAGACGTTAAAATGCCGGAGCTACAGAAGGTTGCAAAGGTAGATATCACAAAAAAGGTCAAGACTCCACCGATAGGCAAAAAGTCTAAGAAATGCTGGCCGTGCGGCCTCCAGTGGAAGGCAATGCGCCAATATGCCGAAAGTAACGATCCTGCGTACATAAAGATGCTTATAAACAAGCAAACCAATTCGTACTGGGAGGAGCCTGGATGGGATCACGACAGAGCCGTAAATGGATTCAAATGGGGATCCACTATGACGTGGTTCTTAGTAGAGGGTAATGTATATATAGAGGTTTATCCTAATAACTGGTGGATCGAGGTATTTATGACCATAAAACACTCCGATTTTGCGTTAAGGTTGTTCAGCGAGAAAGACACTGGTTTTTGGGCTGGACATGACGGTGACATACCGTATTACAACGGATCGTTCGCAATAAAGCCAGAAAAATTCCAAGAATTTTACGACTACTTGTATAGCAATAGAAAAGCAGGTTTGGGATATATAGATGTTAAAATAATCGGAAATATTATCCGTGAAAGGGGTTGGGGATTACCACAGTGGTACGGGATAGAACAGTGGTTTCGTTCGGAAGGCATGTCCGTTGACGAGTGGAGCGCTATATTTGAAAAAGAGTTGCCTGCACCAGAGGCATGGATGAATACAACGTATTCAGAACACAGGGAGTGGGAAGACGCTGTAAGGAAAAAAATAAACAGCTACGGTCTCGGTGGTAGCACGCTCGTATACACGATAACACCGAGATGCTATTTCGAACACTTCAAATGCAGGAACTGGGAAGTTTCTGAAGAAGATTTTTTAGGCAACGAAATAAGACAACTTATCGGCTGGGGAGAGAGTGACAATATTTTCAAAGGTGGATTCAGCCAAGTAGAGCTTACCGGCACTACAGCTTCAGAAACAAACGGTACTTCGACAATAAGCCCTATGCCAGCTAAAGAAGTAAAAATCAAGGTGCCGAAATGGCTTGTCGCCCGCTATGTGTGGTGGTTTACGAAGGCAAAACGCGGAAATCAGATGCGCCACTTCATAGTTCCAAAGGAACGTGGCCTTGTATTTTACACTGGTAACTTTTTCCATGGAGGAGATCCATCGTTGTATGGTGGATCCAAAGAAGAATCGTACATTTCTTGGCTGTGCTGCTGCGCGTGGGATACTTCTGTGTGGAC
>Ga0247611_10008270_pt1 | contig 12868 bp, 5 predicted proteins | sample 177DNAGHGhighgp2_FD_192422 | JGI IMG/M metagenome (GOLD analysis project Ga0247611, IMG submission 192422) | Sheep rumen microbial communities from Palmerston North, Manawatu-Wanganui, New Zealand - 1770 DNA GHGhigh gp2 | ecosystem: Host-associated > Mammals > Digestive system > Stomach > Rumen ... | reverse complement strand
TCCAATGGCTTTTTATGGATCGGTACATACGGAGGGGGTGTGGTGCGCTATGACGGCTATGGGATGATGCAGCCAGTGCTTGGGCTCAAGAGTCTTTCCTGTAAAAGTATTGCTGAAGACCGATTCAAGCGGCTTTGGGTCTCTTTCGATGAAGGTACTAGTGTATTGGACCTAAAGACCATGCTCCCTGTGGTGCCGAAGACAGCCAATGGCGGCGACCTTAGTGAACTACTCTCTCAACCAGCTGTGAAAGTTTATACGGATGCTTTGGGCAGGGTATGGCTGGTTACGATTCAACAGGTGGCTTTACTGTCTTTCAGTGAAGATGGTCAGATTAACAATGTTTACTCTTATCAATATAAGAGTAATACCCCTGATGTTTGTCTGGTTGATGTCGATGGAAATGGTAAGCCATGGGTTTGTATTGATCATGGTATTTATCGGTTGGTGGAAAAGAATGGAAATCTTGTCAGAGAGGAGATCTCCCCATTATTACGCCCGCTGTTCGGCTTATATATCACGGATATATTAAAGCGCGGAAATGTTGTTTGGCTGGCAACTAATCATGGCTTGTGCCGCTATGATCCCTATCGGAATCAACTGAGCAGCTATCGCTATGGCACACGCGAAGGTATGCCCTCGCACGAGTTCCTTTCCAGCCTTGCACTGATGCCGGACAATACCCTGCTTGTGGGCTCTCTTTTTGGCGTGAATATCTATGATGATGCGACTGATAGTTTTTCAGCGTGGAACAGTTCCAGTGCTTCTCCGTTGAAAAACGATTTTATACATTGTCTCCTGGTTGATAAGGGCTTGATTTATATAGGAACGGAGTCTGGTGGTGTGGTTCGACTTTCGCCTCGCCAACTTTTGTTGAAGAGTTATGTCCACACTTCTGATCCTGCTTCGCTTTCCCCGAACCCTGTCAATGCCATGTTTGCCGGGCCTGATGGATCGCTTTGGGTAGGAACAGTTGAAGGCGGGTTGAATTATAGGGCAAAAGGGCAAAGTGGCTTTACTCATTATACGGTATCTAATTCAGGCTTGTCACATAATAGTGTGTCTGCCCTGACAGCGGATAGGCAAGGACGCTTGTGGATAGGTACCTGGGGTGGAGGCATCTGTATGCTTGATATGAAATCGCCTCATATAATAACCCGTTTGGATCTCCCGGAAGAATATACCAGATTAACCAACTTTGTGGGTGCGCTTGCCTACGATCCCATTAATGATGGGCTTTGGGTAGGTAGTAATGACGGTATTTTCTTTTATCGCTTTAAGACACGTGAAATGGAGGATCCTTTTGATGGCTGTCGGGATGTACGTGGCTGCATTGGTTCCATTGTTACACGGGATGGTTATCTTTGGATGGGTTGTATCTTGGGTGTCCGTATCGTCAATCTTAAGTCATACAAGAACGGTAAGTTCCAGAACCGTGCCATCGTCCATCTGCTGAATGATCCTGAATCACGGATAGTGGATAAGTTGTCGTCATTCTGTGAGACCAGTGATGGTACGCTTTGGTTGGGCAGCAATGGCTATGGTCTTTATCGCAGGGTTGTTAATGAAAAGGGAGAAGAGCATTTTGAAGTGTTTACACAGGAGGATGGCTTAGTCTATAATGGGGTAAAGGGAATTGCAGAAGACCGAAATGGCCGATTGTGGGTGACTACTCAGAATGGCCTGTCTGTCTATGACCCCAAACTACACGTATTCACCAATTATTCGAAATACGACGGCTTGATTAATCCTCATTTCTATTGGAACTCAGCCATTAGGGATGCTGAAGGTGTTATCTATCTGGGTACAGAAGGTGGGCTGATAGAGGTGACGGGTGAGAATACCGAGAGCCCTTATCAGGGTCATCTGGTATTTACACACCTCATGGTCGATAATCAGGATGTTTTGGCAGGTAGTGATTATTTGGACTATGATATCTCCATTGCCAAGACTATAACCTTGAAAGAGAGCAACCGTTCTTTCTCTATAGATTTTTCTGCCCTCGACTTTGGTCATGAGCGTCAGGGACTTTATAGTTATCGGATGAAAGGCTTCGAAAATGATTGGATCATGCTGAAGCCTGGTATGCATTCAGTTCGTTACAGTGCACTACCTGCTGGGCATTACACGTTTGAGGTCAAATATCAGTCGTTACAGACCCTTGGTGATGATGAGATTATATCGGTGGATGTGGTTGTTGTGCCATCATTTTGGAACAGCTGGTGGTTCCGCCTTATATTGAGTGTTCTCTTTGTGCTTTTTTGTATATATATATATAATAGGTGGGCAAGTCATTTGAAGCGTATTGAGGCAGAACAATTACTCAATCCAATCCGGAAAGTGCTTGAGGAGTCAGACGATCCGCGCCAGCTTCAATCGCGTATCCAGAATATCCTTGATAATCAACAACGGTATAAAGAGAGTGTTTCTAAGAGTGTTGAAGCAGACAAGGTAGAAGTGCTGAAGAGTACAAAACCCTTTATGGAAAAGGTTATGTTGGTGATGGAAACCAATTATATGAATTCTGAATTCGGTGTTCAGGAGTTCTGTGATGCTCTTGGTATGAGCCGTACGGTAGTCAGTAAACATCTTAATGCAGAGGTGGGACTCCCTGCGGGGCAGTTCATACGTAACTATCGATTGAATATGGCAAAAGAAATGCTTTCATCGAAAACGGGTAACCGCAATATTACAGAAATAGCTTATGCCGTAGGTTTTAATGATCCGAAATATTTTACGCGTTGTTTTACTAAAATGTTCGGAACAAGCCCCAGTTCTTTTTCTTGATTTACCTCAAGAGTAGGTCTTGATTTATCTCAAGAGGTGGATAAAATATGTCTAGGAGGACAAAAATCATTTTATCCACCTTATAAATCGTTTTGTCCACCTCCCTATAGGAATATATACCTACTTTTGCAGCAAAGTTAATAAACTAACTCGTTCAAAATTTAAACTTAAAACAATTAACAATGAGAAAACAAGTATTATTCTCTGCGATGCTGATGCTAGGTATGCTGGGTGGTATTTCTGCCTATCCTGTTCCTGCTATGGCATCTGTGACCCAGCAGACCATCAAGGTCACGGGTCAGGTTGTGGACCAAGATGGGGAACCACTCATTGGTGCTACAATTAAGTTGAAGGGTGCCCAGACGGGTGTCATTACCGACTTCGACGGTAATTTCTCCATCGATGTCCCTTCTAATGCAACGCTCGTAGTGAGCTATGTTGGTTACAAGGATCGTGAAATTGCCGTACGTGGACGTGCTGTGATTGAAAAGATCGAGATGGAATCAGATGCGCTGATGCTCGAGCAAGTGGTTGTTGTGGGTTATGGTACTCAGAAGAAGGCTGACTTGACAGGTTCTGTATCTGTTGTGGATGCTGATGAACTGAAGCGTACATCTAACGCTAACATCTCCACGATGCTTGAAGGTAAGGTGGCTGGTGTTCAGATTACTTCTGACGGTCAGCCTGGTGCCGATCCATCTGTTAGAATTCGTGGTGTCGGTTCTTTCGGTAGCACTGCTCCTCTTTATGTGATTGATGGTGTGCCCATGGGTACAACTATCCGTGACTTCTCACCAAACGACATTGAGACCATTCAGGTGCTGAAAGATGCTTCTGCCGGTGCTATCTACGGTTCTCGTGCTGCTAATGGTGTGGTAATCATCACCACCAAGGGTGGTAAGAAGGATCAGCCATTAAAGGTTGATTATAAGGGCTACTTTGGTGTTGACCTTATCAGCAAGAGTGAATATGATGTGATGAATGCTGATCAGTATAGTACTTATCTTGGTCAGGCTGCCAAAAATTCAGGAACCCCGCTGCCTGGTGGATACAGCGATCTTGGTAATGGCATTTACAAATTTCAGGATAATACCAATACCGACTGGTTTAAAGAGGTCTTCAAGACTGGTACCCGCCAGAACCACAACATCAATCTGAGTGGTGGTGGTGCTCACAATACTTATAATATAGGTCTTGACTATTTTAATCAGAAAGGTACTCTGGAAGGTGCCGGACCTAACTATGAGCGTTTCACAGCCCGTGTGAACAACACCATGGAGACGAAGTTCATCAAATTCCGCACCAGCGTTGTTTATTCTCACTCAAATCAGGATGGTATGGGGCTTTCCAACGCTTCTGAGTATGTACAGGGTCTTTATGGTGACGTGACCAATGTGCTTCGTGGTACGCTGTTGATGCAGCCTACTATTAAGGCATACGATGAGTCAACATGGGTACTCGATGATAAGGTGGGTTCTGCCAGCAGCTATAATTACGATGCTTATGGTTATGGCGTATATTATGATACCGTACATGGTGACATATCTGCCTCTAACCCCTTGTTGGTGAACAATCTGCTGACTCGTAATACCATCGTTGACCGCGTGGTGGCTACTGGTTCTGCTGACGTTGATCTGATGAAGATGATTGGTTTTGAAAACAAGAACCATAAGCTGAACTATAAGTTGAACCTTTCTTACAGCAAAACTCATGCTCAGGATAAGACTTGGGTGTCAGCTTGGATTCAGAGCAACCGTGTATATCTTGATAAGAGTAATGAGAAGCTGACTAAGAACACCCGTTCTTATGGCGACTTCCTCGTTGAAAATACAATTAATTACGATGGAACCATCGGTTTGCACCACATCAATCTGTTGGGTGGTATCACATACGAAGAGGAGAATACCCACGAGCTGAATGCCTGGGGTGTTAACTTCTCAGAGCCTTACTTCCTGCAGATTCAGAATGCAGTAGGTAGCCGTGACGCTAGCTCTTTCGAGTATAAGCACGCCCTGACTTCTGTTATCGGTCGTTTGATCTACGACTACGATGGTAAATATCTGCTTTCTGCTGTGATCCGTCGTGATGGCAGCTCTCGTCTGACAAAGGATATTCGTTGGGGTACTTTCCCATCAATATCTATCGGTTGGCGTTTCGATAAGGAAAAGTTCTATCCCATCGACCGCAATATTATTAATATGTTTAAGGTACGTGCCAGCTATGGTGAGCTCGGTAATGAGAACATTGGTGAGTACATGTATCAGGCAACGATGATGCGTAACAACATGACCTATAGCTTCGGTAACGCTCCTATTACTGGTTCTGCTGTTTCAACGTTCGTTAATGAGAACATTGCATGGGAGAAGAAGAAGACCATGAATGTAGGTATCGACCTCGCACTCTTCAACAACCGCATTGAGTTCACTGCTGAGTGGTACAAGAACAAGTCTCAGGATCTGCTCTATGGTGTGCCCGTTCCTTCAAATGCAGGTGTATCTAACACAACAGTAACAATGAACGCTGCTTCGATGGAGAACAGTGGTTTCGAGTTCTCTTTGACCTATCGTAACAACGATCATCCCATCAAGCATCAGATTAGTGCCAACTTGAGCACTCTGAAGAATAAGGTGACTTCACTTGGCTTCGGTACTGATTCTTATATTACTGGTTCTTACATCACAAAGATTGGAGAGGAAGTTGGACAGTTCTATGGTTGGGTTTATGAGGGTATCGCCCGTACTCAGGCCGATCTCGACAACCACGCTACCCAGCAAGGCGCCAACGTTGGTGACTGCCTCTATAAGGATATTAACGGTGATGGTGTTATCAACGGTGATGATCAGACAGTTCTTGGTAGTGGTCTGCCAAAGGTTAACTTCGGTCTCAGTGCCCGTCTGGAGTACAAGAACTTCGACCTGGCTATTTCCACCTTTGGTGCATTCAACTATCATGTAGCAGATGATATCTATAACAGCTTGAACTCATGCTATGGTTGGGGTAACAAGGAGGTAGGTATGCTTGATGCCAATCAGTGGGATGGCTCTACCTATATCTCAAATGTTCCTCGTACGTATGTAGTGAGCAACGCTACATTAGGTTGGAACGATCTGTTCAGCGAGCGTAAGATTCAGAATGCTGCTTACTGGAAGATTGCCAATATCGAGTTGGGTTATAACATTCCTGACAAGGTGTTCAAGGGTGTTGTTTCTGGCGCACGTGTATATGTTTCTGCACAGAACCTCTACACATTCACCAAGTATCATGGCTACAATGTTGACTACGCAGGTGGTACATTCACACCGGGTTACAACTTCTGTTCATTCCCGACACCGCGTACCTTCATGGCCGGTCTCCTCTTCTCATTCTAAGGGATGAAAGCATGATTAATAAATTAAGAAATAACGAAGAATATGAAACTATATAAAATTTCACTTGCCCTGTGTCTGGGGCTTAGCACGCTGACATCGTGCAGTGACAAGCTGGAATTGACGAACCCCAACCAGCAGACAACGGGAACCTTCGGTAATAGTGCTGAAGACTTGGAGGAGGCTGTGATTGCCGCTTACAACCATATCCGTATGGAGGGCTCTTATGCCCGTGTAGGCTATACCATCGACCTGTGTCGTGGTGATGAGGTATGGAACTCATCACAGCAGTGGTATTTGCCATTCGACAACCTGAATGTCGCATTCACTGATGAGATTACAGAATGGACTTGGCGTGAGTGGTACTATACCATCAACGTTTGTAACTATATCCAGGATCGTCTGGGTCAGGATCCATCAGCTTTCAACGAGAAAGAGCGTCGCATCTTAGGACAGGCACTCTTCATCCGTGGTCTGGCTTATTATAACTTGGCTGGCTATTATCAGAATCCACCGCTGATTACCGACTATGACTCATACAATTCACTTGATGGCTTGTATGCATCAAGCAGTACCTATGACGATGTGTTCGATCAGGTGGAGAGTGATTTCAAGGATGCTATGGAGCTGCTCCCCTCACGTGATGAGGGTGGTGAGTGGGCCAAAGGCCGCGCTACCAAAGGTGCAGCAGCTGGTTATTATGCCCGTGCACTGATGCAGCGTCACAAGTACAGCGAGGCACTTACCGTGCTGAAGGACATCATTGCTCAGAAGTATGGTAAGTATGAGTTAATGAAGAACTATGGCGACAACTTCCGCGAGGGCTCACAATATGAGAATAATGCTGAGAGTCTGTTCGAGGTGCAGTTGCTGGATTATGGTACTCAGGGAACCGATGATGAATGGACACCGGTAAATACCAGTGCCAATGCAACACAGGGTTCTGCTATTGAGAGTAACTTCGGCCCTGGCGACTTCGGTGGTTGGGCTGACCTCTCTGCCGCTCCTTGGCTCTATGAGCTCTTCAAGGCAGAGAAAACTACTGGTGGTAAGCTCGATCCACGTCTCTATTGGACCATTGGTACCTACGAGACTGACTGGGAAGGCTTCGAATATGGTAATGTATGCTATAAGTCAACCATCGATGACAAGAACCCTGTAGTTACCAACAATGGTAACGGTGGTTTCCCCATTGCGAAGTGGACAAACCTGCGTACAGGTCTTTATGACAAGGTAGTTACTGGTTTGCATGATGGTATCAACCTGCGCATGATGCGCTATGCTGATGTTCTGCTCCGTGCGGCTGAGTGCGAGAACGAAGTAAATGGGCCTACACAGCAGGCTATCGACTGGATCAACCAGGTGCGTAATCGTGCTGAGTTGGCAAGCCTGAAGCTTTCAGACTTCAATTCTAAGGATAAGCTCTTCGAGCAGATTGCCAACGTGGAGCGTCCAAAAGAGTTCGGTTGTGAGTTTGGTCGTGGCTTTGACCTGATCCGTTGGGGATTCTTCTATAACAAAGATCGTATGGATCAGCTGGTTGAACATGGCTACTTCTTCTTGTCGTCTAAGAAGAGCCTGCTCAAGACCCCACTTGATGATTATGTCTTCACGTCTCGTTATGTGGATAAGGATGGTGACAGTTGGGAAGCTAAGAGCTCTTACGACTCTTATGTACCAGGTCATGAATTCCTGCCTATCCCTCAGAAGCATCTGAATGCTAACCCGAACCTTGATGGTAACTCTGCAAACTACGACATTGACAATACCAGTTACTTCACAGGTAATGGATGGACCGTTCATCCTGTTGTAGATTTGAAATAGTAATATAAAACCAATAAAAGAATATAAAGATTATGAAACATCTGAATAAAATAGCATCCGCTTTCTGCGCAGCTGCCCTTGGCATGTTGGCTCTAACGAGTTGTGAGGGTGGTGATCTGTATAAAATGGATGCGCCAGATTGGATTGCCGAAAAGGTTGATTCAATTAAGCAGGCTAACACCCCAGAGGAACTGGTGGGAATGATAGATGATTATTATCCGATTGGTGAAACCGATTTTTCTGCACCTTTCTGGACGTTGGGTAAGACCTACGTCGTTCCTGCAGACAAAAAGTGGAATGCAGAGTTCACATTGACTGTGAATCCTGACAACAAGTACTATAAGAACTTCTATATCGTACTCAACAGTGCCGACCTGTCCAAGGAGTATGGTGTGATCCGTTTCGATAACGACCCCTCAAAGAACTCTGAGTGGGGTTCTCATATTGACAGAAGTCTTGTAGTAGCTAACTTCGGTAATGCTTCTGGAACTGATGATATCGATCCTTCGGTACAGAATATGAATGGTAAGATTACGCTGACAGTAGAACGCCAAGATGGTGGTATCTATATCAACTTCACAAATGGTACACTGTCAAAGTCTTATATCCAGAACACACCGTTCCCTGATGCAGCAACTGCAAGTCAGGATATCTGCTGCCGTATTGGTGTTGAGGGATCATTTATACAGTTCCTGACAACAAACATCGAGCCAATCGGTGGATGCACGTCTAAGGAAGACAAGCAGCCTGTATATATGCTACTCAAGAACGTTCCTTCCCAGATTCAGCAGGGCATTGCGCTTGAGGAGGCTTTGAAGAATGTGACAGCTATGGTTACTTATGAGCAGGATGTTATCAAGGAGGTTACAGCCGACCAGTTGGTATTCAACTCAATTCCTGACATCTCTGATCCTGGCAAGAAGACCCTTGTTGTGATGTATGCTAAGACAACCAACGGTGCAGCTGCTGCTAAGCCAATTATGGCAAGTGCTGAGATTGAGGTGGTTCCTTCAGCCGACAAGATGACCTCATTGGTTCTGAAGTCTGCTCCAAAACGTACAAGCTACTATTATTACAATTCTGCAGCCGTCAGCGATGTGAAGGATCGTACCTTTGTATTCGACCGTGAGGGCTTGGAGCTGATCGCTACCTATGAGGGCGGTTACACATCTTCTTACAACCTCGATAGCCTGGAATACGGTACTGTCAAGGCTCAGGCTGGTACTCAGGCAATTACGTTGAAGGCAAAGAACGGTAAGACTGTTTCTGTTAACGTGAATGTAGCAGAGTCTTCTCTGAAACTTCACAAGATGGCTGAGAAGGATCTCGGTACTGAGGATTGTACCGCTGGCTTCTGGTCAGCATTGACAAAGGATGTAAAGATACCTGCAGGTGAAACCTATCAGATTGATTTCACTAACTATTCTAGTATGGTTGCCAATTGGAATAACTTCGTGGTGATTCTCCGCAATACCAATCTGCAGGAGTATGCTGTGGTGCGTGCTGATTACTTCGGCTGGGGTGCTGGCTACGACGGCAATGCTAATCTCCTCGTGGGTGGCTATCCCAAAGACTGGGAAGGCTGGAACTGGGATGAGTGGCGCGTAGCCATGGATGGCGCGAAGGTTAGTCTCTATATCACTAACTGTAACAACGGCACAGCCGATGTACAGGCAGTGATCAAGGGTGCTGACGGTGCTACTTACAAGTTGTATTATCTGAACATTAAGGCGGTGGAGCCTAGTGATTTGAATTTCTCATTTACCGTAGACGGTAGTTATTTGGTTTTTTAAGTTAGTATGCAATGGGGGCGGGCACAGGCTGCCCGCCCCTTGTTTTTTAAATGATGATGATTATGAAGAAGTTTGATACTAAACTTTGCAGTCTGTTGTTGGCTGTCTTTACACTGACAGCCTGTGGAGGTGGTGGAGATAGCGATGTGCCTGCACCAACTCCAACACCAACTCCCACGCCGACACCTACACCAGGTGATGACGATGAGGTACAGACTTTGGGTGGTAGCGACCTAAAACATGTCACTGTACACGACCCTAGTGTGGTTTGGGATCCTACTTCCCAGATGTATTATATCTTTGGTTCGCATCGCGCCAATGCCAGGTCTTCGAATCTGTTGGCTTGGAATACAGTGACTGTTCCCTTCGCTACAGCTACCATTGGTGATGCAGCACCGAATGTTGCGTTTACGACACCTGCCGTCACCAAAGTGAAGAAGGGTGGCGCAGAGGTTAACTTCCCTGCATTTGATGCTCAGGCATGGGCTAAGCGTGGTAATCCTGCTTATGATATTAAAGGAAACTTGTGGGCACCCGATGTGATTTACAATAAGAAATTGGGCAAGTGGTGCATGTATATGAGTGTCAATGGCGACAACTGGTACTCCAGCATCGTGCTGATGACATCGGATAATATCACAGGCCCTTATCTTTACCAAGGTCCTGTTGTGATTAGCGGCTTCCATACAGGCAATGCCTATAAGGACACAGATTTGGAGCTGGTGTTAGGTACACAGACTTCGCTCCCCAGTCGCTATAAAACGCCTTGGGCATCTACCTCCAAATCAAGCTATCCCAATTGTATCGATCCTTGTGTATTCTATGATGAGAGTGGTAAACTATGGATGTCGTATGGCTCTTGGAGTGGTGGTATCTTCATGCTGGAACTCGATGAGGCTACAGGTCTGCGCGATTACGATGTGACTTATGCTGAGAGTGCGATCTCTGATCCTTACTTTGGTACAAAGATCGCTGGCGGCTACTATGTGTCTGGTGAGGGTAGCTATATCGAGTATATCAGTGGTTATTATTACCTCTTTATGTCCTACGGCGGATTGGCAGCAGGTGGTGTCTCCAGTGATTATAATAATGGTGGTTATCAGATGCGCGTGTTCCGTTCCAAGAATCCTGATGGACCTTATGTGGATAGCAAGAACGCAAATGCTGTCTTCGAGAAGTTCTACACAGATTTCGGTCCCAATGAGGATGATGGCAATCGTGGCGTGAACATCTTTGGCGCCTATGGTGAATGGGGTAAGCAGACGGTCGGCGCCTATTCAGAGCGCTCACAGGGTCATAACTCTGCCATCGCTGCTGAAGACGGACGTGCTTACTTGGTTTACCACACCCGCTTCCAGAACAAGGGTGAAAACCATGAGGTGCGTGTCCACCAGTTGTTCCAGAACGAGGATGGCTGGTTGGTTGCTGCGCCATTTGAATATACAGGTGAGGTGGCTAAGACTGCTAAGATAGCCAAGAAGCAATATGTGGCTACTAGCAATGTTCCTGGCAAGTATAAGCTTCTGCTCCATAAGTATAAGCTGAATCATCTTACTAAGGAGTACAGCCAGCCTGTGGAGGTGACACTCGATGCCTCTGGTAACATTACGGGTGGCTTCTCTGGTAAGTGGTCGGTGAAAGAGGGAACTTCGTATTTCACTATTACTGACAACGGCCAGACCTATAAGGGCGTTATGGTGGAGCAGACCTTGGAACCCTCTAACGACAGGACTCCAGCTTTTACGCTCCTGAACAGTTCCACGGGTGAAACTATGTGGGGCTACAAGTATGGCAACTAAAACTGACCAAGTAATGAAACGTTTCCTATTCATAACGGTTGTGCTCGCTATGAGCACAACCCTTGTGGCTCAATCCCGTCACCAAAGGGTTGCATTCACTACAGATACGCCCATGGTGCATGACCCTGTCATGGCTTATGAGGACAGTACCTATCATATCTTTGCCACGGGTATGGGTATCCAGCAGATGACCTCCAATGATCGTAAGAACTGGACGGTGTTGCCTGACCCTGTAATGACTGTCATTCCCAAGTGGGCCCGTGACTCCGTACCAGGTTTCCGTCACCACGTATGGGCACCTGATGTCATCAAGTGGCATAACCGCTGGTGGTTAGCCTATAGCTGTTCCACCTTTGGCAAGAATGGCTCGGCTATTGGCCTGCTCTCCAGCCCGTCACTCTCTTTCCCCTTGTGGGAGGATGAAGGGTGTATCGTCGCCTCACGTGAGGGACGTGACAACTGGAATGCCATTGATCCGAATTTCGTCATCGATGATAAGGATCAGCCATGGCTGGTATGGGGTTCTTTCTGGGACGGTATTCAGATTGCCCGTCTCGACACGACCATGCATATCGCTGCGGGAGAGAAGCCCCGCACCATTGCACGTCGTTACAACCTCAGCGATCCTAACGCCAAGGCGGCACTCCCTGTCAACCCCAACCCGCCGAAGAATCCTACTTCTGACTATGCGGGCCCGAATGCCATCGAGGCACCTTTCATCCTGAAGCATGATGGTTGGTACTACCTCTTTGTGTCATGGGACTACTGCTGTCAGGGCAGCAAGAGCACCTATCAGGTAGCTGTAGGACGCAGTAAGACAGTAGAGGGGCCTTATCTCGATCCTCAAGGCATCGATATGCGCTACGGCGGTGGTAAGCTCTTCCTTAAAGGTGACAAGAAGGCCTATGAGGCTGCAGGACACTGCGCTGCCTATACGATGGATGGACAGGATATCTTTATCTGCCACGGATACAGCATCGCCCATGAAGGTGCAGCGATCCTCATCCAACGTCCTATCCAATGGACTGCTGATGGCTGGCCACAAATTAATCTTTAACAGATGACGATGAAAAAGTTCATACTGCTACTAATATTGATGTGCATGATTCCGCTGGGCATTCAGGCTCAGTGGAAATCATGGACTGCGGATAATGGTAACGGTACGTTTACCAATCCGCTTTTCTACGATGAGTTCTCAGATCCCGACATTCTCCGTGTGGGTGATGACTATTATCTGGCAGGTACCACCATGCATACAGTACCCGGCTTGGTCATCTTGCATTCGAAGGATCTTGTGAAC
>Ga0247611_10008269_pt1 | contig 12868 bp, 14 predicted proteins | sample 177DNAGHGhighgp2_FD_192422 | JGI IMG/M metagenome (GOLD analysis project Ga0247611, IMG submission 192422) | Sheep rumen microbial communities from Palmerston North, Manawatu-Wanganui, New Zealand - 1770 DNA GHGhigh gp2 | ecosystem: Host-associated > Mammals > Digestive system > Stomach > Rumen... | reverse complement strand
TAACGAAAAAATAACTATCATATATATGTAAAGAGGGAAATAATAATTTCTCTGGAGGTAGAACTTATGGCAGCACAAATTATCTTATTATCCTTTGCAATCGTCGGTATGCTTATCGTCGGACATGCATTAGGAATTGGTATGGTTTTATTCATTACCAAAATTCAAAAAAAATTTAAAAACAGAAAACAAGCTAAGGAGGTCAAATAACTTATGACACGCATTAAAAGAATTAATTATTTAGTCGAAAATGGCGAAAAAATTGATTATCATTATAATACTTACAGATATCAACGCCGTTTAATCATTGACAAAATTAATGAATTTGTTTATCACAATACTTATTCCGATCAAAGTTTAGCTGCGGAAATGGTCGATTTGATGTATTGGGAACATACGAAAGAATAAACAAATTAAAAATTGACTAAATGAAAAATAAATAGTATAATTAACTATAGATGGTATATTGGTAAGCCATCTTAATAATCATTAAGGGGCTAGGCATCTCTCTCCGTCTAGCCCCAAATCTCTTAAAGGAGAGAGAATAGGAGAGAGCATATGAAGTTAGATAAATATATAGGAGTACCATATACCTATCAACCTTCAAAGCGCAAAAGTAACATCATCACAGATATAGATGAATTCAACGAAATAATTGCTTATTGTCAAAATCAAAATAAAGAATATACTATGACAGAGCACGGTGCAATTCAAGATAATCTGATAATGCGCGATGGTTGGTGCTGGGACAATAAAAATGCCATTTCAAATAATACATTTGGTATTATTTTAATTAAAAATGGTTTAATTTATCAATTTACATTTTGACCAGGTAAGAACACCAAAGAGGAAGGTGGAATTACTGGATTAGATGCTCTCAAAAGATTTAGAACATATTGCGGAAAAATTGCCGCACCATATGCAATAACAGACAACAGAAAAATTGAAAATATTAAAAAAACAATTGAAAAACCGCTAATTGAATTAACACCTTTTGGCAATATGTTAAAAGATTGTGATTTAGAAAACGTAAAACACATTGATATACATAGTGCCTATCCTGCATTTTTATGCAAAAAACATCCAGAATTCTTTAATTATTTTAATGAACTATATACTCAAAGAGATATCCATCCTGAATATAAATCTTATTTGAACTTCTGTATTGGAGCTATGCAAAGTTTAAAAATATCAGGAAAGAGATATCCAGAATTAGCTAGAGATGCAATTAATGACACAAAAGCATATTTGTTAGAACTTACAAAATTATTACAAAAAGAAGGATTTTCAATTATTGGTTATAATACAGATGGTATCTTCTATATGGATGCATCAAATAGAGAATACCATGACGAAAATGAAGGAGATGATATGGGCCAATGGCGTGTAGATCATCACTTTGATAAAATCAGATTTAAATCCGCAGGTGCATATGAATACATCGAAAATGGAGAATATCATGCGGTTGTAAGAGGTATTCCCAAAGAAATTAGTAAAACATTTGAATGGGGCGACATTTATAAACACCATCCTAAAAGATATGTTTTATTAAAAGATAAAGTCGTGGAGGTTGCGGATAATGAGATTGACTTTGAATAAAAAAGGTAAAGTAGTTGTCATTGAAAAGAAAAGTAGACAACAAAAGCCGAAAGCAAAATTGTCAAGATATGAAAAATATAAAGCATATGCTCAACAAGAAAAGCTTGATTATACTTTAACTGAAAGCGAATATAAAACAACAGAAGTAAGAAATAAGGAAAAAGGCCGCAAAGTAACTCCTAAAAATGTTGTAAGGTGGCAAAAACAAGGCGGACATACAGATAAACAAATCAATGCTATGTTAAAAGCCGCAAAAAGACATGATGCAGAAATTACTAAAGCCCAGTTTGTAAGAGAAAAAGGATGAGAAGACGTTCAAAAAGAAGCTTCGAACTTATATCAAAAATTAAAAGCAGAAAATCCTGATTTAAGTAGTACAGATATATCTCGTATGATTTCTCAACAAATTTACGGTTCACTTTAAAAGTAAAGAGGCAAACTTATGGCGAAAACTATATTACAACAAGTAATAGAAAGGGGCAAAATGAAGCAACATAAATCTGAATGGTATAATTTAAGACCAATTCTAGGTTGCGCAAATTGAGCCATTTTCTATATATTACTAGGAGCTCGTGAAACCGGCAAATCATATGCAGTAACCAATTTCTTGGTTGATCAATTTGTAAATAAAGGAATTCCTTTTGTTTGATTAAGACTTACTGAAAGACAATCTCAGAAGTTACTTCAAAATAATGCGGAAAAACTGGTCGATCCGGACATTAGAAGAAAATATAATTTAGATTTAGTTACTAATGGTACTAATGTATACCATGTAACAAAAAGAACAGAGCCGGACAAAAACGGCAAAACAAAGATTTTAGAAAAGAAACTTATGGCTAGAGTACTTAATCTAAGTACTTTCTACACAGACAAAGGATCTATTTTTGATAAAGATTTCTTAAATGACCCTAAAATGCGTTACAATATTGCTTGTGATGAATTTGAAAGAGAAAAAGGAGAAAAGAATACTTTTGATATTTTATATGCATTAACTAACCAATTAGAAAACTTAATCAGAAGTACTAAACAAAGAGTCAAAATCTTCTTTATGGGTAATACTCTTGAAGAAGCATCTGACATTTTATGCGCATTTAACTATATTCCTGAAAAGTTTGGTTTATATAAAATTAAATCAAAACGTGCGGTTATACACTATATTCCACCTTCAACATTATACCTTAAGAGAAGACAAGGAACAGTAGCGGATCTATTAATGCCAACTGCTTCTACATTTACAAACAAAATTGAAGTTGATAAATCTTTAATTACAAAGCAAAGGCTGATTGCTCCACAATATATTATAAAGTTCTCAAAAGATAAGAATGACTGGTATACGTTGTGGAATAATAGTATTATAGCAAAATATAACGGCGAAAAAGGAAAACCAGTTATACCAATGCGTCCATATCTTGACGAACTATATAGTATGGAGCAAGTTAAAACAGTTATTGAACTATTTGATACCAAAAGCTTCCAATTTAGAAATTTAATTACACAAAAGCGATTTCAAAATGAATTAAAATTATTAAAACCGAGAAATAATTAAAAGCGGATCTTGACAATTCCGCTTTTTTCTTATATACTATATATATAAGATAGGACTAGACTTACTTTTCTATATCTGTTAAAATTAGCAGATTGGGAGTTCAGCCGAAGAGGTACCCACTGGTAACTGGATAGATACACCAGGTTAGCACAGGAAAGAATAAGCTGCACAGCAACCTATCGCAAAAGGAGATAAAAATATGGCAGAAGAAAAAATTGAAAACGGAACGGGCACAGTAGTAGACAACACAGACTACATAGCCGCCATTAAAGAGCTAAAAGAAAATAGTGTTGAAAGGGCGAAGTACGACCAACTCCGTGCTGAGAATAAGAAACTTCTAGATTCTATCGTCAACGGGACAACTGTCGAGTTGCCAGCCGCAGAAGAAAAGAAATCAATCGAAGAATTAAGAGCTGCATATCTTAAGGAAGATCAAAGTAATTTAGAATATATTACAAATACTCTTAAACTTCGTGAAGCTATTATTGCCGAAGGTAAACCAGACCCATTCCTTCCAATTGGTAATCAAATTATGCCTACTGATGACGATGTAAAAACCGCTCAAAAAGTAGCAGAAGTTCTTCAAGAATGTGTTGATTACGCAGAAGGAGATAGTGCTGTTTTTACAAATGAATTACAAAGACGTATGGTCGACGTAAAAATTAGATAATTTTAGGAGGGCTTAATATGGCCGCATTTACAGGACAATTACGTTCAAACGAAATCTTCTCTGCTCTTTATAACATGATTATTAGCCAAGAAGTTTTCGCAGACAACTTAGGTGAACACCAAACCTTAGTTGATAAAGCCCGCGTTGATGGCGGATTATTTGGTGATACAAAATTATATTACAGCACAGATGTTCTTAAATCTGTTGCTTGGGGCAACGATGCTGAAGCCGCAAACTTACTTGCTCTTCATCGTCCAGCAGCTCCAGAATGTCAAGCAATTCATCTTGATATATTCAGACAAATTTGCTTAACAGTTGATAACTATCTCTCTAAGAGAGCATGGTCAGACGAAGGTGCATTCTCTTCTTTCAATAGCGTTATGTTAGGTTGGATGAGAGAAACTAAGAGAGTTTATGATGGTACATTATACAATGTCTTCATCGGAACTACAAAAGCATCTGGTGCTTCTCAAACAGTTTCTGTTAACTTAGATTCTGCTTCTGCTGGTGATCCATTATATGGTTTAACTGGTGTCGAAGCTGAACAAATGGAAGCAATGTTAATTGCTCAAGCTTTAGCTGATTTAATGGTTGCTATGGGCGACTATTCAAGAGACTTCAATGATTATGGTAATTTAAGAAGTTATGCTAAAGATGGTATTAAAGTTATTTGGAACAGCAAATTCGTTAACAAGATTCGCAAAGTCGATCTTCCAACTATCTTCCATAAAGATGGCTTAGTCGAAAAATTCGAAGAAGAAATCTTACCAGAAAGATACTTTGGTGATGTTAATGCTTCTAAATTAACAAGCATTTCTGCAAAAACAGTTAGAAGTGTTATTGAAAAAGATTATACTGTTGCAGGTGCTACAACTCACGTATTCCCAGGCGATTACATTCCTGCAGGCGCAGATGTTGAAATCGGTGAAGGTTATACAGCACCAGCAAAAGATGTTATTTGTAAAGTCTTAGTTAAACTTCCTCCATATATGAGTGCATTCGAAGTTGGTACATCCTTCTTCAATCCAAAGAGTTTAACTGAAAACCATTACTTAACATTTGGTCACAATACAATTGAATACTTAAAGAACTACCCATTTATTACTGTTCAAGTAAAATAATGGGAGTTGTCATAAGTTTCTCTCCAGTGAAATTCAAGCAATCCACCTCTGGATTTCCGTGAAAGCCGGAGAATAATTAAGGAGGGTATTAATGAATATATTATTATTAAAAGGCTTCAATAATTATACAAACAGAATTGTTGTAAAATATGATACATTAAATGATTATAAAAATAGAAGCAAATCATATATTGCTTTTACTGGTATTAATTTTAATTCAAATGATGGAATTACAACAGAACTTGTTATTGGAAATGAAGCTCAACAAATTAGTACAACAACAATTGTCGATGGACAATCTGTTACTGTAAATACACCTTTAGACTGAGAAAAATCTGGAAATCCAGATTATTTAATTTGTTTTGAAGGTACAGATACAATTGTTTCAAGATGGTTTGTAATTGAAAGCAAAAGAACTAGATTGGGACAATATCAATTATTATTAAAAAGGGATACAATTGCTGAACATGTTACTGAAGTTCGTAATGCTACTTGTTTTGTTGAAAAAGGCATTATAAATGATAAAAGTGATCCAGCTATATATAATAAAGAAGAAATAACTACAAATCAAATTAAAAAAGATGAGTTTCTACTTCGAGATGAAACTCAATGTCCTTGAATTGTTGGTTACGTCGCGAAAGACCGCGAATCTAGTGGTACATTAACACCTACTGTTTTTACTGAACAAACAATTCCAGGTCCAGAAGCAGATGATTCTGCATGTCAAGAAATTTATGCGGATGAAACAGCTTTCTGAAATGCTCATCAAGATTTAATGGGAGATATGGCTATTTTAAATAGTTTTACTACATCTGTTGAAGTAGATATTTTTTACGCAAAATTATTTAGTACATACAATGTTGGTCAAACAATTTATGCAATTCATACTCCAGAAACTACAACATGTAAATGAGAAGAATCTGATTTTAAAAATAATACATTTTTACACTCAGATGATCCAGAAGGTTTCATTTGAAAAACTTGAGTTGCAGATTTTCGTAGTACTGTAGCTCCAAGTTTTGTCGAAGGATGACTTTCAGATTCTTATTATTATAACATTTTAGCTCAAATTGCCGCAAAAGAAAATATTCATTTTATTGATTATTCTAGATATCAAACTTTAATGAATTATATTAAAGGAAATCCAACAATAAAAATTGGTACTAAATATTATAAACCTGTTAGTAAATATGGAGATGGTGGACTAAGTCCTTTAGTAACAAATGCATCTAATATAACATTAGGAAGCTCTTGTTATGATATCATGTTAAGCGGATTAAACAGAAATCCAGTTGGTGTAGATGGTGCTACAGATACTATTGTAGGAAATCCAGGTCCAGAAACATTTAAAATTGAATATTCTTTCAATAGATGTGGTTTAGGATTAAGAGAAATTTTCTCTGAATGTAAAGCAAAAATTCCCGCATCTGTTCCATTATTAAAAGATGCACCATATCATATGTTTGCGATTCCTTATGCAGATAATTTAGCATTGTTTAATAACGGAAATCCATATTGTAATACAAATAAATCAGTTGCCATGAGTGCAGCTCAGGCTTTAGCTCAAAATGCTGGTGCTGGTGTTGTATATGATGTTCAATTATTACCATATTGTCCTATTAGAGATATTATTAAAACAACTAAAGTTACAGGACATCCTTCTATCGAACCGGCAACATTTGATGTTTATATGGGTAAATTGCCTTCAAGTAATATAATTATAAAATATCCAGTTGTTAAAATTAATCATGAATATGTTATTTCTAAAGAAATAGACTCAACTGAAAGAGCTGTTGGAATTAGATCTCATATTATTACAGGACCTCAGAATACAGCAAGTCCTTTAAAAATTAAAATAGGAACAAATTTAGAAAATCCTACACAACACTACGATGCATATGAAGTATTAGTTGTTAGATCTGATTTACAAGATATAACTTCTCCATTGGTTATAAAAATTTATAAAACTATTCAAAGTGCTCAACAAAATACTCCAGAAGTAGTTTTAGATTATGCTACATATGTGGCAGGTAATGATTTTATTAGTTTAGAAGCCACAGATAGTTGCGAATATACATATTTAACACGAATGGTAGGCACAGGCAATTGATTATTAGGCTATACATATATTCCAAGTGGAGGTGTTTCTGGAGGTTTTGTTCGTGGTATGCCTTCATGAACAAGTTTAGTAAAAGATTATATCTTTTATGACGATTATTATGTAACAACATTAGACATTGCTAATGTCACTACTTCAAATATTGTTCCAGTATTAGACGGTGTAGAAAGCGCACCAGTTAATGTAATCTTCTGATGTACAAATTCTCAATTTACTTTTGACAAATTTATGGATAACTACTTCTTAAAACAAATAGATGGTAGTTATAAACAAGATTTAATTACAAAAACAATTGATGAAAAGGTTAAATTTGGTAGAAATGTTAAAGATATAAAAGTTAGAAATCAAGTTGAAATGATGAGACTTGCTTCTCCTAACTATTCTAATTTCTTTGATATGAATGTCCAAAGAAATGAGGGCATTGAATTTATTAATGTCGATTGTACATATAAACCATATCAACCATATATTCATTTAAATCCAAATTTTAAAGGATTATATGGAGCAGATTTTAATGATGTTAGAGGTTTAATTTGTGGTGGTGATTATTCTATTGCACTTACTACAGATACATGAGCAACATATCAATTACAAAATAAGAACTTCCAAGCTATTTTTGATAGACAAATTCAACAAATTGAAACTACACAAGATATTCAACGTTCAATGGATATTATAAATGCGGTTACAGGTGTTGGAGGAGCTGGAATTGGAGGAGCTACAGCTGGTGCATTAGCCGGCGCTAAAATGGGTGGAGGATATGGAGCTATTGCTGGTGGTATTATTGGTGGTGTTACTGGAATTGCTGGATCTACCTTTGGTGCTGCTGTTGATGTTTCTAATGCAAATAGAATAAGAGAGTTACAACTTTCTACAATGAAAGATATTCATGGATATCAATTAGATAATATTAAAGCTCTACCATTGGGCTTGTCAAAAACAAGTTATCTAACAAACAATAATAAAATATTTCCATTTTTAGAATTTTATTCTTGTACTCCAATGGAAGAAATGGCAGTTAGAAATTTATTAGATTATAATGGTATGACTATCAATCGAGTTGGTAAAATTGGACAATTCCAATCAGCAAATATCTTACCTTATATTAAAGCTCAACTTATCCGTATTAATTTAGTTGATGATGCTCATCATGTTAAAGATATTGCGGATGAATTAAATATGGGAATTTATTTCCCAAAACAATAGGAGGCAATACATATGGGAGCACAAAGTGCAATTAATAAATTAATAGGTACAGCAGGTGCTTCAGCTGTTGCTATAAGTAAGTTTGGTTCCAAAGAGGCTTCTTTAGAAAAACCTAAAGAAGCTTCAGAACCAAAAGAAGCAAAGAAAACCGCTGAAGTTCAAACAAAACAAAATGCCGCAAAATCAGAAGGCATTGATGCTAAAATGGCCGAAAAAGCAAGACGAATTATGAGACAAAAAATAGATACTATTTATAAAAATAAGAATTTGTCTGAAGAAGCAAAACAAAATAAAGTCAGTAAATTAATGACTGATACACTTGTATAGGAGGCATAAAATAATGGGAGCAAAATTACCAGATATCAAAACATTATTACAAGCAGGTATTGATCCAAAAACAGGTTTACCAATTAAAATGAGTTCTACTGCAAAAGCTGCTCTTAAAGATGATGTCAAAAAGTTTTTAAGACTTGTAGATGAACAAGATGCGGTAAATCGTTACGTTTGATATAATTTACCTGCCAATTTAACCTCACAAGAACTTGAAAGAATGCTTTATTATAAAGGACAATTATGTTTCTTTTATGATAAAAATCTTGAAGAATTCTATTTTATGCCTTATGCCTTAGATGGTACTATTGATTTCTATGGTAGATTTAATACAATTCACCCCGTTCCGATGACATCAGGTACCGAAGATAAAGGTAGTAAAGCACAAGCTCAATATTTATCCGCACTTAAATTAAAATGTGTTTATGGTATGAAATTACCAGATGAATTAAAAGCAGAGGATTTAACAGATTCTGCGGTTCTTGTGCACGATTATACAAAACAACTATCACAAACAATTTTGCCGCGTGTTACAATCAATGATCCATTGCTCGATGTAATGGCAGAATGTATTCCATTTATGCGCACTTCCTTACTTTCTTCTACTGGTGTAAAAGGTGTAAGAGTTAATGACGCGGATCAGGCAGAAAGTGTCGCAGATGGAAATAGAGGCCTTGAAAAAGGTGCGTTAACCGGACAACCATTTGTTCCTGTAATTGGTGGCGTTGATTTCCAAGAATTAACAAATGGTCAAGTAGCAAAATCTGAAGAATATATGCTTGCAATGCAATCTCTTGATAATTTAAGATTATCAGGTTATGGTATTGACAATGGCGGTTTATTCGAAAAGAAAGCTCATGAACTTCAATCAGAAGCTGATATTAATGGTGGACCAGTTGGCTTAATTCTTCAAGATGGTTTATCAATTAGACAAAACTTCTGTAACATTGTCAATAGTATTTGAGATTTAGGTATTTGATGTGAACCTGCTCAAAATATTATGGGCGCGGATATTGACGGCGATGGTGTTGTTTATGATAGAAATGAAGGAGAAAGTAGCGGCATTGAAACCGCACCTTCAGAAGAAAAAGTAGGAGGAGAAGAAAATGAGTAGTATGTTACCACAATATAGTACAAAATTATTTACTGAAATCTGAAATGACGTTGATTCATTTAAAGCCGATTTGGCCGCAAGTCCATTTGCAAGCTCAATTTCAACCTCAAATCCAGATAATGTTTCTCTAGTTTACTACTTACTCTATGCAAGATATGGAAACAATCCTATTGCAAATAGAGATGAAAATCAATTTAAATTTAAAATTTTTAGTGTTATTTTCCAATATGGACCAACTTGAGAAAAAAGACTTGAAGTTCAAGGAAAATTAAGAGGTCTAACTGACGCGGATTTGTTAGCAGGTAGTAAAGCAATTTATAATACCGCTCTTAATCCATCTGTTTCTCCAAGTACAAGTTCATTAGAAGAATTAACATATATTAATAGTCAAAATACTACTAATTATAAGAGAAGTAAACTTGAAGCTTATGCACAATTATTAGATTTACTTGAAGTAGATGTAACTGAAGAATTTCTTAATAAATTTAAAAAATGCTTTAAAGTATTTGTGGCTCCTGAAGAACCAACATTATTTGTTACTGAAATTGATGATGATGAGGTAATTTAAAATGTTTGATGATAAAATGACTTTAGGTGTAACTGGAACTGTACTTGGTGCAGTTGGAGCTGGTTTATCAGTTACAGAATTACAAGCTATAATTAGTATTATTGTTACTCTTGCAGGTTTTACAATTTCAGTACTTATTCCTCTGGGTGTAAAACTTGTTAAAAAAATTAGAGCAGCCAAAAAAGATGGCAAAATTACTAAAGAAGAAGTTGCCGATATAGCTTCTACCGTAAAAGAAATCGGCAAAGAAACAGGATCCTTAGTTAAACAAATTAAGGAAGTATCAGAGAAATCTGAAGAGGAGAAGTAATATGTTAAAATACGGAAACAAAGAATTTAGAAACTTGCAAGAACAAGTCGAAAAAAATATGGAGGACATCCAATTCATTTTAGAAGAAGAAGGTGTTCTTAATCAATTCGGTATTAAAGTTGTTGGTCAAGAAGAAACTTTAGCTGATTTACCAACTGTTGCCGAATATAAAGAAGCTCATGAAGATTGGGCTTATGGTGATGCATATGCTATTGGTGAAGAAGACCCTTATGCATTATATATCTTAACAAGAGCCAATGGTTCGCACCCAAATGATTATTGGTTTGAAATTGGTGAATTTCCTGTACAAGGCCCACAAGGTGAGACAGGTGCACAAGGTCCTATTGGTGCAACACCATCTATTAGTGTTTCAGCAAGCACAAGTACATTAAGTCCAGGTCAAAGCGCAACAGTTTCTGTTACAAAGACTGGTACTGATGCAAATCCTAATTTAGCTTTTAGTTTTGGAGTTCCACAAGGTATCCAAGGCATTCAAGGTCCTCAAGGTATTCAAGGTCCAAAAGGTGCGGATGGATTAACAGTTTCTGTTAGCTTAAATGGAAGTACATATACTCAATCTGAAGGAATTATTACATTACCAAATTTAGTTACTACGGGTACTGAACAAACAATACCTGCCAAAAAGAAATTTACTAATACTATTGAAGTTAAAGGCGCAGAAATAGATGCTGAAGCAAAAATAGGTACCTATCCTGCTTCAATTAATTCAATAGGTGTTATGGATATTGAAGAATCAGTTCAAAGTTGGATTGATAATGAAGAAGTAGATTTTGAAAGTGGAGAAGTTGTAGACAGTGCTTCATGTTTTTTCTATTATCCTAAATTAAAAGAAAATTATGGTTTAGATGGCGAAGAAGGAGAAGGTTCTATTCCTTGTGCAGTTGTATCTTTAGGTCTGGATTTTACTTTCCCTTCAACTGTTACAGATAGAGCATCTTTAATAGCATATTTAAAAACTTCAACAGGAGGCACTGAACTTGGATCTTTATTAGATAGTTATGCAGAAGTTGATGAAATTTTTGCATCTAATGATGTAGCAACTTATCATTCAGATCCTCAAGGTTATGGCTTTGACGGAACAAATGTCATTGTAAGTGATGTTTTAGAATGTGCACAAGGTGAAGGCGAAGAAATTACTGGTGCATCTGATCCAATTAGTGAATATATATTAAAAACTAAAAATCTTAAAGTTGAAAATATTAATGCAACATCTCTGCTTACTGTTCCTAATATTTCAAGTACAGCTGATCTTAATATTACTTGTGGTGATGGCAATGCATTTACATTTGGACAACTTCAAAATGATTCTCAAATTAGTTTTGATAGAAATGGAGTTATTCATATTTCAGGAAATGCTATTGAAATTGATCCAGACGTTGCTGGTAATGACTCTTTATTAACTATTCTATATCTTCCAACAAGCGATCCTCAAGTTGCAGGCGCACTTTGAAACGATAATGGAACATTAAAAGTTAGTTCTGGCCAATAAAAATAAACAAATTAAAAGAAGGTTTCTAACCTTCTTTTTTATATAGTTTTATAATTAATTGTGTATGTGTGGGTTTTTTTATTAATATATCAAAATCTTTTATAACTTTGCATTGTTTAAAACTTAATATATAGTTTCTTTCATAAATAACTTCACCAAGTGTTAATAACTCTTCAAAATTAAATCCAAAATAATTTTCTTTTAATTCTAAGTTTCAATTATCCACATAAGAATATTTTAAGAATCAATGATATAAATCTTTATCTGTTTTCATTCCTCAACGTTTTATGAAATCAGCAAGCAATTTTGGATGCGAAAACCGCACAATTTTAGATAAATTCTCATTTGATATATTTTCTTCTTTTGCACTAAAACGCATATCTCGTATAACAAGTGTAGCACCTGTATTTTTAATGATTTCTTTTAATATATTTCAATAATCATCTAATTCATGTAATACTGATGAAAAAATTATTAAAGTTTTTGGTGTAATCATCTCTTTTGTTAATGTGCTATAATATGTAGCTGTTGGGAAATTTTCGCGCGCATATTGTAGCATAATAGGATCAATATCAATTCCTATTAATTTTGCCCTACTATTTTTGCAAGCTTTTAATATGTCTGCTTTACCACATCCAAAATCAATTATTCGATCAAAATTATTTAAATCCAATAATTCTAAAAAGAATAATTTTTCACTGTTTCCTTGTTCCATTCCTCTTAAATAAGTATTATAGTTTCTCATAAATTACCTCCATGTTTTTTATTTTGTAGT
>Ga0247611_10008267_pt1 | contig 12871 bp, 11 predicted proteins | sample 177DNAGHGhighgp2_FD_192422 | JGI IMG/M metagenome (GOLD analysis project Ga0247611, IMG submission 192422) | Sheep rumen microbial communities from Palmerston North, Manawatu-Wanganui, New Zealand - 1770 DNA GHGhigh gp2 | ecosystem: Host-associated > Mammals > Digestive system > Stomach > Rumen... | reverse complement strand
CACGGGCAGCACGCTGCGCGCCATCGAGGTCGAGGCCGACGTCATGCTCAAGGGCACCCGCGTGGACGGCATCTACACCGCCGACCCCGAGAAGGACCCAGCGGCCACCAAGTTTGACCGCATCACCTATGACGAAATCTATAACCGCGGCCTCAAGGTCATGGACATGACAGCCACCGTGATGGCCCGCGACAACAAGTTGCCGATCCACGTGTTCAACATGGACGTGGTGGGCAACCTCAAGAAGGTGATGAGCGGCGAGCCCATCGGCACTGTCGTCACCTTCGAGTAATTCTCACCGTATAGACATTAGAGCACAAAACAAGGCCGTGAATGAAAGTCACCCATTCACGGCCTTGTTTTGTAATATGATGATTAGAATAATCCTGACAGGCATCGGGCCAACAGTCCATCGAGATGCAATGGAGAGTTAAGTAGTTTAATCACAATGATAGTTGACCCGATTACATAAACTATTTCCAAAGGTAGAATGATCAAGTAGGCTAATTTGGTCATTGAAATCCTATTAAGAGCCTTATATCTTTTGGGCGGCCGATAGGTTTTGGAGTTTTTTTCTATATGATGATTGATAACTAATATTAACGCCACCCAAATCAGGAATGCTAAGAATGCTGTGAAAGAATTGTATTTTAAGATTCCTAATAAAAGTATTAAAACTGGCAATAAGAGAATTACAGTTAACCCGAAAACGTAGTTATTCCAAAGCAACTTAACCTGATTCTGCCGCTTGCCTTTCACGTGATGTTTACAACATCGGTAATAGATGTATCGAAGCATAAAACTCTAATCTTTCAAATAACTATTTCATCAGCAATTATTATGCCAAAACGTGAGTTTTCCTTTAAAATGCTCTTTCATCAAGTAAGAATCTTTCCCACATGCCTTCGGCCATATATATATGGCTACAGACCTCGATCCGTCAGCACGATAACGGTGCGGGTGTTTTGATGTATCTGTTCCCTAACTTGTTGCCTGCTGGCTAAAGGCTTGCAGAGTGGCGACAGCCTCGTCGATGTCGTCGGTAAGGGTGAGCAACAGGTTCTTGTATTTACCAGTCTCCATCAGTTTTTCCAACAGGGGATAGACGGGGATTTCCTCGGTCCAGAAATGCTTGTCAAAGAAAATCATAGGGCTGGCAAAGCCGTAGGACAAGTAGTGATTCTGCACCGCTTCCTGGAAAATCTCCTGTAAGGTGCCTGCGCTGCCAGGGGTATAGACCGTGCCCCCAAAGGCCAGCGTGAGGATATGATCTTCCCGCAAGCTGTTTTCAAAGTATTTGGCAATGTGGGTGGCAAACGGCGTTGACGGCTCGTGACCATAGTGCCATGTGGGCACACCCAAACTCACATACTCTTGCTGGGGATATTTATCTATCACCCTAAACGCAGTTGACAACCACCCTGAATCCTTGAACGATGGGGCGCTTTTTGTCATTTCCAAAGCATCTTCCAGCTCCTGGATGGTAAACCCCGCCATCCATGCCCCAAGGTGGGTCGCCTCCATAGCACCAGGGCCGCCGCCGCTCAGCATGACAAACCCTTCCTGGGTGAGTCGCTGGCTCAGCAAGGCGATGTCGCGGTAAATCTTGTCGGTCCTGAGCAGAGCATGCCCGCCCATGACACCTACGCATCGGCGGTGGTCGTAGGTTTTGAAAAAGCGCGCCAGTGCCGTGTGGATGCAGTGATCGTGCAGCGTGCGTGCCAGCAATTCTTTCACATTATTAGTATGCTGGCCCATAGACTTGTAGCGATGGTATACCTCGCTATCAAAGCACCTGGTGAAGCTACTCTCATCATCGGGGTCAAAACCCGCATAGAGCTCGGCCGGATGGTAGAGAGACCTGCGTGTCACGTCAAACGGCACTTGCATCAGGTAGTCCATCACGTCCTGCAGTTCGTTGTATCCTGCTGATGTAATCATCGGTTTGGTTTTTTGAGAATGAGATTTTTATGCCAGCGGCAAAATTACCAATTATTTGTCTCTTTTACCAACGACAGCCCAAACCAGTAATGTTAATAAATTGTTAAAACCGTGGAGAGTAAAGCTACCACCTGCAATTATTATTATTTTTGTAAATCAACCGAATTGAACCTTACCCAAGCTCACAAGCAATGAAAAGGACATTACTAATTACCGCACTGTGCCTGCTGGCATGCACTGCCATAGTGGCTCAAACCGTCAACGAGAGACAAGAAGTGGTCCAGTTGAAAAACGGTCATCGGGTGAGAGGAAAAATCGTGCAATATGCCCCACTCGACTCGTTGGTCATCCAGGAGGATGACGGCACGTTGCGCACAATCTACTGGGACCGCATCAAGCAGATCACTAAGGAAAAATGGCAGCCCCAGCAGACGATGGGCAGTTCATTCACACCAGGCAAGGGGCCACAGAAGGGGTACCGCGGCTTTGTTGACCTGGAATACTATCAGCACATCGATGCCCTGTCCGAGGACCACTATGGCCTGAGCACCGCTCATGGTTACCAGTTCACGCCCTATCTGTTTGTGGGAGCAGGTGCAGGCATTAAAATCAGCCACAAGAAGCACTACGAGAGTTTCAAATTCCTGTCCAAGAAAAAAGACTTCTACATGTTCCCCGTGTTTGCCGACGTGCGTTTTGACCTGTTGAAAAACAGGTTTTCACCCTACCTGGATTGCCGCGTGGGCTACACGTTAGGCAACAAGGCCTATGGCATGATGTTCAATCCGTCACTGGGTTGCCGCATCGGGTTGAATCATCACCTGGCCATTAACGCCTCGCTGGGCTATAGCATGCAGAGCACCGACCTAATCGTGGTCAACATTGGCAAAACGGCCATTAATCACATGGCCGAGGGCAACCGTGAGGAGAACAATCCCTATCACTGCCTGTCATTCAAAATGAGTATCGAGTTCTGAAAAAACTCCTCATCCTCGAGAAAGCATCCATCAATACCCACCAATAACCGTTAATGGTTTCTACCCAATGTGGTAAATGTGATAAAAACAGTTGGCAAACAGATGAGAAATCAGAAATTATCACTAACTTTGCTGCGATAACTATTTCTTCAACCACTAAATGACAAGACGATGAAAAAAACTGGAATTATCATGCTGATGGCAGCCATGCTGATGTGCTGCCTTCCTGCCCATGCGCAACTGGGCAACCTCATTAACAAGGGTAAGAAGGCCATAGAGAAGGCCAAGGATGTCAAGAAACAAGTTGATGACGCGAAGAAAACGGTTGACGAGGGGATCAAGAAGGCCAACGGAGACGTGGAATTCTATTACATGGACACCTACAAGGGATTCTACCGCAGCAAGAGCGGCAAAATTGTTATCGAAAGCCGTTCAGACAAGAAAACCGTCTATTCCATCGAGAAAAACGGCGACATCACAACCGATGACGGAAGCAAGGTGGGTCAGGTGCTCAACAACGGCGCTATCAACTGCCACAACCTCTCACCCTACCTGACCGTGGCCGCTAACGGTGACGTGGTCATGGACGGCGAGGTCATTGGCCGCATCGATGATGCAGGCAAGGTGGCCTGGGAAGACCAGGTCATCGGCAAGGCACCCGGCATCAACAAGCAGGTGGCCGCCTATATCTACTTCGGCATCTTGAACGACAAGCAGACCATCACCGTCAGGAGGGCACAGATCAAGGAGGAACAGTTGCGTGCCGAGCAGGCCAGACTAAAAGCTGCCCAGGAACAAGAGGCTAAACGCAAGGCAATGGCAGCCAATCAAGCGAAAAATGCCCAATCCAGCAGCAAGAAGGCCAGCACTAATACCAAGAAATCATCCACCACCAAGGCCACCACAGCACCCAAGGTCAAGGAGTGGAGCATCGAGAAAGGCAGCAATCGCGGCTTTGTCGATGCTAATGGTGTGGTCTATAACTCAGCGCACAGGAAAATCGGCCAGTTGCCCAACGGCAGCGGCGACATCAAGGACGAGAACGGCAGCACCATCGGCCGCATCAGCATGGGCGACATCTATGACCGCAGTGGCAAGGTGTGCACCGTGTCGAGCGGTGGCTCGATCTCGGTTCCCGGCTCCAATGCCACCGTCGCCGAGGTGCATGCCGGCGGACGCATCGACATGAACAAGGACTCTAAGACCCTGGGCTACTGCGATGTGCGCCCCTATGAGTGGGCCGTGGCCATCATCTTCTGCGACATCTTCAAGTTCTAAGAACACAACGTGACATCATCTCCCACGTGATGCCGTCACGTCTTGGTTTCCTACAAACAAGTGCCAGTGAGTCTGCCATTCTGACCATTGGCACGTTTCTTGCCGCAGAATACAACATCGGGCAATGCCGTCCGTTATGAGAATAGAAGATAATAACAATAAAGAACATAATGACATGAAAGGAAAAGTTTATACCCGCACCGGCGATGCCGGCATGACGTCGCTGGTGAGCGGCAATCGCGTGAGCAAGGACGATGCGCGCGTTGAGGCCTATGGCACAGTTGATGAGCTAAACAGCAACATCGGCGTGCTGCTTCACAATGTCAAACTCGATGATCCCGACATCACGGCCCTGCTACGCAAGGCACAGAACAAGTTGTTCAACATCGGGGCCTATCTGGCCAATGACCGTGAAGACGCCACCTTGTATGGCCTCACTCAGGACGACGTGGCCGCCCTTGAACAGATGATGGACGAGATGAGCGAAGATCTGCCGCCCATGCGCGGCTTTATCCTGCCGGGCGGCTCACCCTTGTCGGCCACAGCCGACTGCTGCCGCACCATCACACGCCGTGCCGAGCGACGCGTGGTCACCCTGGCACGCACGGCCCATGTTGAACCTCTCGTGCTCGAATACCTGAACCGATTGAGCGATTTCTTCTTTGTTTTTTCAAGATATAACAACATCCAGAACCAAGTCGAGGAAATTTATTGGGATAAGGATGCCTAAATGATAAAAAATATCTCAAAAAAACATACTATCTGAAAAATTATATTACTTTTGCGCACAATTTTAGAACACAGGATATTTTCATAAAAAAGCACAACAAGAAAAGACTATGTATTGGACACTTGAATTGGCAACCAAGCTCGAGGACGCTCCCTGGCCCGCAACCAAAGCCGAGCTCATCGACTATGCCGTGCGCAGCGGCGCACCTCTCGAAGTGATAGAGAACCTGCAGGAGATTGAGGATGAAGGCGACACCTATGAGTCCATTGAGGACATCTGGCCCGACTACCCGACCAACGACGACGACTTCTTCTTTGACCCTGACGAGTATTAAGCGAACAAGTTATCGGCTTGCTAAACTGAGGTTTTAGCACAACTTCCACACAAGAAACTGCGGCAGCCCGAGGATTATACCTTGGGCTGTTGTCTTTGATATGGGCCAGGGAAGTGACAAGGGCTCTTTCCACACCTTTTATCGGGTGAGGTCAAATGACTCCAGGTCATTGGGAACGAGGATTGGACCCTTATAGTACTGGGCAGCCTCGGCACCGAAGGTGGCTGCGCGGGTGTCAAGGTGGGTATCCTCGGTGTGATAGAGAACAAGGTGTTTCACATTGAGTTCCTGGGCCAGCATGCCAGCATCGAGCGCCGTGCTGTGGTTCTTCTCGTAGGGGTTGAACACAAAGCGGTCCTTGTAAAGGCAGAAGGCCTCGCACATCAACCAATCGCAGTCGCGGGCATAGGGTTCACAGTGCACACTGTAGGGTTCGTCGCCCAGGCACACCAGCCGCTGTCCATCGGGCAACTGGGCCTCGAAACCATATTGCTTGGCCTTGGTCGAAGCGATGTCAAAGAAGGTGACCTTCATGTCATCGATATCGATTTGCTCGCCGTCATGCACCTCACGCAGGATGATGGTTTGACCAATGGAGTCAAATATCTTGCGCGGGATCATCAGGTCGCCCATGGTGTAGAGTGCGTGGCGCACCACATCGTTGCAGTAGATGGTGAACGGTCCCTTGTGCTTGCCCTTGAAGATCATGGGCGAGATCTTGCGCATCATCCAGATGGCTCCCAGGATGTGGTCGGTGTGGCTGTGGGTGACAAACATGTGTCGAATGCCCTCAAAGGGTATCTGTGCCTTGATGAGTTGCTGCAGGATGCCATTTCCGCCACCACCATCGACAAGCATGCCACCCCGCGGAGTGCGCAGGTAGAAACAGGTGTTGTAGCAATTCACACACATGGCGTTGCCAGTACCCAGCATCGTGACGCGAGAGACGGTGTTTGAGGTTTGGCTCATAATATTCTCATTTGACTTTGGGGAGTTCGATGCCAAAGGTTGTGCCCTTGCCCAGCTCCGACTCCTTGATATAGATTTGACCGTTGTGATATTCCTCGATAATGCGCTTGACAAGTGTCAATCCCAGTCCCCAACCGCGCTTCTTGGTCGTGAAGCCAGGGTTAAAGACATTCTTGAAGTTCTTGCGTGCAATGCCCTTGCCCGTGTCCTTGACCAGGATAACGGCGTTGTTGGGACTGTCCTCGACAGTGATATCAAGTCGCCCCTCGCCATCCATGGCATCCACGGCATTTTTGGTGAGGTTCTCCATCACCCATGCAAACAGCGTTTGACTCAGCATCACGCCGTTGTTGGTCTCATCGTTGGTGTGGATGTGCAGGCTCACGCGCTTGGGAATGCGCGCCTGCATATACTCCAGGCTGCTCACCACAGCCTCGTTGATCGAGGTGAGTTCCTTGTCGGGCATGGAGCCAATCTTGGAAAAACGGTCGGCAATGGTCGACAGGCGTTTCACATCCTTGTCCATGTCGGTGACAATGCTTTTATCCACACCCATCGACTCGAGCAACTGTGTCCATGCCATGAGTGATGAGATGGGTGTGCCCAGCTGATGAGCGGTCTCCTTAGACAGGCCCACCCACACCTTGTTCTGTTCGGCCCTTTTGATGCTCATGAGTGCAAAATAGGCGATGGCAAAGAACAGGATGAGCACCGCCAACTGGATGTAGGGGAAATAGGACAAACGCCTCAACAGTGTCGAATCCTCATAGTAGAGGTATTGTGTCGTGTGCTCATCAATCTTGATGTCGATCTTGTTCTCGGTGCCCTTGAGGTGGCGCAGTTTCTTGTTCAGGTAGGTCAAGTTGACCGGACTGATTTCAAACACCAGGCTATCCTCGGGCTCGGGCAAGCGGAAGTTGCGGTGCAACAGGATATTGTCCTTGTCATCGACAAGCAGCACCGGGATATTGTGGTTGGCCTCAATGATGCTCAGCAGAAAGTCCACGTCGGCAGTGCTCGTCGCGACCGGGTTACCGTCGGCATCCACCTCGCCGGTGTCACTACCCATTGTTGTCAGCTCTTGAGTGGCATTGGCCCAGATTTCCATGCGTTCGCGTTCCTGCACAGCAAGATCCTTGACCAGATTGTTGGAGATATACAGGAACAAAGCCACCAACAACAGCGACACAGCAAGGAATACCACCTTCCAGATGCGTCGAGAGTCATATATATTGCGCAGGTTAGCCATGCCGATGATTTTTTAACAACTAAAACTTGTCGATGTGCGATAGCATTTCAAAAAGTTAATGAAGAGTCCACATTAAATAAGTCGCTGGTTGTGATTTTAATGAGAATCCTATTAACAGTGGGCAAAATTATAGAATTCCTGGGAATTAGACAAATTTAGTGCAAGTCGAGCGCATAATATAAATGAAAAATGAAATTTCGCATTTATATTATCCAGCTCTCAAGAGGATGTCCATGGGATGTCAAAACTATCCTCGAGGCTGTAACAAGGGCCAACAGCTTTATCGTTCCCTAAAATTGTTTGACAGCATGTCCTGCTCTATCCACTGTGCAACACTGTCGGCCGTGTTGGGTGCGATGACTTCGCTCGCTACTGCCTTGACCTCGGAGAAAGCATTACCCACGGCCACACTGTAGTGGGCAGCCTGCATCATGGCGATGTCATTGCGGTTGTCACCAAACACCACTACCCGTTGCGCCCCCACCTGCCCTGCAAGTCGCTGGATGGCTGCGGCCTTGCTCGTGCCTGCGGTGAAAATCTCAAGGTAGCCCTCGCTCTCATCAAAAATGTCGTGATAGAGCATCACGGCACAGGTCTTGACCGTCAGCCTGATGTCTTCGGCTATCGCCTTGAGGACGGCATACTTGTTCATCGAGAAGATTAGCAGTGCCTCGTCGGCATTGTGGCGATAATCCTTGTCGTCAAGGTAAAAACGCTTCAATGGCAAGTGCTGCCGAGCAGCGACAAACGCCTGTTCCTGCGGTGACATGGGACCATCATGGTGAGTGTGCAGCAGGTTTGTGCCATGACGGCGGTAGATGAAGGGATGCAAGCGATGTCGTGCAAACACATCGTCCACAGCACTCACGGTGGCAGCATCGATGGGTCGGGTGGCTTGATAGCGCGACGTGAGCGGATTCCACATCGCCGACCCACCAATGACAATGAATGGCAACATGGCGTGAACATCCTGCATGAGCGGCACCACAGTGGCAGGAGTGCGTGCCGAGGCCACTGTAAAGAGCCCACCCATCTCATCGATCACGCGATTGAGTGTGTCAATCGTGACAGGCGATAACCGCGAGTCATCGCCCAGCAGTGTCCCATCCATGTCACTCACATACAGTGTCTTCACATTCTTGTCCATGACGATTGCGCTAAAGTGCTGCAAAGGTAACACTTTTTGTCCTTAAAGAAACAGACACGTTGGCATCAATTCTCAAAACTTTTGTTACCTTTGCAGGTTAATTATGCAATTCGACACCTACACCTATGCCCTGTTTCTTCCTTTAGTGTTTTTTATCTATTGGGGGTTGCGGCGGCACGTCAAGTGGCAGAACCTGTTCCTGCTCGGAGCCAGCTATATCTTTTATGGCTGGTGGGACTGGCGCATGCTGCTACTCATCATGCTCACCTCGTTATCGACATGGGGCACTGCCATGATGATGCGCGGCGACCGTTCCCGGTGCGACAAACTATGGGCCACAGCCAATGTCGTGCTGAACGTGGGCATCCTGGCGGTGTTCAAATACCTGAACTTCCTGTCCAGCAGTTTTGCCCATGTGTTGAGGCTCTTGGGCATGAATGCCGACTGGCCCACCCTCAACATCCTGCTGCCGGTTGGCATCTCGTTCTACACCTTCCAGGCCATCAGCTACACCATCGACGTCTATCGGGGCGACATCAAGCCCACGAGGGATGTGGTGGCATTTGGCGTGTTTATAGCCTTCTTCCCGCAGCTGGTTGCCGGCCCCATCGAGCGTGCCACCAACCTGTTGCCGCAGTTCCTGCGCGTCAAGTCGTTTGACTATGACACGGCGGTTGTGGGCATGCGGCAAATCCTGTGGGGACTGTCCAAGAAAATCATTGTTGCCGATTGCATGGGCCGCTATGTGGACCAGCTCTTTGCCAATCCCTATTGCTACTCGGGTTCCACGATGGTGTGGGCGGGCATCCTGTTTGCGGTGCAAATCTATGCCGACTTCTCGGGTTACAGCGACATAGCGATCGGATCGGCACGCTTGTTGAACATCAGGCTGCGTCCCAACTTCCGCTACCCATTTTTCTCGCGCAACATGAAGGAGTTGTGGCAGCGGTGGCACATCTCGCTGATGACATGGTTCCGCCACTACGTCTATTTCCCGTTGGGTGGTTCACGACGTGGCAAGTGGCACACGGCACTGAACACGATGATTGTCTTCTCGCTTTCGGGGCTGTGGCATGGAGCCGACTGGACGTTTGTCATCTGGGGCACTGTTAACGGTTTGCTGTTGCTGCCGTTTGTGTTCTTGCCTCGCAAGCAGCTGGGTGAGCATGCCACATGGCGCGACTTGCCACGATGCTTGCTCACGTTCTTCATCTTTGCCATGGTGTTCATTGCCTTTAGAGCCAACGGCATCGGGCATCTGGCCAGGGTGTGCGACGTGATTGTCCATGGGTCATGGCTCTCATGGCCTGTGCACCTCGACGCACTTTACTACATTGTGCCGTTTTTCATCATCGAGTGGGCAGGACGACGGCAAGAGTTCCCATTGGAGCAGATGCGGATGCCTCGCGTGCTGCGTTGGCTCATCTACTGGGGGTTGCTGTTGGGCATTGCCCTTGCGAGCCTGGACTACAGCACGCAATTCATCTACTTCCAATTTTGAAAAAAACGTGAGGCACCTAATGTGATATTGGTTTAGTTATGCAGTTCGACACCTACACCTATGCTTTCTTTCTCCCCCTTGTGTTCTTCTTCTATTGGGGGCTGAGGCACCATCTCAAGTGGCAGAATGTGTTCCTGCTCGTCGCCAGCTATATTTTCTACGGCTGGTGGGACTGGCGCATGCTTGGATTGATCATGCTCACGTCGTTGAGCTCCTATGGCTCCGCTCTGATGATGCGTGGCGACCGCTCACGTCACGACAAGTTGTGGGTAGCGCTCAATGTCGTGCTCAACTTGGGCATTCTGGCCGTATTCAAGTATTTAAACTTCTTGAGGGATAGCTTTGTACATCTGTTGGGATTGTTTGGAGTGAACCCCGACTGGCCCACGTTGCACATCCTGTTGCCGGTAGGCATCTCGTTCTATACCTTCCAGGCCATCAGCTACACCATCGACGTGTATCGTGGCGACGTGAAGCCCACGAGAGACGTGGTAGCCTTTGGCGTGTTCATCGCCTTCTTTCCACAGCTGGTTGCCGGACCCATCGAGCGTGCCACCAACCTGCTGCCGCAGTTCCTGCGCGAGAAGTCGTTTGACTATGCCACGGCGGTTGTGGGCATGCGGCAAATCCTGTGGGGACTGGCCAAGAAAGTGATTGTTGCCGACAGCATCGGCTACTATGTTGACCAGATACTGTACAACCCTTACCACTACACAGCATGGAGCATGGTGTGGGGAGGCATTCTGTTTGTGGTGCAGATTTATGCCGACTTCTCGGGTTACAGCGACATAGCCATCGGGTCGGCACGCTTGCTGAACATCAGGCTGCAGCCCAACTTCCGCTACCCGTTCTTCTCGCGCAACATGAAGGAGTTGTGGCAGCGGTGGCACATCTCGCTGATATCATGGTTCCGCCAGTATGTCTATATCCCGATGGGCGGCTCCCGCCGCGGCAAGTGGCGCACGGCACTGAACGTGATGGTGCTGTTCACCCTCTCGGGATTGTGGCATGGTGCCGACTGGACGTTTGTGATTTGGGGAGTTACCAATGGCCTGCTGATGTTGCCGTTTGTGTTCCTGCCTCGCAAGCAGTTGAGTGCTCATGCCAGTAAGCGCGATATTCCGCGTTGCCTATTAACTTTCTTTATTTTTGCGATGGCATCTATCGCCTTCCGCGCCAACGGCGTTGTTCATTTCCAGGAAATCTGTGATGTGATGTTCAACACCACGTGGACTCAGCGCCCGTTGCATGGACAGCCTCTATTCTACATGGTGCCGTTTTTCCTCATCGAGTGGGCGGGCCGCAAGCACGAGTTCCCGCTTGAACACTTGCCGTTCCCCACATGGGTTCGATGGCTCATCTACTGGGCTTTGCTCATCGCCATTTCCATCATCGGCCTTGACCGTAACATGCAGTTCATTTATTTCCAGTTTTAGTGATTATTGAGATATGAAACAGCCAGGATTCAGAAAATTCGTTCTGCGCACACTGCTTGCACTGATGCCTGTGGTGGCCTATGTTGTACTGTATCTCACCATGGACCCGTTCCGTGTGGTGCATCCCTATCATGGAGTGTCGGTCGAGGCTGGTGACCAGCTGGAACGCATCCCCAACAAGCGCTATGTTGCCGTCGAAGGGTTCAAGTTCTATAATGACACCCAGCACTATGACTCCTTCATCTTCGGCTCATCGTTGTCATCCAACTTCACGGCCGATGCCTGGAAAAAACACCTGCCCCACTCGGCCAGCGTTTATCACTTCACTGCAGGAGCCGAGCCGCTTGAAGGCATCCGCGACGAGTTGCGCTACCTGTTTGACCACCATGTGAACGTGCGCCATGCCTTGCTGGTCATGGAAGAGGAAATGTTCCGTCGCTCCAAGCGATACAACGAGATGCCCTATGTGCCACACTGGGATGTCTCGCGCGAGATCACCTGGCTGGATTTCCAGCGCGTACACTTCAACGCCTTCCGCGACCCCTATATTCTTGCCTACCAGTTCATGCCAGCACTAGTAGCCGACAAGCTGGTGGAGGACGGCAAGATGCAGACGTTGCCCTCGGGCGGTCACAACGAGCTGACCAACGAGGATTCCAGTTACAAACTCGACTCCATCCTGTTGAGCAACCCAGAAAAATACTTCAGCCAGTATCCTTGGCTGGTCGAGATGCAGCCACAGCCCAACCCCATGCCATTGAGCATCGGTGACAAGGCCCAAGAGTTGTTGCGCGAGATATCGGCAATGTTGAGTGAGCATCAGGTTGACTATCTGGTCATCGTGCCACCCCGCTTCCGCACCCAGGGGTTGCAACCTATAGACCACGAACTGCTGTGCGAGATCATGGGGCGGGAACGCGTGTTTGACTATAGCTGGGACAGCACCCTTGTCCACGACCTGCACAGCTACTATGACGGCATGCACATGCTCACTCATCGATGCACGGAATTGATCGACCGCTGTTACAGCCCACAGTCTCCTCTACACTTTCCCACAAGTCACTAACTCGACTCCACACACTCAATCCCAAATTGTCCAGGGAAGATTTTGTGAATTGTCACGATGCGCTGATTTACAATTAGTTTAGCGGGCTTTCGCTCACATGGGCTTTCCTGTAGCGGCTGATGCTGTAGGGCCTCGCCAAGGGAGTCTGCTGAAATTCGGTTGATTTTTTGCTGTCAAAACGGTTTTTGCGCGAAAAAAAGGCTTCTATAAATTGGTCCTAAGCTGGTGTTATTTTCTGATTTT
>Ga0247611_10008266_pt1 | contig 12873 bp, 11 predicted proteins | sample 177DNAGHGhighgp2_FD_192422 | JGI IMG/M metagenome (GOLD analysis project Ga0247611, IMG submission 192422) | Sheep rumen microbial communities from Palmerston North, Manawatu-Wanganui, New Zealand - 1770 DNA GHGhigh gp2 | ecosystem: Host-associated > Mammals > Digestive system > Stomach > Rumen... | reverse complement strand
ATGACTTGGTTTCAAGTGTAAAGGTACAAAATTTTCTCCAGATGGCAAAATATCAAAGAACAATTGTGAGTTTGAACCGTAATATTAACTAATGGTCCTGGAGCCCGGACTTTTTAAAGTGGACTCAATCTTCAATAAAAAATTGTATCTTTGCACATCGAAAACGAGTAAAAAAATGGCATTCGGCTTAGATGTTATCTTAAACAAAAGACGCCGTGAGGTATGGAAACGGGCGTTCAGAATGTGGCAGAAACGCCCTCACGAAGTGGCTCCAATAGATGCGACTGAGAAAGAATGTGCATCGTGTGGCACAAAGTTTCAGGGCAACTATTGTCCGCGTTGTGGACAGGTGGCAAGTGTGGGACGTTTCTCATTCAAAAAAGCATTTTTGCTGTTTCTCGATGTCTGGGGCATCGGCAACAGGGGAATGTTTCGAAGCATACGCGACCTGATGCTTCGCCCAGGCTACATGATTCGCGATTACGTCAGCGGACACCAGTCGGCCTATTTCCCTCCATTCAAAATGTTTTTCCTGCTGACGACTTTCTCGTTGCTGCTGTCCCACGGCATCGATCTTGGCATAAAATCCCAGCAGCCACAGCCGAATCCTACTGAGACCGTCGTCGAGGATGATTCCCCCACAATAAGAGTTGATGGAGAAAAAATACACGATTCCAGAACCAAAAGCATACAGCAGTTTTTCCTTCACGTGGAACAGATTAGGAAAAAATACCCGGCTGTCTTCGGATTTCTTGCGCTCTTGTTCATGGCGACACCCCTCTATCTGTTCATGAGGCGAAGCCCCGCCATTCCCGACCTCAGATATTCAGAGCATATCGTTGCGTTGATCTATACCTCAAATATGTATAGTATCTATACGATGATAGGCTCTGTGATGCCATTCTCAAGCCTGGTAAGTGCCGTTGATTTGCTGGCACTTGTGATGATATTTGTCTCACTGCACCAATTCTCAGGTTTTACCAAGCGAAAATTGCTGCTGTATTTCCTGCTCACAATCTTGATTTCCTTAGCCATACTTGTCGCTATTATTTTCGCTGTCGTATACCTCATCGGGACGTATAATCCGTAAATGGCAAAAATGTGAAGAGTTTTTCCTATTTCTTTTAAATTGTTAAATCGACAATAAAAACTGTTAATAGGGGCGGAAGTTCGCATTTTTATGCTTATCTTTGCATCGTCTTAATCGAAATGATATTCGTTGATTTTGTTTTCGGGGATTATTTCGATCAAGGTAAAAAACACAATCACAGTGTGTTAGTGATTGATATCTAATAATAGTATCTAAATAAGAAGTATGTATTTAACAAAGACAATTAAAACAATCGCGCTGACAATTGTATTAGCATTAGTTTCGCTGCCCGCAGCCAGTCAGGACCTTTTAGCCCGCACTGCACCTGTGGACAAAAAGATGAAATCACTGGATACACTTGCCCTGCATGAAGTTGTCGAGAGAGAAAACATGGAAACACCTTCGTCCGACCTCTATTCGGACTGGGACAACCGCTACGCCCACAAGGCAACGGAACTGCCCGAGACTTACAAGATCAACTTGCGCGGTTTTTGCATGCCTACACCAAGCCGCGTCATCACCTCGCAGTTTGGTCCACGCTGGGGACGCCAGCACAGAGGGCTTGACATCAAGGTATATATTGGCGACACCATCCGCGCCGCTTTCGCCGGAAAAGTGCGCGTCGTGAAATATGAGGCAAAAGGCTATGGCAACTATGTGGTGATTCGCCACAACAACGGACTGGAGACCATCTATGGTCACATGTCGAAGCACCTGGTGAAAGAAAACCAGGTGGTGAAGGCCGGAACTCCCATCGGACTTGGTGGCAACACCGGACGAAGCACTGGTTCTCACCTGCATTTCGAAACCCGCCTCTGCGGCGTGGCTCTTAATCCCGCTCTCTTCTTCGATTTCCGCAACCAGGATGTGACAGGCGATTATTATATTTTCCATCGCAGCCAGATGGAGTCGGAATCTGCAAAAGCCACAGCAGCAAGAGGACTGAAGCAGAATTCCTACACAAAGGATGATGTTTATGGTGGCAAAAAGTCGTCTGAGCCCACTTCATCCACAGCCAACAGACAAGAGAGCGAGCGCCCCACACCATCTGCCTCGAATGCAAGATACCACAGGGTGGTGGCCGATGACACCGTTCATTCTATCGCACGACAGCACAACGTCTCTGTGGACCGTATCCTCCGACTGAATTCTTTTATCAATCCCAATGACTTGGTTATCAAGCCGGGACAGGCTATCAGATATTAGAAGCATTTAGATACCAAATACGCGAAGAGGGGTGGAACATGAATTTGTTCCACCCCTCTTCGCGTATTGGCAATTTATAAATGAGGCTTCTCTCCATTCAGATGCACTCATCATTTATTGATCACAAATCTCTCAAATTACCTCCCTTCAGTTACTAATTGCGAGCACCATTCGGTGATGTTGCGCTCTGTCGAAGAAAATACAATTCCCACTTTGGTAATGGGCCGATCATCCAAGAGATACTTTTGAGCGTATCCTTTCTTGTCTATCTCCTGCTTTTTACTATATTTTTTTCACATTTCTCCACAGGGCTCGTGGAATAAACGAGAGGTGCCTGAAGATGGTGGGAAAAAAACCATAATGCCGCTGCATGACGACAAAACGCTCCCAAAGCGACCGCTGATGATGCTTGGTGCTCTGCCCCGCCTGTAGATAGTGGGCAATCACTGCGGGCACGCGGCGAAGGCGCAAACCCTTCTCTTCGGCCAGGCGCATGATGCGGATACACCAGTCGACGTCGGAAGAAAGTCGCAGCGATGTGTCGTAGGGCACCTGCTGGGCAATGTCGACACGGGCATAGAATGCTTGATGACACACCAGCATGCCATTATTGAACGAGCGCCAGGAAAGTTCATCGGGCGGTGAGAGATAGCGGTGCCCCAGATTGTTGCCCTCAGCATCCACGATGTCGGTGTCGCCATAGAGCACAGCAGGCATCTGACCGTCGGCGGCACCCTCGGCGGTTGCGGCGATGCGGCTCAGCGTGTCTGGGTCGGGCAGACGGTCGCCGGCATTGAGAAAACACACGTAGTCGCCAGTACACATTTTCAGGCCTTTGTTCATGGCATAGTATAGTCCCTTGTCGGGCTCTGATATCACCTTTACCCTGCGCCCCTCGCCGTGTAGGCGCATGAGGTGCTCCTTGTGGGCCTCTACAAGGCGCATCGTGTCGTCTTTCGAGGCACCGTCCACAATGATATGCTCCAGGTCCTCATAATCCTGCATGGCCACACTGTCGAGCGTGGGCTGAAGCACATCGGCTGCCTGATAGGTGATGGTGACAATTGAGAATGTAATCATAATCCGTAATGCTTGTAGGCCATCGCCTGGTTATACACTTCGATATACCGCAGTGCAACACTCGCCTGGGAATAGTTGGTGGCTACTTTCTTCACCGACTGCGTGGCAAGCGCGTCGCGGTCGGCCTCGCACAATACCCAGTGTATGCCTTGCATCAAATCGTCGGATTTGCGGTACTCGGCCACATATCCTGTCTTCAGATGGTCGATTTCCTCGGGGATTCCACCGATGCGGAAACCCACACAGGGCACACCGCAGGCCATCGCCTCCATAATCGTGTTGGGAAGATTGTCCTCAATTGATGGTAGGACAAAGACATCGGCGGCACGATAGGCATCCACGATTTTCCGCTCGTCGTTGATATAGCCCAGGGGATAGGCTGGTAATGGCAACTTGTCGACCACGTCCTCGGCATGCCCACCCAGTATGGCCACACCCGTGTTGTCCTTCATCTCGGGGTGCGCGGCCACCAGTTTTTCCAGCGCCTCCACCAGATAGTCCATGCCCTTGCGCTCGTCGGTGACCCTCTGGGACACAAAGAGGATGAGGCGCCGGTCCTGGGGGAGTTCCAGGTTCTGGCGTGCGGCATTTTGGTCGCCGGGCTTGTACAGGTGTGTGTCGATGGGATTGGGAATGCTGGTGATATGCTGATTGCGTATGAGGGCACTCTGCGAAGCCTGTTTCTCCAGCCACCGGCTGCAGGCTACAAAGGAAATGTCGGCTCCTTCCATCATTTGCTTTTTGCGCTTCCACACTTGGTAGGCCAAGTCGGTGTCGGAACCGTGGCCTGGCAGCAGGCGGCAGTTGCGGCAAGTCGACATAAATGCCTTGCAGCCGTGGGTGTAGTGGCAGATAGCGGTGGAGGGCCATGCGTCGTGCATTGTCCAGACGATGGGCTTGCCGCTCACGATGATTTTCCTGATGTCTGCCAGGGAGAGAAAACCTTGGTTCACCCAACTGAGATGAATCACGTCGGCCTCCTGAAACTCGCGCAGGCGGGTGATGTCAAAACCGGAATTGGCAATGTCAATCTCGAAAAGATGTTTCTTCGAGAAATGCAGTTTGCTGAGGATGGTCAGCCGTTCCCAGAGGAAATGCCAACGGGTGCGGAAAGAGGCATCCAGACCCACTACGGTCAGCGTGTCGCTCTCCTTGTCGCGAACGAGCATCTTCGTCTTGACACCATTGTTGTTGAGCGCTTCCATCAGACGGTTGGCGGCCACTGCAGCACCGCCGGTACGCTCGCTGGTATTCACTATCAGTACTCTCATAGTCCTTGTTCTTTTATTCCCAATCCAGCCAAAATCGATGGCCACGTGTTTTCACCGACAAAGATACAAAAATTTTGACGGGAAAGCAAATAATCGTTTTTTTAGTTTTTGCATCGATGATTTTTTGAGTTTTTCGACTCCTGGGAAAATCGGTTTTTGATTCATCTGGCCCTCGGGCTGTTATCGCACACAGTGAATAGGTGGATTTTTCGCCTCAAAAACGCAAAAAATGGGAAAATATGCGTTGTTATCGCACACAACACTTGATTTATATCAAAAAAACCTATAAAAATCGAAAAAAAAGGTTGTAAAAATTGCATGGAGCCATTTTTCGTCGTACCTTTGCATTGTCAAAAGTTGAGACACCTCAACGAGACAAAAATGGTTAATAGATTGTTTAGGTTAGTAGTAATAGATTTAGGTTTTTAGTTATTAGGTTTAAGGTATTTTATCAAGATTGTTTAATTGGACAACAAAGGCAGCCGTGAGGTTCCCTTTGATTTTGAAAAGGATTTTTAGTTAAACATAGGCAGTACGTCGCAGTCCGTTGAGGGTTGCGGCGTTTTTTTTTGCATGAAACCGGGTGTTATGGTGTGTGTGTTTCCATATGAATTCCACATGAATGGACTTGGATTTTTCGGGGTCAGCGGATAAAAAAATGATCATTAAGAACCGTACCCGATGATCACATTATTCTCTCCACAAAAATTCTCAATGTATAATCTATTCCTACTAAAAAGCCCTTTCTCTTGAAATAGGATAATTCCGTAATGACTTTCTATAATTTTGCAGGGGAACTATATTCCTGTTGCCCCCGATTAAAATTTAAGTTAAATGTCATTAAGTAATAGATGTTGTTTTCTTGCATGTTTTATTTGGTTAATTTAGTAGAATTGAGTAATTTCGCAGCGAGAATTGAGTAAAATTACAATGAGAATTGAGTAAAATCTACAATCGTTTTGAGTATGACTTATATACGAAAGCAATATCACACTCTCCGGGAGCGCATTCTTGAACCAAGGCGCTTTATGCAGATATTGGCAGGACCGAGACAGGTCGGAAAAACCACGCTTGTCGGTCAGGTGTTGGACGACATCTCTATTCCATATACCTTAGAGGTGGCTGACGCTGTAGACCCTAAGGATAGTAATTGGATTCACCGTGTTTGGGAGTCTGCCCGTGCTACGATGCAAATACGCAAAGAGCAAGAGCGTCTTTTGGTGATAGACGAGGTACAGAAGATTGACAATTGGAGTGAGGTGGTGAAACGTGAATGGGATGAAGACAGCCGTCGACGAGTGAACATGAAAGTGGTACTGCTTGGTAGTAGCCGCCTTCTGCTGAAACGAGGAATGACAGAATCGTTGGCTGGGCGCTTTGAATTGATTCGGCTTGGACATTGGAGTCTACAGGAGATGAGGGATGCCTTCGGCGTTACACTTGATCAGTACATTTACTTTGGTGGCTATCCTGGACCTGCTGGCATGATTGACAACGAAAAGCGATGGCGTAAGTATATCAAAGACTCTCTGGTGGCTCCTGCCATTGAGAAGGATGTTATTATGACTTCAAACATCTACAAGCCGGCGTTGATGAAGCAACTTTTTGAGTTAGGATGTGGCTACTCAGCCGAAATATTGTCGTTGACCAAGCTAATGGGGCAGTTGCAGGATGCCGGGAATGTGACCACGCTTGCAGCCTATCTGAATATCCTTGACGAGTGTGCCCTGTTGACAGGTTTGCAGAAATATGCTTATGACGATGCACGCAAGCGTGGCTCCGTACCTAAATACCAGGTATATAACAATGCGCTGCTGACGGCTTATAAAGGTCAATCCTTCCTTTCCGACCGGACGGAAACAAGGAAGTGGGGACGATGGGTAGAGAGCGCCGTCGGTGCTCACCTACTGAGTATGGCTGAGGAACTGGATTTCAAGGTATATTACTGGCGAGAGCCTTCAAGAAGCAAAGACGAAGGTGACAAAGAGGTTGACTTCATTATAGATAACAATGGTGAGTTGACAGCTATAGAGGTGAAAAGCGGTCGTCGCGGAATGAATTCCGGATTGCCTGCTTTCGTAGAAGCATTCCATCCCAAGCAGGCATTTATCGTAGGCACAGGAGGTGTTTCTTTGGAAGATTTCCTAGGTTGTGATATTGAAAGTCTGCTTAATCAGGAATAAATGTAGTGGCAAAGCTCTATTTCAACACAGAAACACAGAGTTACAAAGATTTTTTCTTTTTCCTTTGCGCCTCTGTATCTCTGTGTTGGGCTTCCATATGGAGTGACGCAAAGATTGTGAGGTCAACGAGGTCGCCATCGGCAAAGAAAACGAATCAAAATCTCCGTCCCCATGATTCACGTCCCCATGATTCACAAAAATTATCCAAATAGAGGCTTTACCTGAATTAAATAATATGGTGATAAAAATGATTAGCCATCAACATGAAGTAAGTTGACAGCCGTTTTCTCATTCGGAGTTCGCCCAGAATAAATAATTGACATTACATTCCAGAACACACAATGCTTACGAGGTACTCCTATTTCTTCAAACCGTCAAGAAGAATGCACGAAAACGGTCGCAGATGGATTGCTTTTTCTACATTAGCGACCGCTTTCGTGCAATTGTTTTCAAGAAGCGACTCTCTTTCATACCATTTTTTTGTAAACAGAAGCAGCCGAATAAATGCTCATCAGAGGTGGCAAATGGGCAAGCTCAAATATAGGCTATGCTTAAACAATCTTAACCAAATCTTAAACTTTGTTGTCCCCCGACCACTTTATGATTGTCAAAAAATCCAACAAAGCGACAACAAAGAATCCATTATCGGGTAATAAAAATTTATACTTCGTATGAAAACAGGCTGCACCTCAGGAAAGAAAAACTTCGTTTTTACTTTCCGTTCGGTTTGCACTGTTTTTGTACCGTTTAAAATGGGGTATTTTCAATTGTCATTGATTATCAGAGACTTACATAATTACAAAGTAGTTCCATATGGAGATACACATAAACTCCCCGTCACTTGCAAGTAAACGGGGAGTCTCTAATCATAGAAATTGGTGTGTAATTATCAGATTGTTGTACCATCTATAGGCCGCCGTCAGCAATCCATATATGTTTTTCGTTGTCGTTTCTGACCGCGATATGTTTTTGCTCTTGTTTCCCGTCTGGATGTGTCAGAGTATAGAACACATACGTCCCAGCATAATCACCGTCACGACGTTCTTGGAAGTCTGAGGCTTTACAACCTTTCATCTTATCTGACAATGCGGGGAGGATGTTCTTGTAATAGACCAGTGCTTCGCAGGCTTGATTGTTGTTGCCACTGATGATAGCTTGAAGGATACGCTCTGCGGCTTGTGCGGCAGTCTCCTGTTGTAGTTTATTGAATCGGTCGTTAGCTGTATTTGTATCCGATGTGGTTTTTGTTACATCCGACCATTGAGCTTCTGGAATTTGTGTTATACGGGTCCGGTTCAACATGACATTGTACTGAATGTTGTCAATGTGAAGTAAGAGGGTCTTTTGGCCTTTATCAACAACCCAAAGTTTGACAAAGCGCAGAAGTCCGTCATTCTTTGTGAAAACATTCTCTACCTCCACTTCACAATTCCCCATTTTCCCAGTCTCGAGCAGTTGCAGAAGGTCACGATTCTTCTCTGTTCCCTTGAAAGTGAGGATGACGGTGGTGTCTGTCTCAGTAAGCGTCACATCGTTTTTCTTGGAAAAGTCGATAGCGGATTTCTGAATGCCCAATAGACGTTCGGGATAAAGCAGATTGGTAAAGTGTTCAAGGAAGTTGGCTCCGCGAGGCCCTTTCACGTAGAGGGCATTGGGTATCCACATATATTGAGTATTGCCGTCAAATACGATGGCTCGTCCGTTTTGCTTCTCCACACGATAGAACACGCTATCGTTCTGTCGCAGGAGCCCAATGTCTATTCTTACGAAGTCTCCTTTGGAGTCGAAATAAGCAAAGTTATCATTAGGCTTGGTACGGGCATAAACAACCATTTGGAAGCTACCAACGTTTTGTACACTTTGAATGCCATGGTCAAAGAACTGGCCGCGTGAGGTCTCTGCCACGGCAGATGTAGAGAAGAGGTGGCTCCAGCCGATGAAGAATCCAAGCAGAAATACAGCGGCAACAGCGATGGAGTGCCAGATATGATGACGATTCGCAACGGGTTCGCTGGCAGATTGCTTGGTGATGGTTTCCTGTGGCTGCAATGCATTAAAGGCTTCTGCCAGTTCATCATAGTAGGCTTTGCACTCAGGGCATTCGGCCATATGTGCTTTGCATTCGGCTTGCGTATGCATGTCAATAGTGGTGTCGAAAAGGTCGACCACCTTATCTTTAAATTCCTTGCAATTCATAATCAATGTTCATTTTAATGTGGTTAACGACTTGTTTGTTTCATAGCCCGGCGGATTTTCTCCAGTCCATATAGGAAACGGGATTTCACCGTGGGCAAAGGTATGGAAAGAATCTCGGCTACATCAGCAAAGCTGTTGTTGCCATAGATTCGGAGGCGGATGACCTCGGCCTGTTCCTCAGGGATTTCCATAAGTAATTGGGCAATTCTTTGGTAGTCCGCTTCGTTGCTTTCCGTTGGATGGTCTGCTATGTCGAGGCGAGCGTCCAAGGGAATTGTCCTGAGTCTTCCCGATGCAGTAAGCCGTGAGGAACACAAGTTAGAGAGTGCGCGGAAGATATAGTTGCGCCAGTCTCTTACTTCAACGTTCTTCTCACCAGAGAGTTTTGCGCTGATTTTAAGGAAGACATCTTGCAAAGCATCTTTCGCGTCTTCTGCATCACCAAGGCGGTAGCAGACATACCTCATCAAGTGCGGCTGTTCCTGTCGGAAGTGTTCTGCGAGTTCTTTCATTGTGATGTTGTTTTCTATATTCATTGTCTTTACGTTTTTTGAGATGCATCTGTCATAAAGACTCGAAAAGTCCGAAATAGATTTAAATATAAGATACTTTTTAAAAAATCGGGTGAGAATGCTTTGTTTTCATCCTTACCCGTCTTGATGTTAGTTTGATTCATAGCCAAAATGGTTCATTTTCCCACCACTTCCCTTCCTCATAGAATTGCCGCATTTTCTTGATGCTTAGTTCTGAAAAGCCCTTCATTCCAAGCAATTCTTTATGCAATTGGTCGTAAATCTTTCTTTTCATCACGAATCATAGTTTAATAGTTTGGCTAATTACACGTAATCAAGGTTGTGTACATCCTGCTTTCTACACGTAATCAAGGACAAAATTACACTTTTTTGCAACGCTATTAGTGCTTTTTTCGACAATAGGATGGTTAAACAATCTTAACCAAATCTTAAACTTTGTTGCTTCTCGCTCGCTTCGTAATTGTCAAAAAATCCAACAAAGCGACAACAAAGAATCCATTATCGGGTAATAAAAATTTGTACTTCGTATGAAAACAGGCGGCACCTCAGGAAAGAAAAACTTCGTTTTTACTTTCCATTCGGTTTGCACTGTTTTTGTACCGTTTAAAATGGGGTGTTTTTAATTGTTATTGATTGTCAGGGATTTACATGATTACAATAGGCTTCCATATGATATATAGAATCAACTCCGTCCCCTCACGTTTTCCTTTTTCTGTTGGCTGCCTTTACCAATTTCTCATCCTTGATAATTCCCCTCCTAGCTAAAATGTAAAGGATTAGTGATAAGGCAGGAAGACACGAAGAAAAAGTCATTTCTAAGTGACAGACTTCATCCTAAGTTTGATATGTATAAACATAGAATGCGCACAATGCCATCCACAACAAAATGAGCACAATATTAAAAACGCATAACCGAGCCTGTAGCATCCTTTTCTTATAATGAAATATTGCGAAAATTGTTATAGGACAAGTGAGCAATAACACGACAAACATCGGCCATACCGAAAAGTCGGCCTTCTTCGCCATAGGCACCACCGTGAAAAAATTGGTCCTTAACGTTGTTCCACCTAATTCTGGCTCATGGAAGAAAGCCACTGGGGAGCAGAGGCATATAATGGTGAGCACCAAAGTCAATAATAAATAGATGGTCTGTATTCTTTGCCACATAGATAATTATTTACATATTATTCTTGAACGAGTTTTGTCCGATGTGCAGACTGTATTTATATTTCTTCGTCTATCACCCTACGTAATTCTTCTTCTGTAGGTAATACTCGGCGTACATCTTCCATTGTCTTATACGTGGCGACTCCCATCGGATTCTCATATCCTTGTATAAGGAACTCGACGAAGCTCTTGTTTGCTTGCTTACATAATATAATTCCTATACTGGGATTCTCATAGGGCTTCTTCACTTCGCTGTCAAGAATACGCAAATAGGCACTCAACTGCCCGAGGTAAGCAGGTTTGAAGCCGCCACGCTTGATTTCCACGCAGACCAATGCTGCTAATTCACGGTTGAAAAAGAGAAGGTCAGGATATTGTTCCACTCCAAATTTCTCCAGATGGTATTGGTTGCCCACAAATGCGAAGTCACGCCCGAATGTCATAATAAAATTCTTCACATTCTGAATGATAGCCTGTTCCACCTCACGTTCGTCCACATCAGCTTCGTCTCTAGCACCTATTTCCTCCACATTGATAAAGTCAAGTAGGTATTCATCCTTAAACATTTCAATAGCACGCAAGGCAGACTGAGTGCTTGGCATGGTCTTGGCAAAGTTGTTGGGCATTTCACCTTGATGTTCGTATAGCTTTCCCTTGAGCATATCACGGAGCAAATACTTGTCCCATTTGTTTGTGACAGCCTCATGGATATAGAACAGTCTCTCTTCAAGTTTTTCTGTTTTGTTCAGAATCTCAATGTGATGAGTGAAGCAAAGGCCCAGGAATTCCTCTATGTTCATTTCGCCAGCCGACGGCTGGCGATTTATGCGAATTAGAGAAGTTGTATCAATCGTTTCCAAAACAGTAGCAACAGATACTTGAATCTCTCTTTTTGGCAATTCGCCAGCCATTGGCTGGCGAATTATACAATCAGACCATTCTTCATAGAATTGTCTCATATTTTTCAATGAAGATTCGCCGAAGCCCCTCATTCCAGGCAATTCCTTGTGCAATTGGTCGCTGATTTGCTTGATAGCCCCCTTTCCCCAGAAACCCTTTCCCGAATGCTCTGAGATATAACGGCCAATGCCGTAATATAAAGACAACTGCTCTCGATTGACACTCTTGGCCGCACGGTATTGACTTTGCAGAATGGCCTTTTTGATAGCTTTTACGGCTGCTCGTAATTCATCTGAGAGTTGAATGTTTTCTTTCATAGTTGCTCTTTATTGATTTCAATTCCCATTATGGAAATCAGTTGCAAAGATAATAGTTTTTGGGAAATTTCAATCATCATACTTCAAAAGTTGTGTTCGTATAAATGCTCCTTTGAAGTTTTCTTTGCTAATGAATGTGCAGAATTATCATATCCCCTTTGCTTATGTACTTTTTGGGGGAGGGGCGAGGTACAACTTCCGTGGCAGCGAGAGCAAAGTAAAGCTTGCTTGAACTATGCCGAGTCGTGAAGAAAGAAGAACAAAGTTCAATGGCGGTACAAGAAGGCCTTTTTCACCCCATTTTAGAGCCATACTGGGTAGTTAAACAATCTTAACCAAATCTTAAACTTTGTTGCCCCTCGACCGCTTCATAATTGTCAAAAAATCCAACAAAGCGGCAACAAAGAATCCATTATCGGGTAATAAAAAGTTGTACCGTTTAAATTTGGTCCATTTTAAGAAATGTTGAGTATCAGGTAGTTACAATATTACAATAGGTTTCCATATGTATAGTAAATCAAAAACTCCGTTCCCATAATGCTGTCCCCATAATTCAGAAGTGACGCAACACCAGTATGATAGTGAAAGCCTCTAGACTTGATGGATACAATTATCCTATCATTTTAACAAAATGAGTTCTTTCCAAAGTTACCGTATTTTGTTGATTTTGGAAATAACTCAGTTTTTCTTCGCTGTATTCATACCTATTTGAACAGGTCGACGAAGCTTGATTCTAAGCCTTTATGGTGGGAAGATTGCTTATATGAAATGAGAAAAACAAAAACCATATGGGATTAAGATTAATTAGAATATTATCTTTTTCCCATCCTTGATATAGATTCCATGTTTCATCTTTGTCACCCGCCTACCTTGCAGGTCGTAGATGCCAACATCTGTAGTCTTATTACAATTTGAGAGAGCAATGCCACT
>Ga0247611_10008265_pt1 | contig 12876 bp, 17 predicted proteins | sample 177DNAGHGhighgp2_FD_192422 | JGI IMG/M metagenome (GOLD analysis project Ga0247611, IMG submission 192422) | Sheep rumen microbial communities from Palmerston North, Manawatu-Wanganui, New Zealand - 1770 DNA GHGhigh gp2 | ecosystem: Host-associated > Mammals > Digestive system > Stomach > Rumen... | reverse complement strand
GTCAAGTTTCATTATGCCACCACACTTTCATTTCCATATTGCTTTCTGAAATCTTTTATGGCTTCTTCGTCATTATCCGCCCACAATTCATCATCAAACCAACCATCTAATAATATGATGTAATGATGATTATATTTTTTGTCACGATTTAGAGAAACAAAACAGATTCTGTCGATTTCTATCATATTTTACTCCTTTCTTTTCCGTTAATTCTTCACGGAAGAAGTGGGTGTATCAAGTCCACTTCAACCGTCAAGATTTAACTTGCTATATCAAAATTATTCGGTGTTTGCTTTTAATTTGCCTTAGTTGGCGATTACCTCATCATCCTCAACCTCGACCTCAGCTTCAGACTCAGTTGTGAACCAGTCAAGATTCTTCTTCTTTGCGATTTCCATAATTTCAGCTGCATATTCCTCAATCTTCTTCTTTGTAAGACTCTTCTCTTCCATAGCCTTGTATACTGTAGGGCGAGCAAACTTATAAACTCCGTTCTTACCAAGAACTCCAAGCTTTTCAGCGACCTCTTCATACTTCTTGCGGTCAAAATCTGTATTTTCCTTGTTTGCCTTTTCCTTTGCCTTGTTCTGAACTGTAGAATACTTAACGTTATTCTCCTTCATGAACTTCTGAACGTTTGCTACGTCCTTTGCCTTACCTGAAATTGTTACTGTTACTGTGATGTTTTCATTTGCGTTTACCTTTGCCATAATTAAAATCTCCTTTTCTTAAATTAATTATTTACCTTGTTAATTTCTGAGTACAAATCGTATTCGTTTAGAAACGATAATCTTATTGTTGGATTTTCTTCGTTTCCATTGTTTTCTCGCCATTCTATGTAGGCATCTAAAATCTCACTCATTTCCCTTCCGCCTTCCCATTTAAGCTGTTAAAGTGTCAAGTCCTACATAGATGTATTTCATTTCATTATCTTCCTTGCAGATTCGTTCTGCTTCACTTTCGCATGATACTGAATATCCTTGTGACCAATTATCATTTCCGTTATATACAATCCACATATACTTTATCCTTTCGCTTAATATTGTTTATAGTTCCATATTTAGTTGTAATACTTATCTAAGAACGCCTGTAATTCGTCTTCATTTTCTACTGGAATTTCAATCCGCATTTCTCTTACTCCTTCCTACAAATCCCAGAACAGATTTAATAAATCTCTATCTGTCATATAACACCTCTCTTTCTGTTAAATTTTGCACATTTTCTCCGCTCATAGCCAAATCACAATTCCTTTGAAAAGTGAAGTGACTAGATACGACCGCTAGGTTACTGCCACCTAGCAACTCTGCTTGTTCTTCGCCTCACAAGTCTGACGAGTTCCGCTTGGGGTCGTAGTGTATCAATATTTAATTTTTGTCCGCTTTTTATCGGGTCTTATTGCGGTTGTGCCGTTGCCCCCACTATAGAAGAAGACATAACTCCTATAGTTTCCTACTACTATCTTTTATCATGTATCTTCGTATGACACCTCTATCAGCCTACTTGCAAGTGTGCAACACCAAGCCACCACGGATTTTAATCCTACTGAGGTTGTTAGCAAGCTAACTCACTCAGCGGTGGTTACTGAATACCGCCATTGCTACTGGTCATACCAATTTACCGCTATCCAATAGAGTTTTTATGACGTAGATATATAGCAACTATCTAACGTATCTGACGGATAAGTGACTTACTCATGTTGACTACTCTTCGGCTAGTACCCTGACTTCTTCCTATCAATAGTCTTTACCACCAATACTGAACGAAAAATGGTGTGTACTATCGCCCTTATCCACCTAGCACCCACTAGGTCTGCTCGTCCTCTCAGCCTATATCCCACGTATTACAGATGTTCTCGTGATGTATCACATCATCACTTGTCCATCCAACTCACTTTTGAAGATGATACTTTGTACTGAACTTTCAGCGGTTAATAGGCGATATATACATCAGTGAAGATTGTGGTTATTCTTCTAGTAGTCTGCCCCTAGCTACGTAATTACTCAGTACGTTTTTCATCAGCTCTTCTGAGAACGTCTGACTGAACTCTACGACAAGTTCTAAGGTTTATTCAGTTTTGTGATAGACCCTTTAAGGTCGTGTAACTCCACACTTTTACTAACGTATGAAGTTGCACCGCTTTAAAGTTCGACTAATGACGTATTGACTTTTTCGTGTATAAAAGTTACAAAAAATGACTAGGGGACTAAGCCCCTAGCCTATAGGCTCATTACTGAGCCTTCTTCTTGTCGTAAGCTTTCTGAGATGCTACGAACTTTTTACCGTCTTTGCTATCAAACTTGTATGTAAAGACCTTCTTATCGTGGTCACCACACCATTTACCGCCATGCTCTTTGATAGACATCTTGATACCCTGATACACCTTCTTGATAGGTGCTGTAATCTCAGCAATAACTACATCCTGCTTTGCAAAGTACACTACTGATACGAAGTCAGAGTGGTAGAGTATTTCTGCACCAGCTTTAGTCGCTCTAAGCACATAGTCACTGTATGTAGGTGATACACTTCTAGACTTAGACTCAGGCTCGATATGTAGTTCTTCTTTAGTCTTTGTAGACTTCTTAGACTCTGCTAAACCATGCAAGTACTTCTTGTACTCTGCTTCACTAATGTTGATTGATACTCCATTAACTTTGATTGTTCTCATGATTGATACCTCACTTCCGAATAATTTGTTGTTGTTTATTAACTTGTTCTTGTGCCTCGTCGTTGTTGTGAGAACACTAGACCACAGAAAACCAAATCACGCAACTCGTTAAGTTTTGAGAAATGTGCATTTTTCAATGGATTTCTTTAAGGCAAAATACCTTATATGGGGGGGTACTAAAAACCTTTATTTTCGGGCTTTTTTGACAATCTCCCCTAGCAGATTAATCTACACACATTACCCAATTTATACTCGCACGTATGTTCTTTTTATCCATCTACCCCATAACCCACTGTCCATATTTTTACCCACCTAATAACCCCCATAATCCACTATAAAACACGCAAATTTAACCATCATTTTTGCACATTTTTAGTATTACCAATCTCCCTATAAATCCGTTAATTAACGTATTTTTCACAAAATATGCCGATATTCGGGAAAAATTTCGTAAAAACGTTTATAATAGGAAATAAATCATTATCCACATTTTGTTGTTTTTGCCGATTTGTATGAGTCTTTATTTATGGACATATATTGCAAAACCGCATAAAATCGCCATTTTTAGCACGAAAAATACTAAAAGGGGAAATAAAAGAGATTTTTTTAAAACAAAATAGATACAAAATAGAGAATAAATTAATACTATTTAGAGACTTTTGGAGCGCACAGAATTATGGAAGATGAAATTTTTAAACTAATGATGGAATTAAAACGTATCTCCCATGCAGATACTACTAGTATCATATGGACTACTAATGGATTAAAAAAGCTGCCTATCATGAATTTCTTTTATCCTTCAATTCACGCAATGGTATCATTCAAATTAAAAGACGTAACTTTATCGCTTAAAAAAAATGGATATGAGAGAACAATTAATATTTTAAATTGTGAAATCAATAGAATTTTGAGAAATTTTTTATAGCACAATTTATTAGTGTAATTCTTATATTAATCTCAATCATTCATGCGCAATTATTCAGCGCCAAATTATTCCATATTTCAATTATTAAAAATCAGATTAATAGCGGATATATTAATTGTATTTTGATTAATAATACGCATTTTTATTTACCGCAAATTTATTGTTTTTAGATTAATAGTCCGTAGAATACTAACACCCCATTAATTATGATAAATATATTTTGTGCGCAAATGATTTGTGCTTCATATATCACATTTCTGATTAATTTTCTTTCGATTATTAACGTACTTTTCAATTGTATATAATGAATCTAAACGCAATTAATATATGTTTTGTATGTTTGTATTCAATCATTCTATAGGCAATTATTTGATTGTTATCATAATTTTACTCTATTTATTCGAATACAAACGATAAAAGCACAATTATTTATTGCGTTATTAATCGCATTACTATTAATCTAAATGCTATTATTTAGTGTTCTATTATACGATTTTCATATTAATAAACCGCCATTTAATAGGGAATTTTGCTCGATTTTGAGCTGGAAATTTAGAACGGATTTTGTGGATAAGTCAACTCCACTTCTATTCTTTTTGTTTCTTAATTTGGAATATATAAAAGTGGGTTTAAATTCACAGTGCGATTTTCAATGAGTATGTTGTCACACGATTTTCTATTATTGTATTTTCTAAATAATCAATATCTGAGTATTATCTTGCAATATTTTCTACTTCGAATATACGATATAAGGCTCTAAGCTTGAAATTCGCCCGTTAAGGTACTTATACCTCTTACCCTAAGTGGAATACCTTTTTTTAATTCAAATGCGATTTAGGGCATAAATACGAGGTCGTGATTGTACTCCACTAAATACAAAATACACAAAAGTACAATTTGATTTTAGTCCATTTTCTATCTGTCAAGAGATATTTTGACTAGTAAAATTCTATTCTTACACTCAAAAAATACTTGTTTATTACAAATCAATTACTACACACAATCCACTACAAGAGGACAAATTAAGAAGCCTTCGGAGGTAGGTGGTTCGCAATTTACCACTCCCCTCTTTCCACAATCCAAGCCACACCCATTACCAATTTTTAGTGGTTGTCGTTTATCTATAGGTGACTCTCATTATCTATAGGTCACACTCAGCCTGAGAGTATATTAATTTATAAATAAATTAATATACTCTATTCATTGTATTATTTATATACATTGTATTATTTATATTCTTTTTGTTTTTTACGGAACATATAATATCAAGAATTTGTTTATTTTACGAGATTTTTTAGCAAAAAAGTAGAATATAATACTGTTTCTTATTTATTATTATGTTTTTTGCGGAAAGGAGCTTTTTTATGTATGACAGAAATAAAGGGTTTTATATTATTGTTCCAAGGGATTTAGTACGTGGAAAAATTGAAAATTCTAAAGACCGTTCAGGCATTCTGTTAGCTTATTGTTGGATGAAAAGATTTGGAACTATTGATGGATTATTTGAAGGTCAGATGATGCGAATCTGCCAAAAGATGAATTTATATTACGATAAAAGCAAAAAGAAAGCTTTACCAAAACAAATTAGTTCATTTATTACTGGTATTGACTATTTGATAAAGGTAGGAATTATCGAATTAATAAATGGTGATTATCATAATATGTCTGATTTTTTTCAGATAAAATTTATTCCTTTAAAATGCGATGTATTTGTAGCGATGAATATCAAATATTTTGATTTTGTATTAAAAAATGAAAAAAGGATAAATAAATCATATTTATTATATCTTCTATTGTTTGTTTTATCATGTTATACAATTATGGAGATAGATGGTAAAAAATGTAATGTTTGTGCTTGTTCTTATAGTTTGAAATATATTTCTCAAGAAACAGGTTTATCTATATCAAGTATTTTTAAATATCTAAATCAATTAAGCAAAAAGGGAAAATCATCTTCTAATGCCCCATTAATAAAAAGTAATCAATGGTATACAATAATAGATGATAATATATATAATTTCCCAAATATTTATGTAGAAAATGATGATAACGCTTCTACAATTATTAGATATCAAAAGCATTTTATACGGAGTTTACTTATAAAAGGAGAGTTAAAATCTTCAGAGTATTTTGATGATTACGATTTATTTTAAGATATAAAATTTTTATTTATAGAATAAAATAATGAGATTTGTTACAAGTCTTACTCTTCTATTATTATTTATATTCGCTTTAGAAATGAAAGAATAACAGTGATACAGACTTTCACAGGTAACGATAGGGAACAGTGAGCGAAAGCAGCTGAGATAATTACTACTATAAAGCTATCGCCAACAATCTTTAGAGAGGTATCACATTAAGGTGTTTTCAATTTTAATTTTAGCTTTTCTGACTTTTCTAATTATACTTTTAGAAATTTTCATTCTTAATAATCTCATACATTCATAAGTAGTTATTATTTCAAAATCATGTAGATATTTATATTTTTTGTGAACTAATAACCAAATATTATATCCATAATAATATATATAATCATAATCATTCTCTTCTGTGATACCATGTCCATATATTTCTTTCATATATATAATTTCATCTAATGTTTTTTCTTTTTTTGCTAGATTATAAGCTTCATGTAAAAGAATAATTTTATCTGTACCAGAATATATCTTATCTTGTGCATAACAATTATCATAGCATTTAACTGACTTTTGCTTTTCCATGCTTACTCCTTATAAATACAGCTCCTAAAAAAGGAGCTGCCATCTCAGTGAACTTTTCTTTAGTTTTACTTGGTTGTGTTCTACAACCAAATCTTCTCGTTGAACTTTCTTTAACGTCACGTTCTATGAATTCTTATAACTATAATAAATTGTCTTAAATAGGATTTCAATAAAATAGCGGTGAAAAATTATAAAAAGGAGAATATATTAGTGGTCGTACACACACTGGAAGACCTTATTCCCCTTATAATGTGATTAACGTAGCAAGCGTATTTAATCACTCAACTTGGGAGGAAATTTAGTTTTCCTCCCATTTTTTAATAGTTTTTATATGAAAGTGAGGTCTAAAAATGGGAAAATTAAAATTATCAGCTCCTTGGACAACATTATATCGTGAAATAAACGCATTATTTGAGAAAGACCCTGATGTAACAGTGTTTTATGATGAAGATAATGCGGAAATTAAGCTTTTTGTTGATGATGAAATCAAAGCTATGTCTTTAGATACTATTTTGCCAACGCATAAAACATATGGAAATGTTCAGGTTAAAATTACTGTTGTTCCTCCTAATCATTTAAAGGCTACTTCATTTTTATCAAATGATGATTTGAAAGAAAAATTTGAGCAAGCTTTTAAAGATAATCCAGTATTTTCAAAAGCAACAGCTATAAACACTGTTTTCTCAGATTATATGTTATTTGTTGAGTTTGCTCCTATAGTTGTTCAGTTTTATAACGATGAAATGTCTAGTCTTTATGGTTTAAAAACGACACTTTTCCACGATATTGCGAGAGATATCTTTGAATTAAATGGAGTTTTCTATAATATATCGAAAATTGATGAATAAAAATTACGATTATAAACGTCCTCTTTCGAGAATAATGTATTAAATAATCTTGAAAGGGGGATTTTTTATGCCACGAATTAATTTATCAGATTTTTATATTAGCGATTTAAAACAAATGAGGTTGTATATTACGGAGAAAGGTAGACCTACTCTACAATTAACAGACATTGTATGGCAACAAATAATGAAACAAATAAAGGAAAATATTAAACCATTAGATAATGGAACTAATAAAAAAATGATTGTCCGTTCTTCAAGAGCAATTATGAATGAATGGGGAGAATATGAAGAAGACCAAACTCCTGATTGGAAACGATATTGTCTGTTTATCAATTCTGTATTGGAGGATATACGAGCAGGTGAGGTTTCTTATTGTTTTTATTCGTATCAAATTGCGCAATTATTAACGTTTCATAAAGATACATTACAAACTAAATATAATCCAATAGATAAATTTTGGGAAGTTTGGTTAGAAGGAGAAGAAAAATGAATACAGTATGGCACAAAATATCAGAATCTGATTATCCACAACCTTTTAAACAGGTTCTTGTTTTATTAAATAATAGTAATCGTATTACTTTAGGATGGTACGAAGGAGAGACAAGAAAATTACAGTGGCACATTGAAAATGTTATGGATGTATCTTCAAAAGAGATTAAAGCATGGTGTAATTTACCTTATATTCCACAAGATTTATTAAACTAGGAGGCTTTATATGAGTATTAGTGGAAGAAATCAGCGATATGTTTTGAAATTAACCTCTACTAGATTGAATCAATCTGCTTGGAATCTTACTCTTCGCTTATCTGATGCACGTAAAAACAATGAAGTAGTTGGAATTGGCGAAAGTCAGCTGATTAGGTGGCTTGATGAATTAAATGGAATTGAAAACTGTGAAACTAAAATTACAGAGATTAAAAATAATATAGAAAAATACAGAAAGCAATTAAGAACAGATATAAATATAAAACCTGTTTTGAAATCTTTATATCAGCAATTAGACCATTATTCATTTAAAAAAGACTATATATGTGTTGTTATAGATAAAATAAGTGATTATAGAAAGCTTTATAAAAATGGCTTTGTAGTAAATGGTATTAGATATAGACGATTATTAGGAACAAGTGGTGGTATTAAATTAAATACCATTATTTTTATTAATGAACAGTATTTAGAAGAAATAAAAAAACGTATAGCAAATGGACGTAATTTAGAAAAAGAATTTGTACCGGCAAAACTTGAAGCTTATCAGGCACTTGTTTGTTCATCTTCTATTCCTGTATCTATGCCAAAGGGAATTGTTTGTGTTCCAGATTGCTATACTCATTTTAAAGCAGACGTAATAGAACTTGACGATTCTGAAGACGGTGAGCCTAAAATGTCATTTCATAAAGACAAAGAATGTGAACAATGCGCAAATGATGGATATGGACTAGGAACTCCTGAATTATTAAGAAGATGGGGTGAAGATTTAGGAGAAAATTATATATTATCCGGTTGTGTAATTAGAAATGCTTTTTGTAAAGGCACTATTTATCCTGTCGATTTTAGAAAATTTGCACATGATAATAATTGTGATGTAATTATTGATTCTTGGGGTGATTCTCATAATGTTGATGAAGTTGAACTGATTTTGACTGAAAGTATGCTAAAACTTTGGGATAGCTACTCTTCTATTTATGATTATTTAGATAATTGCTTTAAAAATCATTATACCTTTAGTATTACAAAAGCTAGTGAGCAAACTTTAGAGAATGTTCGCAACATGAATTATCAATTTCTTCAATCTTATGATTTTACTGATGATGATATCAAAAATTTAATATCTCCTACTGTAAATGAAATTAAAGATGTTCTGTCAAATGATTGGAGAAAGGCAATTTGTTATACAAAAGGATTTAATATAACAGAAGAAAATGTTCATAGCTGCATTTCTCCTGATTTTGCTACTGCTTTGATGATTGAACCAACAATTATAGGAGATGATTTTGTCCAAAGTCAATTAAAGGGAATGATTCATAAAAGGATAAATGATTCTAAAAAGGGAGTTCTTCAAGTTGAAGGTTGTTATACATTGATATCGGGAGACCCCTATTTGTTGTGTCAATCTATATTTGGATTAGAAAAAACAGGATTATTAAAGTCTGGCGAAGTATATAGTCAGTATTGGAATAATAAAAATGTAACTGAAGCGGTTATGTTTAGAGCACCAATGACAGTTCATTCCAATATAAGAAAAATGAAAGTAGTCAGAAATGAACAAATGGATGAATTTTATAAATATATGACTACTCCTATTATTTTTAATAATTTTGATACTTCTCCTGATGCTATGAACGGATTTGATTTTGATGGTGATTGCGTTATTACTACGAATAATCAAGTATTATTGGGAAATACTAATACTTTGCCAGCTGTTCAATGTATTCAATATAAGGCAAATAAGAAAATTCCAACTGAGGATGATATCATTGAGTCTAATATTCTTGGATTTGGAAATGCGGTCGGTGGAATTACAAATAGAGTAACTTCTATGTTTGAAGTACAAGCAAGATTTTCTAAAGATAGTAAAGAATATAAAATAATGGATTATCGTACTGCTTGCGGTCAGCTATTCCAACAAGAGTCGATAGATGCTATAAAAGGAATAAAATCAAAGCCTATGCCTAAATATTGGTATGATTTCTTTGCTACAAAACCTTCTGAAGATGATACTGAGGAAGATATAGAATGGAAAAAATTTCAGCGTTCTATTGTAGCAGATAGAAAACCATATTTCTTCAGGTATGTATATCCTTCAGAAAATTCAAGATGGATAAAATATATAAAAGATAACAATACAAAAGCAATTATGCAATTTGGCAAGGATATTGAAGAATTGGAAAATACAGATGGATTATCAAGAACAAAAATTATTTTTAGATAATTATTACTCTCGTGTTCCTTTAGGAATTGCTCCTTGTACTATTAATAGAATCTGTTGGATGATTGAAGATATATTTGCTTCTTTTAAAATGAAAAAAGTAAATCCATTTGATTATACTTTATTAAAAAACAATAAGGTTCAATATGAAGAATCGACTTATAAACAAATAGAAAAAATATATGTTAAATATCAAGAAGAAAGAAACGAATTAGACAAACTTAATCATAGTCAAAAAATTGATGTCGAAAGTTATACTCAGTCTTGGAATGAATTAAATAATTATTTTAGACGAGAAGTATCATTTATTTGTCCTAACAAAATTGAATTGTGTAATATTTTACTTGATATTTGTTATAGTAAATCAATTAATAATAAGCGTTTTGTATGGGATATTTGTGGAGATGTTATTATATTTAATCTATTAGAGCATAATAATTATTATATTAATGTTCCTATACAGTGTGATGATGGTGATTTTCAATTTAACGGAAAATCATTTGTAATGAAAAAAATAAAGTTAAAAAAAGAAGAAACGAGAATATATTAATGAAATAAAAACATATTATTCTCCCGTTTTATTTCAAGATTTAAAATGGCGGCTAATTACAAGTTAGCCGTCAAATCTTTATTAAAGGATAATAATGGTATGTTATTAGACGAATATCAAATCGCTGAACAAGTAATATCTAAAAAAAGATTCTCAAAAAACGAAGAATTATTTATTTTAGCTAAATATTTAAGAAATGAAATGAATTGTGATGAAAATGATACTTTCTCTATTTTGGAAGATATTGTTATACGTTCATCTCCTAAGAAGAATACGACTAAAATGAAAAAATATCTTCTTAAAATTTCTAAAAAAGCAAAAGATTATAGTTTGTTAAAGTTGGATTGTGTAAATATAACACAAAAAGAATTGGCTACTATTAAAAATGTAAATAACCCAAAGTTACAACGTTTATTATTTAGCTTATTAGTTAATGCTAAATTTAGAAATAAAATATCAGAAAATAATCATGATTGGTGCAATATTAAATTAAATGATTTATATAGAACTGCCAGAGTTTCTACAAGAAATGCAAAAGAGAAAGCACTTTTATTATTTAATTTAAAGAGTCTTGGATTGATAAGTTTCTCGTTAAAAAACACAAATCATAATATAAGATGTTTGTTTATAGACGAAGAACTTCATGACAATGATGTTATTATAAGTGATTTAAGAGAATTAGGATATCAATATTTACAGTTATTAGGCGAAAAATCATTTATTCAATGTCAAGAGTGCGGAATTCTTATGAAACGTAAGAATAAAAACGATTTTTCAACTAAATGTTGTTCTTCCTGTATGAGAATTAAGAATTACGAAAGAAAACGAAACTCTTTTTATAAACTAGACAAAGCCTAATAGCTTTAAACCCGCTAAATATAAGGGATTCGAGACTTTTACGTTTTTTCCTATAATGAATACTATATATAGTGTTTAATACAATGTAAAGGATGTGAATGGATATGATTAAAATTTCAAAAAAAGAAGCTATGAAACTTAGGACTATGGGTGTTTCAGACAAGAAAGATGGAATATCTCATACATGGGGTCATCACAAGCATTATTATTTATGCGAAAGTTTACAGAATATGCAGATTCTTGCACAAATAAGAAAGTAGGTGATGATATGGCAGATATTTTTCATGTAGATATCCCTATTTCTGATGATTTAGAAAATATGCAATTACCTAACCCAAATTTATTAAACGAGTATAAGCTTTTAGAAAATAGAACGATTTATATTGATTATGAAATAGATGAATCTATTCTTCAGGTACAAAGACAAATTATATTGTTTAATTTAGAAGATGAAGATAATAATGTTCCGATTGAAAAAAGAACTCCAATTAAATTGTTATTAGATTGTCCGGGCGGATATCTTAATGAAACAATGTCTTTAGTAGCTACTATTCAAATGTCAAAGACTCCTGTTTGGACAATTAATATTGCAGAAGCTTATAGTGGTGGTTGTATGTTATTAATTGCTGGACAAAGAAGATTCGCTATGCCATATTCAAAAGCTCTTATTCATACTGGTAGTGGCGTAATGAGTGGAACGCACGAACAGGTAATGGAACAATGTAAAAAATATGAGCGTGAAATAAAAGTAATGGGTAATTTTATTATTAAGAATACTAAAATTACTCCACAGCTTTATAGTAAAAAGAAAAAAGATGAATGGTATCTTACAGATTCAGAACAACTAAAATATGGCTTGGTTGATGAAATTGTAGATAATATCTTCGATATTCTTTAATAGAAAGGTGGTATCATGACAAAAAAGGAATTAATTAGATATACTTCTTTAGATACTGGTCTTTCTCAGGAAGATGTTGAAGCTATGCTTGATTCAATAACTACAGTTATAGGCAATGCTTTAATTATTGGCGAGGATGTTAAAATTACAGAATTTGGAACTTTTAAAATAAAAGAAGTATCAGCAAGAAGAAATACTGATATATCTACTGGAGAAAAAAGAATAACAAAAATATCTCATGTTGTTAAATTTGTTCCTTGTACAGAATTGAAAAACGCAGTTAAATAACTGCTTATATATATTGCACTAGTTTTTGCTGTGCATTGTAAATTCTCCTAAGTAGTAAGGTTGATGGGCGAACAACCTTAAAAATCGCCCTTTTTGAGATTTCCTTATATATGGTAAAGGATGACATATAGTTAATCGAGTTCGAATCTCGAATTCTCATTTAAGAAGAGTATTGCTACTCTTCTATTTTTTTGTAAAAGA
>Ga0247611_10008264_pt1 | contig 12878 bp, 31 predicted proteins | sample 177DNAGHGhighgp2_FD_192422 | JGI IMG/M metagenome (GOLD analysis project Ga0247611, IMG submission 192422) | Sheep rumen microbial communities from Palmerston North, Manawatu-Wanganui, New Zealand - 1770 DNA GHGhigh gp2 | ecosystem: Host-associated > Mammals > Digestive system > Stomach > Rumen... | reverse complement strand
TATTCACCTCCATAATGCTGCTTGTAAAATATGCGGATATATTATTTTTTATTTAAAAAACCTTCAATTACACAGATACATGTTGCTGTTGCCATACCTAAGCAGAATCCAGTAAAAACATCGCGATGTTTTTTATCTTCTGCTTTTTCTGCATATTGCTTATATTCATCGATGAGGACTTGTCGATTTCTGAGTTCGTCGAACATATCGGTAACAAATTCTTTTAATTCGTCTGCCTGTGAACCAAAATAAATACCAACAACCTTCGGTTCGTTTGTGTCAGACATTTTAAATATTTTAAGCATCTGATCTCCAGTATCGTTTGACGGGGTATATTCGTACGTCATTCGTTTCCAATCCAGTTTTTTAAATTCGTTCATTTTTCTATCTCCTTATCATTTGAGTTAGGATCAATGCTTGTATCGTCTGCTGTAGATTTGTCAATTCCTATGAATTTATAATAGTGTCCGTCCGACACTATATTTCCAAGGAATTCTGAAAAATCGAGCTGATATGAAAAGTCATATATTCGTTCCGGATGCTTTATAATTTCAGAGTCTTTAACGCCTGGTAAAGTTGCTACCGATATGATTACACTTGTAGTAAAATTCTCAAACTTAACTGGAATTCTAACCACATGATATTCAAACACTCTATTTTCTTGCATATTATCCATTGCACTGTGAAAAATACTTTCTTTGATACCAAAAAATTTAGGATTAAAAATCCTAAGATCATAATGTACATATCGATTTATAGCAACTTGTTTTTTGAAATCGGCTATCAATTTCTTTGCTATTTTCAGATCTCGTTCTTCTTTATCGTCTTTTTTTAAAGAGCGCCCGAACTTATCTAAAAATATTTCTATTTCGGACAATGTTTTTGTTCCGGCATTAGGAAAACTTAAAATATCGTCTCTTGTTAAACCGGTCAATTCGTTTATAGACATGATTCCTCCTCTCATTATAACATTTACCGCCCTAATTGATAATCCATTATCAATTAGAAAAGTTTTAAAATCATTCATTTTACTTTCTCCTTTATTCACCTCAATAATACAACTTATAAAATCTGCGAAAAACTGTTAATCGAGATATATCGCTTCTCCTAAAACGACAAACTTTGATTCGTTCGTACCAAAAAAGAAGGGCATCTGTTTAACTTCCACAATATCAAATTTGAATATTGGATCTTTCAGCCATTCCGAGGACATCATTTCAATCCCTTCGGCATATTTATCAATAAACTTTTTCCAATCGATATCGCAGTTCTGTTTTAAAGAATTACACAAACTTTCCGCTTCGTTTTTATCGGTAAAAATACCGCAATTAAAACAAGTATAGTCAATCCCATCGTGATTAAAATCATTGTATAAGTGACAAGTAACGATATATAATTCGTTTATCATTTTACTTTCTCCTTTTTCTAAATATCATTCAAATCTAACCAACATTTCTCGAATGTTTTCCGCAACCGTTATATAAGTCGACATCGATGTCTCTTTTAGTCTATCCGCACACTCAACGCATATTTCTAAGTTTCCTAACTGTATTGGAGAATACTCATTCGATCCAGACAGACCGTATTTATCAAGAGGTGTAAAGTCTAATCTATACCACCCTTTTTCAGAAACTCCGAGGTCCCGACCGCATAAATCACAAAAGGTACTGATATACTTGCCTTTTGATATCTTCATTTTCTGTTCCTCCCATATATCATTCTTTTTAAATACATAGCTTCACCGATACAAACAAACTTCGATCCTGGTGGATTAAGTTTAATAACAGTAAATTTTAAATCGTCGGGTTCTGTGAATAGCGCCCCCTCTCCGTATTTAGCAGATGCGGTTTTTCTATCCGATTTAAACTCTTCTTCTAAAGAATCTCGAAACTTTTCCGCCTCGCTTTCCGATGTAAAGATGCCGCAGCAATAACAACTGTAATCAAGACCATAATCCACATCCCAATCAACATCACAAATAACTGCGTAAAATTCGCTCATTTCTGTTTCTCCTTTTCTAAATATCATTACATTTTTGAGTCTCTTCTTTTACATCAATACCTGTTATCTCCTTAAAAATATCAGGGTCAAAATTCGGAATGGATTTTATAATCCCCTTCTCTTTGTCTGTAAGATCATCCCACCACTTGCCATAATTTATACCTTCGTCAATAGTAACTCTGTCAAACAATGGCTCTATAATACACCAAGCATTACTGTTATAAAAGTCGTTAAATGTAATACTGGAAGGTTTATTAAAAAACATAGGTTTTTGTTCTATCGTATTAAAAAATCCAATATTCGATTTACCCATATTAAAAAAACCAATATTGTTATCACCGCTATTAACGCCTCCGATATTATTGTCACCATAGTTGCACCATCCGATATTAAAATGACCCTCATTATAATCACCGACATTTTCACTACCAGTATTAAAACTACCGACATTTTCACTACCACTATTAAAATTACCGATATTAGATCTGCCAGTATTACCATTGCCGATATTAACCAAGTATAGAACCTCCTCCCAAGAAAGTTCGCGAACTATTTCCAGTTTATCGGTACATAATTTATGAGAGCCTGCTTTTATTTTTCCGTAAGCTATTACTTCTGCAACTTTATTTGTTGGATCAAAAAAATAATATGTAAAACAGTCTATCAGCCTCTCACAAAAATGCATACCAGCTCTGCAGATATCTATGTCAATATCTTCCTCGAATTTTCCAGGACAAGTATATTGTTTATCTCTGCACGTCCAATCGGGATTGAATACCTTATAACCTTTCATAGTCTCCATTTTTCTTTCTCCTTTTCACATGTCATTTATCAATGATGGTGTATGATGTTTTACCGGGACCTACCAAAATATCAGTAAATACACATTCGTTAGCATTCCGGACTGAACATAATTTAACCCTTTGTCGAATGTATCCCTCGTTTTCAAGTATAGAAATTGCCTCGCTGAGAACTAATTCAGAAACCATAAGCATTTTGGAAACACCTTCGCCAATGTCTGCAAACCCATTTTTCTCTACCTTATCTTTAAGATTTTTCGATATTGCGATAGCAAATGCACGTTTCTTCATATCGTTTCCTAATTTTTCAAAATCCTTGTAATCCATATAACTTTCTCCTTTCGAAAATATAAAAGAGCTCATATAATTATGAGCTCTTTTCAACACCGATCCTTATTTGTTTTCGGTCCTTCCAAACGCTATGTCAAGTATTAACCCTTTGGAATGCTGAATAGCAAGTATTAGTTCGTCGAGATACCGTTCGCCCGCTTCAAGTTGTGCGACTTCTCTCTGAAGGTCGACTTTCTTTTTCCAAATATTATTCCTCCGTTCGTGAAGCTTATCGAGTTCTGCGTTCAAGTTCTGAGATACATTCTCATAGTTTAAATCCGTCATTTTCTGTCTCCTTTCATATTCGATAGTAATAAACTCGCCTGGCATATCCGAGGTCTCCAAAATGGTGTATTTTTGTGGGGCGATAAACCTGTATTCATCTAACAATTCCATCAATTCCATCAATTCCATCACTTCATCAAATCGAAACGCCGCTCTTACGGTTTTTATCCCTGCATCTTTTATTCTTTGATTAATCTTATCAATCGTTTTCTGCCATTTTTCTCTTTGTTCAGGGGTAAAATCCAAACTAGATTTCATTTTCATTTCTCCTTTTGTAATAATTTGTGATACTGTCGAATATCACATCTGTAGAATGATCTATAGCCGTTATCAATTTTTGCAATTCATCCTCCTCCGCTTTGAGTTTTGCAATCTTAAGAGCGTATTCCTCTTGTGTGTATCTTGCCTCGTTTTCAAGATATAATCGCTCCTTAGAAACAGAGGACATCCTCTCATAAAGTTTGTCTCTGTCATTTTTCAATGCACCAAGTACAGTGTCGCGGGTCAAGTCCATATTTATTTCTCCTTTCTGTTTAAAAAAATATAAAGAGACGGTTATTCGGTTCTCCAGTCCGAATCGAAGTACATAGTACTCCACCCTCTCCATAATACAAGTTGCAAAATCTGCGGAAAAGAAAAAGAGCCCTTGTTAGAGCTCTTTTCTATGACGTTTCAGTTTTTATTCTTTTCCGATCAATCTCCAATTCGTTATCCTTAAATTTCCGTGCGAAATGGTTGATTTAAAAGGTTTTTTATCTAAAGTTCTCAATAACATGCGATCTCCTTCTATATAAAGAATCTCGCAAAGTCTTCCTTTATCATAACCTCTTAAAATATAAACAACATCGCCTACTTCTAATTCATCGAATTGTGCTTTTTTCATAAAAACATCTCCTTTCCATAATATAACTTGTTAAATCGGCGAATGATCAAAAGTCGTTTCCCACCGTTCTTTCTTAAGAGGTTTCATTTTAAGCGCCCACATCATCTGTTGTACTGTAACAGTCGGATAGATCCCGTCCGTACCAGCCGAAGCCTTGCCTTCAAAGTACTCTCGAAATCTCGGATTCAAATATAAATCATTTGTAAGCCACGCATCTATCTCAGTCCAGAAAGTAACTTTTGTATCCGGGTCATACCGCTGCTGAATCACGGCAAGACCTTTGTTATCTATCTGAAACAAGGTATATACGTTGTATACCGGATGATCGCAAAAATATCTTTTTCCGTACATCGATAAATAGTTCTCAGGTTTTTCATAGTGATAGCGCATGATAAAACTCCATAAAATTAAAATATCAACAAAAAGAAAAGAGCCTGGGTTTCAGGCTCAAATCTTTATTCCGTCTTTATTCTTCAGGTAAAAACATTTCTTTTGCCTCTTTCAATAACCATATTCGTTCTTCGTGCGTTGCCTCCATGTAGCCCATATCTTTGAGCCACTGGATCGCTTCCACTGGAAGAATATCATCTCTTTCTCTTTCTGCCATTTTTCTTACCTCCTTTCCATAAAACAACTTGTTAAATGTGCGAAAAAGAAAAGGAAGCTTATTCAGCTTCCTCGTCTTCTTTTTCTTTTTGATGAATTTTTGTAGCTATATGTGCTCCCCGTATCATGTTCATCACCGCTGTCGCATTCGATACAGTCTGAGCTTGTTTCGCAGAATATATCGCTAATCCAGCTGTCGTTATACCAAATACAACCGCTAAAGTCCAACCTACTACCTTCGAGTCAATGTTATACATTTTCATCTCTCCTTTCCATAATACAACTTGTTAAATATGCGAAAAAGAAAAGAGCCCTTGTTAGAGCTCTTCATTCATTTTTCTTATTTTTTTCATCATTTCTTCGTGTAATCTACTATTCCAATCACTTAAAATATCATTAGTTCTCTGCATACGCTCTTGAAGTTGTTGCGACTCACGACGTCTTTTTATATAACGAATCATATTCAATGTCGTTAAACCAAATATTGCCGCTAAAGTCAATCCAAGATTTTTATACATTATAATTCACCTCCATAACACAACTTGTTAAATCTGCGAAAAAGAAAAGAGCCCTTGTTAGAGCTCTTCAATGTTCCATTTTTTCTTAAAATCTTTAAGCATTTCTTCGTTAATGTCTTTCATGAATTTTTCACGCCATTCATCATTTTTAGCAGCAAAATAGTCTTCTTGTTTTTTATTTCGACTTTTTATAAAGCCAATAATACCTCCTGTAATTCCGCCTATTACAACTGCCAATATTAAATTATTATTCATAAAAACATCTCCTTTCCATAAAACAACTTGTTAAATATGCGAAAAAGAAGAGAGACCGCTTTTTCAGCGGAATCTCTTCTTCGGAATATTTAGAATGGCTTAAACTTACTAAGAACATTCGAAAACGTTTTATACGTATAAGTCCCTTCCTTTTCAAACTCAAACCCCGCCTTTACATACTTTCCGAATGTATACGCCGGTATTCCTACCTGAAGACCTACAATTCCGATTTTTATAATCCAGTCTATAATCTGATACCTCTTTTCTATTTTTTTATTTCTCGCCTCAGACTCTCTGACTCTTTCTTCTGTTCTAATCTTTACTAGTTCCTGGTAATCCTTTATCGCCTGCGTTCTTTCGTCTCCGTAAGGCATCTGTTTGATCCTATCAAACTCCTCTTTCAAAAACTTTTCAAATTCATTCATATGTATTTCTCCTTTCTAATTTTTGTTCCATAATACGCCTTGTTATTTATGCGAAACTTTTCTGTGGCCAATATATAACGTAACTGTTTTTTCTTTTGAAAAGGATTCTATAGGTTCATCAAGGTCGAGAAAAAAATAAGGTTCCTCGTTTTCGTATTCAATTATTCGAAGTGTTCCAATTGGTCCTTTCTTTTTGTTTTTCAAACCAAAAAAGCCTTTCTTCTCAATAAAAATATCAATCACAATACCGGCGACCAAACCTATAATAATACCTACGAGTATTAATAGTTCAGTTGACATATATACCTCCTTAAAATTGTTTTTCAAAAAAATCCCGGCGGGAATTTTTCAGGATTTCATTTTAACATTGTTTTTGGTAAAGTCCGTCCGTAAAATATAAAAGAGCCCGTGTTTCCACGAGCCCTCATTAATCAATCTCTTTCTTTGCTTAAAAGCCAGTAGAACTTCCGTACAGTATCGTAGAAAATATCTTTTCCACACGGAATATTATCATTAAGCTTAAATGCATTATAGCTGTAGCCTTTTGTAACATACTTAATAATGTATGGATACAATATCGAAAAAGAAATGTGTTTCAAATAAAAAAAAAAGAGGCTTTTAAGCCTCCTTCTTTCCATCTTTTCTCTTCTTTTCAGGACGTCTTATACCATAATAAATTTTAAACATATTTTTCGTCCTCCTTTCCATAAAACCAAATGTTTTTTTTCGCGGAAAAAAAGAAAAGTCATTGAAAAATATGAGTATAAGCTCTCGTTTGTCGTAAAACTGTCGTAAATTAAATTCTGAGCGATTTCTAAAGTATTAAATGTGCGTTCTTCTAATTCTCTTAGCGAATACTTGCTTCGTTTGCTATATACATTTTTATCCGTTGCAACAAGTCGCCATGAATAAATGCTTTTACGATTCCCGGAAATATCAGTGTATTTGTATTCATATCTTCCGTCCGATCATTGACTTTCGCCGTTTCTAAGAATTCTGTTTTTATTGTCTCTTCTCTTTTCGGACATTTTTGATAAACTCCTTTCTTCGTCCGACAAAAGAGAGCCTTATATAGCATAAATATCATACCATATAAGGCTCCCGCAAATCAAACCGAAACCGCATTATCTATAAATTCTTCAAATCTTTTACGTTTTATAAGAGCTCTATTCCCATTCCATAAAATATATTCCGCCGTTGGTTCCTGGTCTATCATGGCCTTTAGCTTCGTCTGGCCTATCCTGAAATATAAAGAAGCCTCTTCAACGCTTAAAACATAACGATTCCCAAAAGGTATTGTACGCTTGTCGCTCATAATATTAATCCTTTCCCGTACTTCCAAAACCGCCTCTGTCGGTACTGTTCATATCATCAGTTTCCAAAAATATCAATACGGGCTGCTTTTTAATAATTCTAAACTGACATATTCGATCGTTCTCTTTTATTTCAGTATCGCGCACAGCAAAAGCCGGAAACATCCAAATATCATTGTTTCCACAATACGAGTTATCGATAACACCCATATGATTCGTCTGTATTATACCCCATGTTTTAAATGTCGAGCTTCTCGGAACTATATGTGCTTCATATCCTTCTGGGAGTTTCATAGAAACACCGAGATTTATAAGTTTGTATTCGCCAGCTTTAAGTTTAACATTTTCAGAAGACCTCAAATCAATCCAATCGCCATTTGGCTTTTGAACGATTTTATTTAAATTTTTATTGTGATATTTTATGATTATCTGTTTCGTTTCCATTTCGATTTTCTCCTTTTGTAGTACTTTTTAGAATACGATATTATCGTCATTATATATGACAAATAATCCGCAGTCGCATTTACCTGACTCTTTTCTTTCCATCATGTCTCTGAAATCCTTACACATGCATTTTGTGTCTTCATTTTTCAAAAGCTTACACGGACAATATCCGTCGTTAGCTTTTAATTTATCTTTTATTTGGTTTACAAGTTTTTTATCGGGATTCATTATTACGGTCATATCAGTTCCTCTATATTGATAATATAAAGAAGCAAGGGCGGCGTTTTAACCGCCCTATTAATGCTTCTAAAAAGACGTCTTCACAATAAAACTACATGTTATCTTCGAGTTTTGCTAAAAGAGCCCCTGCTTCACGCTGAACACCATGCGGTAATTCTGACATAGAAGAACGAATCATATTTGCCATATTAGCCATTGTACCGTTTCCGGAATAACGGCCGTTATTGGTACGATTTCTTCCATCAGTTCCATACATTCCGCCATTCATCATGTTGTTTGCAGGATTGTTCTGATAAAAATTACCGCTATAAGGCATATTCCCGTAATTTCCGGAAGCCTTATAATTCTGTTCCTCTTCCTCCCATTTAATAACCTTACAAAGATTCTTCGTCGAATGAATTAACTTATCTACGATATCAAGGTCGCCGGCAGACATATCGCCTTTATTGGCGTATTCCTTAAGCTCATCCATAAGTATCTTTTTAAGTTTGTATAACTCATGCATCTATATCACCCCTATTCTAATAAATTTTAATTATTGTACGAGATTCTTAATTCTTATAACCCCGTTCTGTAAATCTATCGGCTGGGTGCTTGTATTACGAACTGTTACAGTTTCACAGCATCCACGCCATACAGGAACAGATATAGATCGAGATACTTCGAAATATTCCTCGACAGCGGCAGGAGTAACTATCATAACGCTTTCGGGAAGGGTACTGCCATCCAAAGATAAAGCAAGAGATATTTCACCGGCTGTTCCGCCTTCCGAAACTGCTATATTGGCTCCGAAGTCAACAAGATACTGAACAGAAGAATTTAACCCTCTGCATCTGCAACATCTGTTATTATTTAACTTACCACCATTAAGCAGAAAATTACCGCTGCCTTCTCTATGTCTGACATCACCATTTAAGCAAGGTACATTAGTTACATTGAAAATAACACTTTCTCCAGGATTTATGGTTTGTATGCCAATGGTGCCATACTGTGCCATATGACCGCCTCCTTTACGCGCCGCATCCGCAGCTGTTATATCCGCTCTGACACGTAAAAATAGGCTGGTTACCGTATACGGGCATGGCAGGAACGGGGCAATTCTTAAATCGCTCGTATAAAGCGTCGATCTGACTTGCACTGGTTTCCTTCATGGCTAAAATATTAAGCTGGGTACGAAGATTTTCGGCTTCTCTGCGTTCAGCGTCACGCTCGCTGCGAACACCATCGAGTTCAAGCTGACATAACTTATTAATAATCATCTGATTATTACGATTTGCATTATCGATTATGTCGCGAGTGTTATTCGCAGCTTCGTAACGATCTGCGCAATTCTCCTGTATAATAGTAGCTTTAATCCCTTCTATACCAAGGCGCTGGTCATAATTTCCATTTGCTATCTGCATCTGTATACCGTTCATACCCTGCATCTGTGAAGTCTGCATGCCATACATCTGCTGCTGTATGGTGTTGACGCCACCGTTAATAGCCGCATTTACACCGGCAAAGCCACTGCACATACCATTTTGAAGAGTATTGATACCGGCGTTTATTTCGCCTATGCCGCCCATAATCGAAGCCTGATCGAAACCGCGCTGGATAGCATAACCGCCACCTCCGCCATATCCGGGACCACCTTCCTGAATGATTATAGGCTGACCGCCATTATAGCCGTTATTGCCCTGCTGGTTTCCATTGTTCCAGCCGCCTGCAGCCATAAGGATTATAACTAAAAGAATAATCCACCAACTCTGTTCGCCTCCGAAGACTCCGTTACCACCCTGCTGATATACAGGATACGGAACAACATTGCCTCCGAAACCACCTGCAGGCTGCATAAGCATAGTCGTGCTCATACCGCCGTTACCTTCATCAGTTCTTATCATGTGTCTGATGTCCTTTCTATATTGTATTTATATCAAGCCGCCTGTGCACCGACGGTAGATATCATTTAAGCGCCAATTTTTTTAGCAAATTGCTGTGCTTGATTAAGCTGAGATTGTGTAAGCTGTCCGCTATCAAGCAAATGCTGAATTATAGCGCGAGGATCATTAATGTTAGAAGGCGCTTTAAAACCAACCTGCATAAGCATTCCTATCGGATCCTGTTTAAGAGTTCCGAGTAAAGCGATAGGATTTCCAATATTATTTGCCAGATTAAATAAAGGATTGTTCATTAGTCTTACCCTCCTTCATATTAACGTTCGATACGTTTATTCTCTGCATAGACATGTTTTTCAATCCCTCAACTTCTGCTCTAAGAGTGTTTACCTCCGAACGAAGCTGATTGAATTCCGATATAATTTGATCTTCCTGTTTAGGCATTGTTACTGCATTATCGCCTGCATCTTCGACTATTTTGTATTTCTTATATCTAATTGGTTCTAGTAAAGATTGTCCCATCTGTTTTTCCCATATAGTAGGAGTTCCGGCAATTAAAAATAATTGAGTCTTACCTGCAGCAACGGGATATTGCGGTATTTCATTCTCACTCTTTACAGTTATGATGATTTCATCATCTTCATAAGACTGCTGCTGAGAAGGCATCATAGATTGTGCCGACATGCCAGAATTCTGATATACCTGTTGATAATACGGCTGATAACCAGACGGATAATGACCGTTTATAGGTCTATTAGGTACCATTTTATATGTCACTCCTTATAAAAATAATATAGAGGATATTCATCGCCACTGTTCCAGGCATCATAATATTCGCCGTTTATAACGGTTACAATGTGATTATCGAGAGCCACTATAAATGTCCCTCTCGGATGGTCTAAACAGAAATCTATCAAAGTATACTTATCCGGAATATCATTTGGTAATGCGAATTGATGAAAACCCAAGCTTCTTAATACCGCATGAACAACAGCTTTCGATGAAGGCATGTTACACATATAAAACCCTTTATCACAAAGGATATTATATGCCGAATCCCATGTTAAATCACAAGCTGCACAAATAGCTCGCACGGAACAATCATCAACATAAGCACCACATGAGTTAGGGTTGAAACGTCTAAACATAATAATGCTCCTTAAAAATTGGCTTTATCAGTAGGATTATTAATAACTCCAAACGCTACTAATATAGGTAATACAAGATTTAATATTTCGTTTACCGGCGAACTAATGTCAACCCCGACAAATGTTTTAACGCAAAATATCACAAGCGCAGCTATCGCAGTCCAAAGCGCCCAACTTTTAAACCTGTTCTGCATTAAACTACCTCCCTCTTTTTTCGATATCATCCATCCTATAGTTAATTACGTTATATTTTTCTTCGGCAACACTCATTCGTTTTTCAAGCGCATACGTACGGTCTATCAGATTGTTGTGTTTATCGACTTTCTTTTCAAGTTCGGTAAATTTGTATTCAAGCAACGCCGCCGATTTTTGTTGTTGATAACGATTATTTATAATACATACATAAAGTGTTACACCAGAGCTTACCAATCCTGCTATCAGAGTCATTAAAGCCGGATCCATACATCGTCACCTCTTTTTGTATTTCTTACTATTTGATTATCAATATTCCTTACCGGTTATCTCCGTGAATTCGGATTTTGTTATCCATCCCATTACAACGGAATTACGAACTCTGGTTTCATTCCAAACCTTTAGAATGTAATATCTTTTCACTTTTTCGAATTTTTCACTGTGACTTATCATATTAACAACCTCCAATTTTATAATTCAATATCCGACATCATCGCTATGTATTCGATATCGGCCTGCATCTTTATTCTTTCAAGTTCATTCTTTGAAAGATCGCGAAGCACGAACCAATATTCACCATTGTAATTGCTTATGTTAGCAAGCTCCATATTTTCATGAAATTCTTCGTTCTCACCGTCGCTAATAACAACAGGAGAACAATTATCAAGAAATGCAGATTCAACAATTTCTCTGGAAGAGATATAGTTATTACCGTTAAGTCTGAGATTATCGATAATAGTACCGTCTGCAAGTGTTATAGTATAAGTTTTTTCTTCCATTTTGAATTTCCTTTCTTAAACATATTCAGTCTATCACGGTTATTTGTCACCCGCGTGCTGTTTTTAAGACCAGTTTCCACCTATCGTTACGTACGGACGAACACCGGGAGCTGTCGAACTTGCATTATGAGCAGATGCGTTTCCTGCTTTTGTAATAGCACAGAATGCCTTGTTAGATACGACATCACGCAGCCAGCATACACTCTGAGGATTTATGAATCTAGGATGTGCTTGCATAAGTGCAAGCTGCGACTTATTAGAAGTTGATAAATTAGGAGAGTTATCGGCATCATTCGAAACGGATCTTATGTTAGAACCAAACATCATTATCTCGCTGGGTATTTCGATAGTCGATTCATACCAACTCATACCCGAAGGCATGCCGTTAGTCACCGCATTTACAAGATATTCCCAATGAGGCATTATCGAGTTTCCGAAGAAATTTGTAAATATTGAAACAGCCTGAGCAAGATTTCCGGATGTTATGCCATTAGCTCCGCCTCTCATTTTTGAATTGTAATACCCGCCATCCGTTGTATCCGTGTCGTTCATATTCGAAAGATAAAGACGAAAATCGGGCATAACAACAATGTGGTGTTTTTTAAGATTCGGATTCAGAGGATTATTTTCAGAATTACCAACATTATACCAGTAATCAAAATCTACTATGCGAAGTTTTACAGGAGAAGACAAACCAATATCACACTCCCAAAAATCACCGAGCCAAAGTCCCTTAAAAGTTCCGTCAGCTATTCTTGCTTTCTGATCTGCAGTAATACTCG
>Ga0247611_10008263_pt1 | contig 12878 bp, 20 predicted proteins | sample 177DNAGHGhighgp2_FD_192422 | JGI IMG/M metagenome (GOLD analysis project Ga0247611, IMG submission 192422) | Sheep rumen microbial communities from Palmerston North, Manawatu-Wanganui, New Zealand - 1770 DNA GHGhigh gp2 | ecosystem: Host-associated > Mammals > Digestive system > Stomach > Rumen... | reverse complement strand
GCTTCACGATGTGCTTCAGACCGCCGCCCGTTACTTCTGTGACGCCGTACGCGTTTGCACCGCCAATCAGCGTATGATATACGTCACGGGCATTAGCCGTCGATCCGTTTTTCGCCTTGTTCTTCTCGATCTTGGCTTCAGTGGACTCGACGAACCGGACGCCCGCGATCTCGCCCAGCTCGTTCTCATAAAGATTGCTGGTGTCCTTGTACTGATGCGGATACTTCCATTCCGGATCAGACATGAGATCGTACTCGATATCGGGATGGATGATGCCCCAGTAATAGCCGTTCACCTTTTCAGTGTTTTGCTTTTTAAGAGCACGTACCACCTGCCGGACGAGATCAACGGTGATGTAGTCATTTCCGCTCTGCGCTCCGCCCACAAGATCCGAAACCTGAGTCTTCCCGTTCGGGAAGAAATCCATAGTGGCATTTCCAACCAGAACGTTTCTCGTGATCGTATCAAGCGTACGCCCCGCCTGGGAAGCGATCAGCTTCGTCGCTTCGACAAGGTTATTGTCGATCGCGGTAAGAAGCAGGACGTCCGTCAGTGTAACATATCCGCCATACTGGCCGACCGTCGCAGTAATGGTCGTCACGTTTAACTTCTGTCCGTCAGGCGTCACGCCTTCGTTGATGGGCGTCGTCAGTTTCGGCAGCGAATCATATTTTCGAAACTCGATCGTCTTACCGCCATTCGCCGGGATCGGTTTCTTCTGCCCAAACTGGTCATGCACCAGAAGCGGCTCTGCGAGATCGATCAGGTAATCGCTGTAATACGTCTTCATTTCCGGAGACAGATCATTGCCTGTCCCCGCCGTCGTGTCAGTGGTCTTGTTCGGATTCAAATTTGCATCGAACAGGTTCAGGATCATGCTAAGCATGACAAAATCTTTGATTTTCTTCATGTTGTCCTCTCTTTCTTTCCGGAGAGGGCTTATTTTAGAACTTAATAAGTTCGCCTCTCTCCGCTCGTCTTGCGATCTCTGCACGGTCCGCTTTCGTCAGTTTCGTGACGTCATTCTTGACCGTAAAAGGAGATCTTCCTGTCGCACCATTCTCGACCGGACGATTGCCACGAGCTCGTATGTTGTCCGATACCTTCTTTTCCGTCAGTGCCTGAGTGCTCCGCATTGCGTCCGTCATAATCTCATCCATATGGATGACCTTGAATGCCGTCGCAACGTCACAGCCGGATTTCAGCATTGATAGGAAACGAGGATCCGCCACTTCGGTCTGAAGATCGAATGAAGGAAACGTCTTTTTGAGCTCTTCGCCTTCATCGAACCATTTTCGCATCTGGGCATTGACCTCGGCTTCGACCTTCCGTGCCTCGTCTTCTTTCTTCCTGGCTTCCTCTGCTCTCTCAAGTTTGCGGAATTTCTTGTACTGATCGACCGTTAAACCCGCTTCGTCCGCTTCTTCCTGCCAAAGATCCGAATCATCAGAGATCGCGGCAAGAAGTGACTTCGCGTCCTTCGTTTTGTACCGGTCCTGCAGCACGTCCATTACTTCCTGCATTTCCTTGTTGGCTTCTTCCAGTCTCTTGGTTTCTCCGAATCGCTTGTTGATGATTTCCTGCGTCGCTTTGGTGTACTGGCCTTTGTACTTGCCCTTGATCAACTCTCGGAATTCCTTCTCAAGTGATTCTTCATCGGACGCGGCGTCCGTCCCCTTCTGTGCCGCTTCGCCGTCAGGTTCCGCAGTTTCCTGCTTTCCATATACGACATCAGCGAACTCGCCCTTCGCCTTCCGGGTGGATGAAGGCATTGCATTACTTTCGCCCTGTGCCGTCCCTTCACCTGCGGATGAGCCGTCGCCCTCTCCGAATAAGTGAAACAGGATCGGCTTAAAATGGATTTCTCGCATCCCTGCTCCTTTCTATCGCGGAATAAGCTTCCGTGTGGCTTTTCTATGTCTTCAGGATTTCCCTGTAAGCACCTTCAGATAACTCTTATGATCGTGCTGTAATGCCATCAATGCCCATAAAGTGAAATTGAAGGCCGTCCGGCAGTTCTTGCTATTCCAGAATTCGATCCAGAAGTGTCCCGGTTCTTTCTCCACTTCATACTTCACGAGATCTTCATTCGCGCACCAGAGTTCCAGACTGCAGCAAAGCGTCGAGATCGCCGTGCAGATGGCAGGATCTTCGCCTTCCGCATGCCCCTCGCATTTAATCATAAAACGCCCTTTTTCGGCTTTTGCCGTTACCGTGGTCATATTCACCTCTTCAGCGGATTCATCGAATCTGCAATGTCCATATTCGCGCTTGAGCGCTTCGCTAACCGGTCACCGTAGGATGTCATCGGCTTTCTTGCTTCCATCACTCCGCTTGCGACCTTGTTTCTGCCCGCTCCGGCAATCTCTTCCTCGCTCTTCGGCGGCTCAGCCGCTGCCTGTCTCGGAGAAGCATTCCCTTCCGCTGCCGGTGCCTGTGGCATACCGCCCCTCAGCATTGCCTGTAGCTCTGCGATCTGCTGTCCCTGTTGCTGAACAATGTTCATCAGCGTCGCGCCCTGATTCACCTGCTCTCTGACCTTGTCGATTCCTTCGAAATCCATCATTTCCAATGCGCCTAATGCTTCCTGCGCCCTGTCCGGACTGAAGAATCCCAAACTGTAGAGCTCTTTTGCTCTTTCGTTCTCTTCCATCCTGGAGAAAGGATTCCGTTTCTGCGCCTTGATCTTTAGATCAAAGATCGGCACACGGTAAAGGACCTCTCCCGCCACGTTGACTCCCGTCTTTTGTTCTTTGATTGAAAGATTGCTCATTTCAACGAATTCATATTCGCCAGGTTCCTGTCCCGTAATTCGGAAGGACCGCTTTTCGTCGTAAAATTGACGGATGAGCTCGATGACAAGTCTTGAAATCTCCGTGTAGCATCTATACGATGCTTGGATCATGTCTCGGCTTACCTTGTTTCCGGCTTCCTGTAATGCCGCAATTGCCGCTGCCGCCGAAACGCCAGATGCCGCGCCGCCGTTCGACACGTCACGGTTTGCGCTCGTCTCCTTCATTTCCTCGATCTTCATCTGCAGGACCTGCTGATAGATCGGAGACAGCGGCTCCACATTGATCTCGCGGATCCGCGTATCGTTCAGTTCGCCTTCCACTCTGACGAGCTGTCGGTTCCAGTCCATGAATTCGTCGTCTTTGATGTTTGTCGAGGATGAAATGAAGAACCGCTTCTTCGTCCCCATCATCGACGTTTGCAGGATGTTGCCCGACAGTTTGTCGATGTACATCTGAGGATCCTTTGAAATTGCAACATATCCGAATCCTGCCGGTGTACCTTTCTCTGGGAACATTACATCAAATACAACCGGATACTCGCCGTGATCGTAAAAACCGCGTTCTCGAAGCGCAGGATCGTTTTCAGACGCATACAGGACCGCCTTGCCCGAATACTTGACGTAATGCAGTGTGGTTTTTCCTGTATTTGATTTGACCTTGTAATACCAGTCCACCACAGTACATTTGTTGGATGTGTCTATGCTTTCGTCATACAGATAAGATGACTTCGACAATCCCATGTCCCCTGCAAAATCGTCCTTGTGTTCCGGATACTGTCTCTCAAGTGCTTCACGGTCCACAAGATCCACAACAAACAGGTTTGCGCTCTTGTTGATGTCCTGTACTCCAGGTTCCCAATAGATCGACATCAGATCGACCATCGCAATCTCAATGTCTCCGACGCCGTTTTCTTTTTCTGGATTCCAGGTGACCATATATGCCGCAGTCCCGTGCTTTAGCTTCTCCCACCAGTTATCCGAATATGTCTTCTCGAAATCATTGTATTCCATGATGACCGGCAGAATACCTGAAAGCCGTTTTGCGCTCTCTTCGTCCGACCGCTCACGTGGAAGCACCACAGGAACCGGATAATTGTCCATCGCGTCAGCATGCTTGTTGATGATCGAGTTGAAAAGCCATGCGCTCGTCGGCTCCGGAGTAAGATCTTTTTTGTCCTTCGTCTTCCGAATCGCTTCCCAATGCCGTAATTCCCACCAAAGCTCGTCTTCCTTCAGTCTCGTTTCAAGAGATCCTTTCCCGCTCCTGTATTTCTCCAGGATAGCTGCTGCCTCTGCGATCTCTTTTTCTCCGATGACCTGCTGTGCTTCGATGATCTCCTCAGCCGCTGCCGGATTCTCTTCCGCTATTTGGTTTTCTTCCGGAAGCTCTCCGTAAAATGTCCTCGGCATCTTATACCTCCGTCACCGTATCGGTAAACTCGATTGATCCGTCTTCAAGTATTTCAATACTGACAAATGTTTCAAAATTCTCTTCCAGGACTTGGTATTCCCCATTATTGTAGATGATTCCATAGCATTTTAATGTTTCCCCAGTTTCCCCATCCATGTACATGTCATATGGGTACATATAAGAATCGATCTCAGTATCTTCCAAGTACCCTCTCAACGAAACCAATGTCCCGCTGTCCAGAAGTGCAGTTAAGGACGAATACCCCGTGATTGGTGTACTATTTGATGACGATAAGATGGTAAGCATTAAATGGCACCCGTGCATTGCTTCTGTTCCATCCATGCGTATCCTGTGCCGGTAGATCGTTCCGCCTCCGCCACCGCTGCTTTCTCTGGAGCCGTCAGCCTTATAAATCCGGATACCGCTCATCGCCGCTGCCGCTTCGTCTGATAATTCATAGACGATTTCGCTTTCATCGATGTCGCCCGCGATCAGGATCGACAGTGCGGGAAGCAAAGGCTTCTCTGTAAAGGTTTCCGTCACCATTCCGATGGCGTCCCCATCGTTTGAGATCTCGCCGTCCGCATTGACCGGCGTACCCTGTAACAGCGGGAAAGTAATGCTGTCCCATTTCATCGGCTGTGTCTTGTATTTTGCGTTTAATGCATTCATGTCGTTCTCCTCTCAGTATTTCCTGTACCATGCGTATGGATCATATGTCGTATCGTCCGTTGATAACGGATCATAAATCTTCATTTCCTTCTCTGTTGCCTTCGGCGGCGCAATCGGGTTCTTCATACAGACGTATCGAAGCTCGTCGTAAATGTGGTCTTCCTGGTTCGTGTCCACATCCTCGACGTCAGTTTCGTCATATACCAATGCCGGTACTGTCCGGATGAAGTGCTTGCAGGTATTGAAACAGTAAAACAGAGGAATGCCGTTCTCATCGAATTTCAGCCGATGATGTATCTGCATCTTCCCCTGCATTCTGTCATTTTCGCCTTTTTCAAAGTAAACCCGCTGCCGCTCGAAAAGAGCTCCGACCGATTCCGTTCCCTGGCTTCCCCATATTGCAGGATCTCCTACTCTGTGGATCGTCCGGTTCTTCAGGTTCGGATCCGTGCTCTCGATCTCTTTGACCTTGATCGCCACCTCTGTAGGCTCCATTTTGACACCTTCATTCGGCGTACCGGTGCAGCCGTAATACTCCCGTATTCGATAAAGCCGCCTGTCCTCGTCGACCGCGTACCATCCTACAGAAAACGGTTTCGCATATCCCCAGTCCATCGAACACCATATCGACCACTCCTGCGGGATCTTGAATGGCTTGATGACATGAGTATGAAGCCGGTCATCATAATGCTCGTGATCGTTCACCCATTCGAGGAAGACCTGTCCGGAGAATGTATCCCAATTTCCGTAAAGCAATGCTTCCTTCTCTGCTCTCGGAAGAGCAGCCAATGATGCAATGTATTCCGGATTGTTCTCCAAAAGAGCAGGATTATCAAAGACCGTCGATGGAACAAATACCCGTGATCGTTTTACTATGTGAGTCTTTCCCGCCTTGTCTATGTAATCCTGCTCGTCCGTAATGGTTTGCATTGGAGCCGCTGCCGTAATGAACCGCTCCTTTACCCATCCGTGACCGATTCCACCTGGGTTCGCCGTCGCCCGTATGTAACAGATCGTGCCTGGACCATTCGGTCTGCATCTCGAAAACATGTACATATACTCTTCCAGTGTAAAATGTGTCAGCTCGTCAAATGCAATGTAGTCGAATGCCTGTCCCTGATATTTCAAACGGTCCTTCGTGTACTGCATCGATCCGAATCTGATTTTCGCTCCCGAAGGAAACTTCCAGGTATGCGTCGTCTCCGAATATCGCGCTTTCGGAAACGCCTTCGTGTAATACTTCTCCGATTTCTCTATGAGCTCGGCTAACTGCGGATATGTCTTCCGCAGGATCAGTGCCTTGTAATGCGGGATGTGTACCTGCCGCAGTGCCTCTATCACCAGTGCGTCGCTCTTCCCGCCACCGGCAGCTCCACCATAAAGTGCTTCAAATTCCTTCCGCTCCATGAATGCCGCCTGTTTTGGCTGTGGTTCCCATATGACATTCATTGCTTTATCCTCTTTTGTATCACCTTATCCGCTGCCGGTTCTTCTTTCGAAATCGGCTTGTTTTCCGGTTTCTGCCAATTCATCCCATATCTCTTCAGGATGGTTTCAAAATCCTCGATATCATGCGGATTCACGAATAATTTGCCATCATTCTCGCCTATGTGCCTGAGCTCATGCTCCATTAGGATCTTCATTTGGTCTTCAGTGAATCCCGCTGCATTCTCCGTGTATATCGTGATCGTGAAGTCCGCAGGAATCGCCCATTTGTACTTGTCAGGAACCTTTTCGCACTCCCCGAAAATCGTCTTTCCCTTGCTTTTCTTCTCTTTGTCGGATTCCAGGAAGATGACCGTCACGTCTTCGATGTATGAAAGATCCGGATTTGATTCGATAACGGTCCTTGCAAGCGATTTCAATTCCGCTGATTCCTTACGCTGTTCCAATTTCACGCTCCTTCAGGATGATCACGCCCGCTTCGCTGTTATCTTCAACGCCTTGAATGTCTCCCCATTCGTCTTTCATCCTGTGTTTCAGCCAGTTTTCCATTGCTCTCGGATCTCCAGGAACATGTACTTCCTTGACCTCTTCGTCCGTCAGTATTTTCTCGAATGTGCCATCAAAACGACGCCGGTAATGATACTTTTTCCTTGATGTCACTACCGTGTATCCCGTCGCCCTGCGCTTATATGCGCCGACCATCTCCACCTGATCGACATACTCTTTCGTCTTCCGAAGCAATTCTTTCAGCTCCGGATACTTTTTCTGATATGTGTAAAGCGAATCTTCGGATACCCGAAGTTTCTTCGCCACTTCTTTATTTGTCAGTCCGTCACGCAGCCACGCTTCCACCTCGTCAAGTCTCGGCTTTACGTGGGTGTCGTACTTGTTCCTTCTTGGCATTTTGTTTCACCGCAGACGTCAGGCCTCTGTGTGTCCGACGATATGTAAAGTCTATCGTCCCTTTTCTCGACCTTGACATTCTTTCCGATTTTCGGAACCTCAATGTCAAAATCTCCAAACTTCTCTACTACCGCTGCAAGGATCGCATTCAAAAGTGCTTGTAATTCTCCCGCGCCCTTCTGTATTTCACTGCTTAATTGCCGAAGCTTCATGTTTTTCTTTTCGATCATCCGGCAATATCTCTTGATTCCCTTACCACGCATGGCTTTCGGTCTTCTTTTGTGCATAAACTCTCCTTCCTGTATGGAAAAGGACAGCCGTTTCCGACTGCCCTTTCCTTTGGGGGATCTTTCACAATATCATCTTAGCACAAAAAATGGCTCATTTTGGCCCATCTTTAGATTAGCATTGTTTTTTATAATTAAATCGTGCGCGCATCCGTCTCGGAAAACTCGGAAAACATCATATCGACAACACTGTATCGTAAAACATTTTCAATGCCGCACCATGTATCCGTTTTATTTGGCTTCTGCTGTAATGCATCCGCTGCCCTGTCTTCCATATCGGCAGTCCTTCAACATAGATCGAATACAGGATTTTTACATATGCCGGTTTCTGCAATGACAGGATTTCTCCGACGATCCGCTGCCGCGTCTCCTCATACTTGTCGATCTGCTCTGACAATTTGGATTCGAGCATTGCCAGTTTCACGACGCCGTTTTCCAGTGCGTCCCCGGTCGAGTATTGCACTCTCGCCGCAGTGTACTTCGGTCCGGTCGGAGATTCGACTTTTGACCGGATCCGCAAGAGCTCCGATTCCATCACGCTTATGGCAGTCTCCATCTGCTTTATCTGCCTCAGATATTGCTTCGCCGTCATTTTCAATCCTCCGCGTATGTGTAATAACCGCCTGATGATCCCGCAGGGATCCAAACAAGTTTTCCTTTCGATTTGATCCGACGCCGCTCATAGTATTCCTTCAGCGTCTTTACCGGTTTCTCTTCTTCTACTTCCGCTACCATCGGCACGGAGATCACCCGCTGCTTTCGGTTCTTCTTCCGAACCGCTTCCGCAAACGTCATCCCCTCGTTAAGATGTTCCCTGATTGTCCGCTCCGCAATGTTGAATTTCTTCGACATCAATTTGATCATTTCAACTTCTTCTTTTGAACGCATCTTTTTCTCCTCATCATGTATGATTGATATGGTGTCCCCGTATAGGGATTGAATTCATTTACCATCGTCGATTTTATGATCTCAAACTCCACCGTATCCTTCGGTTCGTCTCTCCAACACCGGCGAGGCACCCGCTCGATCTTCGGTTTCGGCACGATCAGGTTTCTACTCCTCGAATAAGAGCACCCTTCGTTCTCTTCTTTCGTCTCTTTCTTTTGCAGGTACTCGGCAATCCCTTCGTACTGCCCGTCTTCATATAACGGCACTATGTTCCTGTGACCGTGTCTCCAAAGCTCCGTCACAAGTTTCACCGTATTCACTTCTTTGGTTATGTTCTCCAGGATCAAATGATGATGACAGGCACCTCTTTCGCCTCTCTCCGTCACGGCGATCCACTTGAACGGTATTCCGGCCTTCTGGAATTCCTTCCGCATCTCTTTCAGGAATACCCGAAGGACCTTCTTCGCTTCCTTCATGCCCTCCGGTCTTTTGTCTTTTTCGTATGACAGTGTAAGATGAAAACCGCCTTCAAAGTTTGCCGCAATGATCCGCTGCAGGTTCCGGATCCTGTTCTTCACGTTCTGTGCCGCCTGTGCGTCTCCGGTCTTTTTCTCTCTTTTACTCCGCTTCTCTTTTGGGCATTCCTTTTTCGTCGGATAATATCGATATACCTCCCTGAATTCACCATACTCGTATGTCTTTATGCAATACACGATTCATCCCCCATCCTGTATCTAAGTTTAATATCCTAATCGAGCCTGAAACGCCCTTCGTCGGCGTCTGCTTCGATGATGTTTTCCTATTGGTATGGGCAGAGATTTCTCCCTGCCCGCATGCCGCCTTCGGCAATTGTTCTTATTTAAAAGGAAGCTCTGCTTCATTCACATCGTCCGGAATAGTCAGAAAGCCATTTTCATCCTCTGCCGGTTTCGTCTGGAAACCATTGCCCTGGTTCTTTGATTCCGCAAACTCTTGTTCTTCGATCTCCACATTTGTCGTGTAGACCTTCTTGCCGTCTCGATCAATATAGGAACCGGTCCGGATATGACCTGTCACGATGATCTTCAGTCCCTGTTTCAGATACTTCTCTGCAAACTGAGCTCCGCGGCCAAATGCGACGCACTGGATGAAATCCGCTGCCGGTTCTCCTTCTTTCTTTGACCGCCTGTCAACCGCAAGAGTATATCTTGCAATGCATAACGGTTCCGCATCATTCGTGTAGCTCACATACGGATCTTTCGTCAGTCTTCCGCATAAGATTACTTTGTTCATGTTGCACCTCAATATGGATTGCACGTCGTATCGCGCATGGCTGCGTCTCCAAACCTTTTCGCCAGGTCAGCAGCCGCATTCCCGATCATTCTCTGCAGGTCTCTGATCTCATTGTGGAGTTTTAATAAATCAATGCTATAATGCCTCTGCTGATCTTCTTTTTCCCTGGCTTTCCAGAAATCCGCCATTTGCCGGTCTACTTCCTCTCTGATTGCCGCCTCGTACTTCTTCTTGCTGATGATCATTTTTTTCTCCTTTCTCATCGTCTTATGCTTTTGTAGTAAGCGTTTCCTTCCGTTCTACGTCAACCTTTGCGGCCTTTTCATTCCATTTTAATTTGATGCTGATCTCCGGAGTAATTGATACTGTTACCGATCGAATGTCGCCCTCAACAATTGCCGGAATCAATTCCTTTGCAACCGGAATCACTCTGCATCCAATCCTTTTCCCTTGTTCATCTTGGTTCAGCACATCTTCAATGGATTCCTGGCCTTCCTTCTTTGCTTGCTCCTTCCGCCTGAAAGTATGAGCGTTCAAGCAATCACAGTTCATTGCCGCCGCATATGAGGCTTCCTCTTCAGACGCCGTTTCCGGCACTTGAACCATTACCTCCTGCCCGCAAAACGGACATGCCCCTGTTTCTTTCATGAAATAATCCTCCTCATAAAATAATTTTGTTCATTTTGTTTTATTCCCCATTATTCCTAAAAATTACAACCATTGTTGGGAATGGAGCTCTGCCCCCCCCGCTGAAATTCAACCGGCCTCTGACAAACCGTATTTCTGCTTTATTCAATATGTAATCATGAAATACATTTGTGTCTGTCCTGGCAGGAAGAACCAATACCGCAGTACATTTGGATCCCAAACATTTTTTTACCCATTTTTTTGTCTCTGCTCTTCCATATGGTGGATTACAGAACACTATTTCTCCTGTAAGATCAGCTTTCATCCCATCGTTTTCTTTTGTATAGTATTTCTCGCACTTGTGATTATTGTCATCTGCACACAAATCTACGGTAAAATGAAACTCTTCATTCAGTTTATCGAAAAAATCCTGTGGTGTCTGCCAATCGTCCTTTTTGTGCGAAAACATAACTTTCGTATTCATTCTTCTGGAAATCTAATCTTTGTCACCGCAATCGGGAACTCTTCAATTTCACTTGCCCATGCAGCTTTTACTCCCGCTCTCTCAAACGCAAGCGGAAAACCGCCTATGCCGTCAAACAGACTTGCCATTGTCGCCGGTCTGTAGTATTGTGCGGAGATCCGCTTCGCTAACCACATCCAGAACGGCAATGCAATGCTGTTTCCTAATGCCTTATAACGCGGACTGTCCGCATCCTTGTGTACCTTACCCTTGCTGTCCGTCCATTCGCCGATGTCCGTCCATCCGTCCGGGAATCCTTGCAGCCGTTCGCACTCTAAAGGCGTAAGCCGCCGTACTGTACTCATCGTTTCACCCCCCCCCATTCAGGATCGCCTGTTGGTCGTGCATGCAATTCAATGCTCCGACCATCCTGTCCATTTTCAGCTGATCCAGTTGTCCGTTTCCTATCGCCCAAACCATTTCCTGCCACCAACATATCGTTATAGGCGTCCTGTCCGTTATAGCTTCCAGGATGACCGCCCGGCGATAATGTCCCTGTCACTTCCTGCATATCATCCACCCAATAGACTACTTCTCGCTCTCTCCCCCCCCTCGCTCCACAGCCGAGGTAGTAATGTCCGTCAAGCGTGAAGGCAATGTCTCCGTTGATTCCTCGCCACATATAATAAGAACCTCGCTGCCCCCCCCATACGATGCCGATGCCGCCCGAAGCGATACCGACACTTCATCCTCTTTCCACTTGAAGAACCGCACTTCCGTGTATGTCTTCGCATTCATATATCACCGGCTCTCCGTAATGCGTCGTCGTCAATGTCGGAGATATATCCTCGTACCAAACGCATGACGATTTACCCCCCCCCTACATCAATTGCGTATATCTTCTCGTCCATCTCTCTCAAGCACTATGGCCGTGTAGTCAGTTATTCTGTCTTGATGGTCTCCTGTGATCGTTGGCGTCACCCCCCCCACCACCGTTTCCGCGGGCATCGTACACCACCACTATCGGCGTCCTGCCTTCTGTGTTGTCATAGGCATTCAATGTGTCCGCCACTTCCGTTCTCTCCCATCCTTGATACCCCCCGGCAAATCGGATGAGCAGTCTTGCGGAATGCTATACGATCACCGTGTTGTTCGAGTGATTGTTGTTCGATGCTCTCGCTTGCAGGGATCCATTCGTCTCGCATAACTCTCCATTCCAAAGGTCAGCCGCCTTGCAGCACTTTAGGTCCGGTTCCTGTCGTACCCCCCCCCGCAGTAACGGCACAGGCCGTGTCCCCGGTCATCTTGGTGTTATATATGTCAACCGCGACCGCATGCTGTTCGACCGTGTTCAAGGTGTAGCTCGTCTCTCCGATCCGAAAGCCACCCCCCCTATGCGATTCTCTCGTGCCGTTTCCTTCGAGGATAGCCACACCGCCCTGATACCCCGCCGGATTGCCGCCGTTCTCGTCAAGCGTACGTCCGACGTCTGTCTTTCTTATGCCGTTCTTCGGATTGTCACTCATCATCCCCTCTGAATTGAAACTGCCAATGCTGTATGGCTGCTTCTCCACGGAGATCAGCGTCTGATCCTGGACGACCGAAAGAGTGCCGCTCTTGTCATTCTGCACCAATGCGCCCTTCCCGGCTTTCTTCCCAAAGCGGTCTACTTCACACCCCCCCTCACTTTCAGAGTGTAATTCTCCGCTTCCATTGGTGCTTCCTGATGCCCTTCCGACTGTCGCTCCAATGCTTCCCGGAGCTCCTTCGGCAATTCCTTTCCCCGCCTGTTCGCTCTGTTCAATATCCCCTGACAGGCCTTTGCGCTCAAACAGTATTTCTGGGGCGGATTGTCCTGCAAAATCTGCGACAAGCGCGATACGACGGCGTCTCTGGGGGACTCCCCAAAACTGTGCGTCATGTATGCGCCAGGCAATGGACCACCCATCTCCCAATATGCAGCCGGACGTCGTCCACTTCTGCCCCCCCTCAAGTCGAGGAATAACGGCAGACGGATCTGCGACTCTCGCGGTCTCTTCGAGGACGATTCGGAAGTCCTCTCCTTTCGGCTCTCCGCTTGACAATGCTCCGGGGACGTTTTCCCAGACCATAAAC
>Ga0247611_10008262_pt1 | contig 12878 bp, 6 predicted proteins | sample 177DNAGHGhighgp2_FD_192422 | JGI IMG/M metagenome (GOLD analysis project Ga0247611, IMG submission 192422) | Sheep rumen microbial communities from Palmerston North, Manawatu-Wanganui, New Zealand - 1770 DNA GHGhigh gp2 | ecosystem: Host-associated > Mammals > Digestive system > Stomach > Rumen ... | reverse complement strand
CTTATTGAACAAACCTCCATTGACGTATGGGAACCGAGCAAGTTCTTCACTCAAATATGGGTCACGTTCATCTTCTGGCGTATCAAGGATATCAAACAAATCGAGCAAAGCCCTTCTCATTTGAGATGGCTTGAAAGACACCATGTAATCGCGGAAAATGCTACGATTGTCGCCAAACAAGAAACTCTTCTCTGCAAATAAACAGAAGACAAGCCTAATGCAAAGAACATTCAAGGAATGAAGAGCACGGGGTGTATCGGGGTCAACATATTGATTGCGAAGAAGATTATACAGCTTTGCTATCAGTTCTCCAGCTTCTTTTGAAATTTCCTTTTCCTTCTTTAGGGTAGTTGCAGTATCATCTACAAGGAATTTCAGAAGATAATATTCATGTTCGAGATTATCTAACGATATAACTAACGGCTCAGCCTTGGGCTGTTCCTTGTCATATATCTTGAATGTCCTAAAGTTGCAGGTTACTATCCATCGTGGATATTGCGACCATTTCAGACCACTTGCATATCTGTCTGCCTGCTCGTATGGAGTCTTGTCTTCGCCATCACTTTGTTTCCCTGCCGCATCCAAGTCCTTCTTCAGTTCCTTCTGTTCGATAAGAACTTTTGTAGAGGGGATATAGGCATCAATAAACTTTGTGTGCTTAATGTGTACAGGAAGTTCAAACTGAATGAAATTAGCAGGAACTTCTATCCCGAATATGTCGTGCAACAGCTGATACCAAAAAGGCTGGGTTTCGCCTTTCTCATACCCACGTCCCTTCCACGTTTCCACGAATAGACGCGCTGCTGTCTGTTGATTATTAATTGCCATTCTTACTCTTCAAAATAGTCGGTATCAATCTTCTGGATGGCATAAACCTTCTTCGTACTGACACCAACGTTGTACACTATCATGTATTTGGCAAGGGCTTTCCCGTCTATAAGAACAATTTTGCTTGTTGCCTTGTTGACAGACTCAATGGCCCCTTCGTAAAAGAGTTTGTCGTAACAAACACACCCTTTGAAGCCTTTTGTTCATTCAAGTATTGCTTTTCTGTCATCTTCTGTCTGCAAAATTACAAATAAAAATTGTAAATAGCCGCTCTCTAGTTAAAAAGTTGCAGTTTTTTTTGTTGATTAAGACAAACGGCACAGAAAGAGGACTCGTGTTTGCGGCATATTAGACCTGCATTTGCGGCGAATGGCTAACCAATAACGTTACGATCCAAATAAATTTTGGCCATTATTTTTAGAATTTTGGCCAGAATTTTAAAAATAATGGCCAAAATTTATTTTAATGAGCTTCACAAACGGACGGCAAGCCCACTACGCTGCAATGCAAACGCGTCAGAATGACGTTTGCATGCAAGTCAAACGCCGTTTGCGCCACATAGTTACTAATAAAATACAAATAATCTGCCAAAACCTAAGACTTTTCGTTATTTATTTGTAGCATTGCACCAAAAATATACCAATAATAAACCTCCCCATTTTTGTAACATGACAGTAAATATAAAGAAAATCTTTTGACTGGCTGCATTGCTTCTTGACTGTCGGGGCTATTGTGGCCGACCGCTCTTTTGTCGACACCGTGAAGGTCTTCCCCATCAACCTGGAAATACAGACCATGCGCACATACACCATGACCAGCGGACGGGCTCCGGCTTCCCGTACCGGAGCGGCCACGCTCTCGCTGAACACCAGCGTCGTGCTGCTGCCGGAGGAACCCATGCAGCCCCGCTACGCCGACGAGCGCGTGGGCTATTTCAGCAACAGGATTACCGAGTTCAGCGACGAACTGATGGGGCAACTCATCCGCTTCGTGAGCAGCCATGAGGTGGGACACACCCTTGGCCTGCGCCACAACATGATTGCCTCGCAGGCCACGCCCGTGGAGAAGCTGCGCGACAAGGCATGGGTAGAGCAGCACGGACACACCAGTAGCATCATGGACTACGCCCGCTTCAACTACGTGGCACAGCTCGAGGACATGCACTACAAAGACCTGCTCGTTCGCGTGAAGAAGATTCGCGAGCGTTATGAGTCGGGAAAGTAGCCGTTTGGCTGAAGGAAACGAAAAGCGGAAGGCTGGTCAAATTTGGCCAGCCTACCGCTTTTACATGCTCGTTGTCTCTTGGCCCTGAGGGCCAGGGGGGTACTTACAGCTTCTGTTCCACCTCGATCTCGGTGAACGTCTCGATCATGTCGCCCACCTGGATGTCGTTGAAGTTGACCAGAGAGATACCGCACTCCAGACCTGTTGCCACTTCCTTCGCGTCGTCCTTGTAGCGTTTCAGAGCATCGATGGGTGCGGTGTGCACCACGATGCCGTCGCGAATGACGCGGGCCTTGTCCTTGTTGTGCACCTTGCCTTCGGTAACGAGACCACCGGCCACGGTGCCCACCTTCGAGATCTTGAACACCTGCTTCACCTCGATCATGCCGCTGACAACTTCTTTCTTCACCTTGTCGAGCATGCCCTGCATGGTGCTCTTCACCTCGTCGATGGCGTCGTAGATGATGCTGTAGGTATTGATTTCCACGCCTTCGCGCTCGGCCAGACGGCGGGCATCGGCACTGGGACGCACCTGGAAGCCCACGATGATGGCATCGGAGGCCGAAGCCAGCATGACGTCGTTCTCTGAGATCTGTCCCACGGCTTTGGCAATGACGTTGACCTGTACTTTCTCGGTACTGAGCTTGATGAACGAGTCGCTGAGGGCCTCGATCGAACCGTCGGTGTCGCCCTTCACGATGATGTTCAGTTCGTGGAACTCGCCCAGGGCAATGCGGTGTGAGATGTCGTCCAGGCCCAGCGTCTTCGTGGTGCGCAGACTCTGCTCGCGTTGCAGCTGTGTGCGCTTGTTGGCAATCTCGCGGGCCTCCTGTTCGCTCTCCATCACGTGGAACGAGTCGCCTGCAGTGGGTGCCCCGTTCAAGCCCAGGATGATAGCGGGCTCGGCCGGACCGGCACTCTCAATGCGCTGGTTGCGCTCGTTGAACATGGCCTTGATCTTGCCCCATGCCGTTCCTGCAATGACGATGTCGCCCTGCTTGAGCGTACCGTTGCTCACGAGCACGGTGCTCACATAGCCGCGGCCCTTGTCCAGACTGGACTCAATGATGCTTCCGGTGGCCTTGCGGTTGGGGTTGGCCTTCAGGTCGAGCATCTCGGCCTCAAGGAGCACTTTCTCTAAGAGTTCCTCAACGCCCATGCCTTTCTTGGCCGAGATTTCCTGGCACTGGTACTTGCCGCCCCACTCCTCGACGAGCAGGTTCATGTTGGCCAGGTCCTCGCGGATCTTGTCGGGGTTGGCACCGGGCTTGTCTATCTTGTTGATGGCAAAGACCATGGGCACGTTGGCTGCCTGGGCATGGGCGATGGCCTCCTTCGTGGTGGGCATGACCGAGTCGTCGGCAGCGACGATGATGATGGCAATATCCGTTACCTGTGCACCGCGGGCACGCATGGCGGTGAACGCCTCGTGGCCGGGGGTGTCAAGGAAGGTGATCTGGCGGCCGTCGGGCAGCTCTACGTTGTAGGCTCCGATGTGCTGTGTAATGCCGCCGGCCTCACCGGCAATGACGTTGGTCTTGCGGATGTAGTCGAGCAGCGAGGTCTTACCGTGGTCCACGTGACCCATCACGGTGACGATGGGCGCGCGGCTGATCAGGTCGTTCTCGTCGTCCACCTCCTCGGTGATGGCTTCCTGCACCTCGGCAGAGACATATTCGGTAGTGAAGCCGAACTCCTCGGCCACCAGGTTGATGGTCTCGGCGTTCAGGCGCTGGTTGATGCTCACCATGATGCCCACGCTCATGCAGGTGCCGATGACCTGCACCACGGGCACGTTCATCATCGTGGCCAGCTCGGAGACGGTGACGAATTCGGTCAGCTTCAGCACCTTGCTCTCGGCGGCCTGGCTGGCCATCTCCTCGCGCATGTGCTCAGCCACGGCGTCGCGCTTCTCGCGGCGGTATTTGGCACCCTTCTTCGTCTGTGTGGTCTTCGATGTGAGGCGGGCCAGGGTTTCCTTCACCTGCTTGGCCACGTCTTCCTCGTTGACCTCGATGGGCTTCACCGGCTGGCGGTTCTTCTTGTTCTTCTTGCCGCCCTGCTGCATGCCGTCGGCTCCGCGGTGCATGCCCGGGTTGTCGTTGAAGTTCTGGTTGCCACCCTTGTTCTTCTTCTTGCCGCCGCCTTGGTTCTGGTTCTGCTGCTGTTGCTGCTTGGCTGCAGCCTCGATGTCGACCTTCTCCTTGCCGCTGCGAATGCGCTCACGCTTTTTCTTCTCGCCGTTCTGTCCGGTCTGTCCGGCACGCTGCTGGGCGGCTTTCTCCTCGCGCTGCTTGCGCTTCTCTTCCTTCGACTTCTTCTTGGGTCGGGTGCTCTGGTTCAGTGCGGAGAGGTCAATCTTTCCCAAGACGTTCACTTTCGGAGCCAGTTTGGCTTCGCTCTTCAGCGTGTATATCTCGGGTGCCGTGGTTGTAGCGGGCTGAGCGGCTTCAGGTTGCTGTGCCTCTTCGGCAGGCTGTTCCGTGACGGGCTCCTCTGCCTTGGGTTCTTCGGCAGCAGCTGGTTCTGCCTCCGGCTCTTCCTGTGCCTGCTTCTTCTCAGGAGCGTCCTCAGCCTTCGGCTCTTCTTTCTGGGCGGTTGGGGTAGGTGCCACTTCGGGCTCTACGGGCTTCTCGGCCACTGGCTGGCTGGTGGCTACGGGAGCCTCCACTACGGGTTCTTCCTTCACAGGAGCCTCGGCAGCGGGCTCCGGTGCTGTGGCGGGCTCGGGCTTTTCTGCCGGTGCCGGCGTAGCGGCTGGCTTGGCCTTGCCAATGTTGTCCAAGTCAATCTTTCCCAACGGTTTGAACTGCTGTCGCCGGGCCATGTCCTCCTCCGTCTTGGTCTTGGCAACCTCGGGCTTCTTCTCTTTCTTCTTGGGGAAGAGGGTCGAAGCCTGGGTCTTCACGGCCTTGTCGCCCTTGAACTCGTCGACCAGCGCGTCGTACTGCTGGTCCGAGATCTTGGTGTTCGGGGTGACGTCTTCGCGAATATCGCCCAGACTCGTTTTCTTCTTCAGGAAATCAACAGCCGTTTGAAGACCGATGTTCAGTTCCGTTAATACTTTATTTAATCTTATTCCCATTCTGTTCTTTTAATTTTTTAATCTTATTCGAATTCAGCCTTCAGCACAGAGAGCAGATGGTCAACGGTCTCCTCTTCCAGGTCGGCCTTCTCGATCAGCATCTCGCGCGGGGCGTTGATCACGGCCTTGGCGGTGTCGAGTCCGATGGCCTTGATGGAATCAATGACCCACTGGTCGATTTCGTCGCTGAACTCGTCGAGGTAGATGTCCTCATCGTCGGCTTCGCCCTCGTTGACGACGCGGAACACGTCGATGGTGTGCTCGGTGAGCATGGAAGCCAGCTTGATGTTCATACCGCCCTTACCGATGGCCAGGCTCACTTCCTCAGGCTGCAGGTAGACCTCGGCCTTGTGGTTCTCCTCGTCGAGGGTGATGCTGCTCACCTTGGCGGGCGAGAGTGCACGCTGGATGAAGAGCTGCACGTTGCTGGTGTAGTTGATCACGTCGATGTTCTCGTTCTGCAGTTCGCGCACGATGCCGTGCACGCGGCTGCCCTTCACGCCGACGCAGGCGCCCACGGGGTCGATGCGGTCGTCGAAGCTCTCGACGGCCACCTTGGCCCTTTCGCCCGGCATGCGAGCCACGCGGCGGATGGCAATGAGTCCGTCGGCAATCTCAGGCACTTCGGCCTCTAACAGTCGCTTCAGGAATTCAGGGCTGGTGCGCGAGAGGATGATGCGCGGGTTGTTGTTCTCGTTCTGCACTTCCTTGACGACGGCGCGGATGGTCTCGCCCTTACGGTAGTTGTCGTTGGGAATCTGCTCGCCCTTGGGCAGATGCAGCTCGTTGCCCTCGTCATCCATGAGGAGCACCTCGCGCTTCCACATCTGGTAGACCTCGCCGGATACAACCTGTCCCACGCGGTCTTTGTACTTCTGGTAAAGGGCGTCGTGGTCCAGCTCCAGGATCTTCGAGGCCAGCGTCTGGCGCAGGTTCAGGATGGCGCGGCGGCCGAACTTCTGGAAGTCCACCTCCTCGCTCACCTCTTCGCCCACCTCGTAGTCGGGCTCAATCTTCTGGGCGTCGCTCAGTGCAATCTCCTTGTTCTCGTCCTGTACCTCGCCGTCTTCAACCACGATGCGGTTGCGGTGGATTTCGAAGTCGCCCTTGTCGGGATTCACAATCACGTCGAAGTTCTCGTCGCTGCCGAACATCTTGGCCAGCACGTTGCGGAAGCTCTCCTCGAGCACGCTCATCAGTGTGGTGCGGTCAATGTTCTTTGTTTCTTTGAACTCCTGAAAGGTCTCAAACATGCTTGGACCCTTTGCGTCTTTTCTTGTTGCCATTTATTATTTCTTTTAGTTCATTGTTCACGGCTATTTGAATGCCAGCAGGTACTTGGTCGACTTCACGTCGTCCATGTCCAGTTCGTGGTCCACGTCGACCTTCACCGGGCGCTTCTTGCCCTCCGGCACCTGCTTCTCCTGCGTGGTGACCACAAAGTGCTTGCCGTCGACGCTCTTCAGGATGCCGGTCAGTTTCTTGCCGTCTTGGTCTACCACCTCGACCTCGTCGCCCACATGGTTCTGGTATTGCTGGGCCACCTTGAAGGGCTGTCCCAGACCTGCAGAGCCTACTTCCAGCTCATAGTCGCCCAGCTCGTCGCCCAGTCGTTCCTGCAGGAAGCGGCTCAGCTCGGCGCAGTCTTCAATCCACACTCCGTCGGCATGGTCAATCTCGATGACGATGCGGTCGTCGCCATCCATCATAATGTCCACCAGGAAGTAGTCGCCATTCTGCAACCACTCCTCAACCAATGTCTTTAAAGTCTCCTTATTTATCATCGATATGTTGGTTTATAACAGAAATGAGGGGCTCTTGTCAAGCCCCTCATTCCACTGAACGGTGCAAAGGTACGCATTTTCCGCGAATCCTGCAAATGTTTTCTGAAAAATCTGTCCTTAGCGCCTTGTTTTGTTGCTGGTATTGCTGTTTTCCGTCTACTTCACGACCACTTTCCGTGTCTGTGTCGTGCCGTCGGCATATACCATCCTGACGATGTTGACGCCCTTGCTCGTGCCGTTGGTGCGCATGCCGTTCAGGCTGTAGGTCTCGGTGCGCAGCAGCTGTCCGCCCATGCGGTTACCGGCAATGCAGTCGCCGTCGGGTTTCTCGTCGGGATTGTTCATCACGTAGATGTCGTTCACGATGAAGCTGGAGAAGGCAGCGGCCACCTTGACCCACACCTTCTCGGTGCCCTCATAGCTCACGCGGGTCACCTTGTGCCAGCGCTGGGTCTTGGCGGCCCAGACGGTGTCGAGCTTCACCCAGTTGTCCACGCTGGTGGTGTCGCTCGACACGTAGACCACGCCGCGCGGGTGATTGCTGCTGCTGCCGTTGGAGATGACGCACACAATGTCGATCGGGCCCTGGAAGGCCTCGGTGCTCTGCATGTAGCCCGAGTAGGGGTCGCCGTTGGTCTTGTTGCTCTTGCGCACGTTGCCGAACTGAATGAAGCCGTTGGTGGCCCAGCCGGCGTCGAGGGCAGTCTCAGGACGGTAAGCCTTCTCGGCGGTGAGGTCGGTCGACACGCTGGTGTTCTCCCAGCCGAAGCCCTGTCCGTAAGTGGCTGCCTCCCAGCCCTTGCCGGGGTTCACGACGAAGAAGTTGTTGGCAGGTTCCACCACGTAGGTCATGGAATCCTGTCCCTCCGAGCCTTGCACCAGGACCGAGTCGACCACGTTGTAGAAGTCGTAGCCGTTCTTTCCGCCCTCGGTGTAGTAGTTGTTCTTGCTCTGTCCTGCCGACCAGTCGGTGCCGTTGGCATCGAAGTGCGACAGCAGGTTGTCGCGCACGGTGCGGCCCTTCACCTCGACCAGCTGGCTCACCAGCTCCGACTCCTTCTTGTTGCCGGCAGCGGCGGTGTAGGCATAGATGGTCACCGGATAGGTCACCACGATGGGTTCGGTGTACTCCACCGACATGGTGGGCTCCTTCGTGTTGGTCGTGTTGTAGTAGACGGCAGCACCCTCCTCGGCAGTGGTGATGGTCACGGTAGACTTGCCCTCCTCCTGCTGCACGCTGATGACGGGAGCCACGGTGGTGGTATAGATGCTGATGGTCGAGTCGGCCACGGCACTGGGGTTGTAGCCTTCGGCGTAGGCAATAGCCTTGATCTGCGTCTTGTCCACGGTCACGCTGATGGGCTCCGTGTAGCGTGTGCTGGCATCGGTGGGGTCGGTGCCGTCGGTGGTGTAGTAGATCTCGGCGCCCTTGGTGCCGCACGACAGGCTTACGTCGGTGGCCAGGTGGCGATAGCTCTCCTTGAAGGTGGGCTTGGCGGCCACGGGAATGGCGGCCTTCGTGGCAAAGAGCACGATGATGCCGTTGGTCAGCAGGTCGGCCACGTTCTCGTTGTAGTCATTCAGCTCGTAGGCGTAGGGCATGTAGAGGTAGGCATTGCGGTCGGCGCTGTGCTTGTGTATGGCCACGGCATTGCCCACGGTGGCCATCACGTCGTCCTTGGCAAAGAAGCCGCCCTCGATGCTGACGCCGGTCAGCGCACCGCTGTTGATGAGGTTCAGCGTGCCGTCGGCAGCCACATAGTCTTCCGTGGCTACGCTCGACGGCTTGAAGAGCTGGTTGCCCAGCTTGCTCTCGCTCACCTTGATGCTGGTCTCGTTGGTGGCCACGGCCTCGCCGTAGCCCCAGGTCTTGTAGAGCTGTGCGTTCAGGTTGAGCATGGGCACGTAGCCGATGTTCTTCTTCAGCGTGGTGGCGGCAAAGGCGTTGTCGGCCTTCACGGCGCTGCTCACCACGATCACGTCGTACTGGGCCAGGTCGTCGCGGGTCAGGGTGGCGGCACGCTCGCTCGAGGCGTCGATGTCGTCGACGGTGGTGTTGCTGAAGCGGTCACTGTTCGAGAGGATCATCAGCGGGATGTCGTTCTCGGGGGCATAGCCCTCGTACTGCGAGTCGTAGAAGTAGGCAATCTTTGCGTTCTCCACGGCCGGTGCGCTCTCGCGCACGTTAATATTATAGATGTGGCAGCCGTTGGTGTTGTAGACCACCACGTCCACGCGCTCAGCATCGCCGGCGGCCTCGGCCGTCACCGTCCAGGTGTAGGTGGTCTTCTCCTTCGGTGTCGAGGCAGTGTTGCCTTGGTTGTCCTTCAGCAGGTTGCCGTTCACCTTCAGCGACACGCCGCGCGCATCAGACATCTTGTGCGACTCTACCTCCATCGAGATCTTGGCACCCACCTTCACATCGAGAATGGTGAAGCAGTCCATCTTGCTGCCGCCGAGCCACAGGTAGGCTCCGCCGGCATAGTCGCCCAGCGAGGTGCTGGGATAGTTCACGGCGATGGCCAGGTTGCGCTTCACGGTGTAGGCTGCGTTGAAGGTCAGGCCCTTCAGCTCGGCAATCTCTACGCCGTTGGCTTTCAGCACGCCGCCTTCGCTGTCGGTCATCCAGAAACAGTTGTCCTTCGAGGCGGCTGTGGGCTCGGCATCAGCCTCGGCGTCGGCTTTCTTCTCCACGTCGCTCCAGCCGGTGAGCTTGCTGGCTGCAGCGTCGGCCTTCAGGTTGGCCACGGTCTCGTCGCTCCAGTTGGTGAAGTCCCATTTGCGGTCCTGTGCATCGGTGCCACCAATCAGGGCGAAGAGTGCCAACAGTGTTAGTGTAAATGTTTTTTTCATACGCTTTTGTTTTAGTTTTGATGAGTTGTTTATGATTGCGGTGCAAAATTAGACAAAAAAGTTGGATTTCCTGTTAAGGGAACCCAACTTTTTTGCAAATAATTAGTTTTTAGCTATTTAATCAGCTATTTTACAATCACTTTCCTCACTTCAGAGGTGCCGTCCTCGTAGGTCTTCTTTACGAGCACCATGCCCTTCTGCCGCGTGGCGGTGCGCATGCCGCTCAGGCTGTAGGCCTCCTGGCTCACCACACGGCCCTGGCGGCCGTTGGTGGCTGTCTCAGCAATGCCGTCGCCCGGTGTCTCTTCGCTGGCCTTGACGGTGATGTTGAAGATGTTGGTCAGGTTCTTGGCTGAAGCCACCTTGACAAACACTTTCTCCGTGCCCGTATAGCTCACCACGCGGCGCTTCCACATGCGGCCCGTGGCGTCCTTCGTGCCGTCGGTGTACGACTGGCTCACGCCCGTCATCTGTCCCACCGTGGTCCAGTTCTCCACGTCGGTGGTGTCGGTGGTCACCTGTATGTCGAGTGTGGCGTTCTTGCCGCTGATGTAGCCAATCACGTCGAACGGGCCTTGCAGTGCCTCCTGGCTCTCGATGCTGGCCGAGCAGGGGTCGCCGTTCTTCGGCGAGGAGAACTGCAGGGCCTTGTTGGTGATGTCGCCCTCGGAGTCCAAGTCGTCGAACACGGTCTCGGGGTTGTAGCCGCCCACGTTGCCCACGTTGTGGGTCACGGTGGCGCTGAGCGAGGTCAGCGGCTGTCCGTAGGTCTTCAGCACCCATCCGTTCAGTTCGAACGAGGTGAGGTTGTTGGCCGGGGCATAGACGGTGACGATCGAGTCGTTGCCCTCCTGGTCCTTCAGCACCTGCTCGTCGATCACGTTGCTCGTGTCGTAGTAGTCATAACCGTTCTTCAGCTCGGTCGAGGTGTAGCTGCTGCCGTCGAAGCGGCTCAGCAGCACCGTGCGGGGCTGGTAGCCCGGCAGCGTCACCTCCTGTGTCACGGCTTCCGACTGCAGCAGGCCCTTCTCCTCCACCTCACCGGCAAAGGCGGCCACCACCACGTTCTGGGTCACCTCGAAGGGCTCCTCGTACTTCTGCGAGCGGGCAGCATCCTTGCTGCCAATCAGGTTGAAATAGAGGTCGGCGCCTTCTTCCTGCGTGGTCAGCGTGACCACGGCCTTGCCTTCGGCGGCCTCCACGCTGATGAGCGGGGCCTTGGCCAGGCGGTGAATCTTCAGTGTGTCGCTGCGCATGGCCGAGAGGTTATAGCCGTCGGCAATGGCCACGGCATTGATCACCGTGCCGGCCTTTGTCAGCGTGAAGGGCTCGGTGTAGAGCGTGCTGGCCAGTGTGGCGTCAGAGCCGTCGAGGGTGTAGTAGATGCGGTTGTTGGGTGTCGTACACTTGATCGACACCTCGGTCTCCAGGTCGCGGAAGGCCTGCGTGATGGTGGGCGTGCCGGCGGGCGTCACCTCCTTCTTCGTGTCGGCCACCAGGATGGCTGCGTTGGGCAGCAGGTCCTGGAAGTTCTCCTGGGGCATGCCCGTGAAGGGGTAGGGCAGCAGCAGGTAGGCGTTGCGCTTGGCGCTGTGCAGGTGTATGGCGGCAGCGTCGCCGGCCATGGCCAGCACGTCGTCGTCGGCAAACAGCGAGCCTGCCTCCGTGCTATAGCCTGTGATGGTGCCGTCGGCCAGGAAGTTCAGCTTGCCCTCGGCATCCACGTAGGGCTCCTGGCTCTCGCTGAAGGGCTTCCACAGGGCGTGCTGCTGGTAGGCGGCCGGTATGGTCAGCACCTGCTGGTCGGTGTCCACGGCCTTGCCCAGTCCCCAGGTCTCGTACAGGTGGGCCGAGAGGTTCAGCATGGGCACGTAGCCGATGGCCTCGCGCAGGGTCTTCACGTAGGCGTTGTCCTTCTGGATGGCCTGGCTCACGATGACCAGTCGGTAGAACTCCAGCGAGTCGCGGGTCACCAGGCTCATGTCGTCCTTGGCCAGGTCGAACTCAGTGAATGTGGCACCGTCGGTGATGCGGTCGTTCAGCAGGCCCATCACGTTCGAGCGCACCAGGTCGGCATCGGCGCTGTAGCCGGGATAGCTCGAGTCAAAGATGTAGGCCATCTTGATGGTGTTGTCCTTCGGGGCGTCACCGTCGTCAATCATGAAGAGCGTGAAGTCAATGCTTCCCTCGCTGGGACCCACGTTGAACACCACGTCAACGCTGTCGGTTTCCTCGGTCTCTACCTGCCACTTGAAGGTGTAGGTGCCCTTCGAGCCTTCCACGTTGCGGCCTATGAACTTGCACTGGCCATCGGTCAGCATGTCCTCGTCGCCCACATACTTCAGGTAGTCGGCAGCAGGCACGATGGTGCGCTGCGTGGCCGTGTTGTTGGCCGAGCGGCCCACGATGGTGATGGTCTGCCCGTTGGCCAGCTTGGGGAAGGCCAGCGTGCACTGCTTGCGGGCCATGCGGAAGGCGGTGCGCTGAATCAGGTAGTTGCCGTTGTTGCCCAGCTTGCCGCCGAACTTCAGTCCGCGGAACTCTTCTAACTCCACGCCGTTGGCCTTGATGGTGCTCATCTTCGTCAGGTCTTTCCAGCGCACGGTGCCGTTCTCGTCGGTGGCGTCCTTGCTCCAGTTGGTCACGTCTTCATCCAGCAGGCCGATGCTCTCGTCGCTCAGTCCCTGCGTGAAGTCCCAGGTCTTCTTCGTCTGTGCACCGGCTCCTATGGTGAGCAGTGCCAGCAGTGTCAGTGTAAAAAGTCTTTTCATTGCTTTGAGTTTTGATTTGTTCTTTCAAAATATAGTCGGTAGTTTGTCAAACTGCGGGCAAAATTACGCAATTTCCCGGAATCCTGCAACCCTTTGGCCGAAAATGTTACCGAGCGAAAGAAACTTCGTGTCCCAATGTGATAGCAATGACATTGCATTATGCCGCAAATCGACTTGCGTTTTGCCGCAAAATGCACTGCGTTTTGCCGCAAAATGGGGGTATGATTTGCCGCAAAACGGAGGGGCGTTTTGCGGCAAAATGGGTTAACATATAATTACCATGTAATTTCCCATGAATAGACCATATAATTTTTTCATTTCTTCATTACCTTG
>Ga0247611_10008261_pt1 | contig 12881 bp, 23 predicted proteins | sample 177DNAGHGhighgp2_FD_192422 | JGI IMG/M metagenome (GOLD analysis project Ga0247611, IMG submission 192422) | Sheep rumen microbial communities from Palmerston North, Manawatu-Wanganui, New Zealand - 1770 DNA GHGhigh gp2 | ecosystem: Host-associated > Mammals > Digestive system > Stomach > Rumen... | reverse complement strand
CTATTTCGTGTCAGACGTCCATCTGGGCTTGCAGGTCGGCGATGCCGTCGGCCGGGAGGCGCGTTTCGTCGCTTTCCTGAAGTCCATTCCGGCGGAGACGACCCGCGCGCTGTTCCTGCTGGGTGACATCTGGGATTTCTGGTACGAATACAAGTATGTCGTCCCCAAGGGGTCGGTGCGGGTTTTCGCCGCGCTGACGGAATTGATGGATGCCGGCGTGGAGGTGTTTTTCTTTCCCGGCAACCACGACATGTGGTGTTTCCATTATTTCGAGGAGCTGGGCATGAAGGTCATGCAGCAGCCTTACCGTTTCGAAGCGGACGGGAAGGCCTTCTGCGTGGGCCATGGAGACGGCCTCGGTCCGGTCCCTTTCGGCTACAGGCTGATGCACGCGGTCTTTGCCTGCCGTCCCATCCAGGCCCTTTTCAGCACCTTGCATCCGACGCTTGCCTTCGCCCTGGGCAATGCATGGTCCCGGCGCAACCGCCTTTCCCACCCCTCCTATCAGTTCCGGGGGAGTGACGAGCCTTTGTATCAGTTCGCGGAAAAGTATGCTGCCGGTCATCCCGTCGATTACTTCATCTTCGGACACTATCATGCGCAGGTGGATCTGACGCTGCCTTCCGGGGCGCGCCTGCTGATGACTCCCTCATGGCTGGAGGATTCCCCCTATTGGTATTGGGACGGAATCTCGGTCTTCTTGGGCCACTCGTAGAAAATCGAGTAGTAGAAGGTGTCGAACTCACCTCTCTCCCACATGCGCACCAGCTGCTCCGTCTGTTTGTCTACGCCATCCGGGTCGTAGCGGGTCTTCAGGTCCTGGTCGAACAGTTTGGCCACTCCTTGCCAGAATCCGGCGGCGGCCTTGCTCTTGTAGTCCTTGACGACGGCATAGGGCGTCTTGCCCAGCTCCCGGTCCACCAGCCTGACAAGCAGCTGGCCCTGGGAAATGGTCATGTGCCGGATGGCATCCTCGAAATCGTGCAGGAGCTGCCACTGGATGTCATTGATGTACTTGTCCCGCTTGCGTCGCTTCAGGTTCTCCATTTCGATGGTCAGGTCCACTTCCTCGGCGAGTTTCTTGCCCAGGAGGGCATAGGGGTAGACTTTGTTGAAATTGTAGACGAGCCGGCAGTATTTCCGCCAGTCGGCGCGGTTGACGCGGCTCCCTTTCGGGAAGATCCAGGCCGGCTGTATCGTATCCAGGAAAACGGTGTCTCCGTCCTGGACCATATAATACATATACGTCGGGGCCATCCTGCGTTTCGAGTTCTGTGCCTGACCCGGAAACGCAAGAAGCAGAAGCATGGCGGCCAGCAGCCAGCCTGTTTTGGATCTTGGCATACGGGGCAAAGTTAAGCAAAAAAAAGACCAATCTGCCAGGCTGTCATCCGGGCCGTTCCGACCCTGTCGAAAATGCACGGAAAAAATTTATGGCCAGGTATCGGAACTGGTTGAAAATGTTGGTTTTGGCTATCTGATTCCGCGGTCGAAAATAGTGCAAAAAAAATATGAAAAGCATTTGAGTTTCCAGTTTTTTTACTAACTTTGCAGTCCCAAAATTCCGGGCATTTTTATTCAATTTATTGATTGTCAGGAAGTTGGGGAAGTTTTGATAATTTATTTTTAAATCAATAAACGATGTTACAACCTAAGAAAACAAAGTTTAGAAGGGAACAGAAAGGCCGCATGAAGGGCAATGCCCAGCGTGGCAACCAGCTTGCGTTCGGATCTTTCGGTCTTAAGACCCTTGAGAATTGTTGGCTTACCGCTCAGCAGATCGAGGCTGCCCGTCAGGCTATTTCCCGCCGGATGAACCGTGAAGGCCAGATCTGGATCCGGGTTTTCCCTGTCAAGCCCGTCACCAAGAAGCCGCTTTCCACCCGTATGGGTAAAGGTAAGGGTGATCCTTACGGATTTGTTGCTCCCATCACTCCGGGCCGCATCCTGTTCGAGGCCGAGGGTGTTTCCCTCGAGGTCGCGAAAGAGGCCATGCGCCTGGCATCGAACAAGCTTCCTGTCGACACGAAGTTTGTCGTCCGCAGGGACTATGTTGAATAATTTAATGGAGAAAGAAAATGAAAGTTTCAGAAGCACGCGAAATGTCTGTCGCCGATCTGCGTGACCGCATCCAGATCGAAAAGGCAAATCTTGATTCCATGAAGATCAACCACGCGATCTCTCCATTAGAGGATACGTCCAAGTTCAAGAAGACCAGAAGGGATATCGCCCGCATGATCACGATCCTCGCCCAAAAAGAAAAAGAACAGAACTAAATTGATGTCTTATGGAAAGAAATCTTCGTAAGGAAAGAATCGGAGTAGTGGTCAGTGACAAGATGGACAAGACCATCATCGTCGCCGTTGAGATCCGCGAGAAGCATCCCCTCTATGGCAAGTTCGTCAAGAAGACCACCAAGTTCGTCGCCCAGGACGAGAAGAATGAGTGCGGCATCGGCGATACCGTCCGCATCATGGAGACCCGCCCCCTGAGCAAGACCAAGAACTGGAGATTAGTTGAAATCGTTGAAAAAGCAAAATAGTCTATGATACAGCAGGAAACACGTTTACAGGTTGCCGACAACAGCGGTGCGAAGGAAGTCCTCTGCATCCGCGTACTTGGCGGTACCAACCATCGTTATGCTACGGTGGGTGACAAGATCGTCGTCGCAGTGAAGAGCGCCATGCCGGGTGGTGACACCAAGAAGGGCACGGTCTCGAAGGCTGTGGTCGTCCGTACCAAGAAAGAGATCCGTCGCGCGGACGGTTCCTATATCCGTTTCGACGAGAATGCCTGCGTCCTCCTCAACAATACGGGAGAGCTCAGGGGCACGCGTATCTTCGGCCCTGTCGCCAGAGAGCTTCGTGAGAATTACATGAAAATCGTTTCATTGGCACCGGAGGTCCTTTAATCTTTAGTACAGTATGAAAAAGTTGCATATCAAGAAAGGTGACAGCGTGATCGTCATCGCCGGTAACGACAAGGATCTGAATACCCCCAGAAAGGTTCTCTCCGTCAACCCTTCCGAGGATCGCGCGATCGTCGAGGGTGTCAACATGGTGAAGAAGCACACCAAGCCCAATTCCAAACATCCCCAGGGCGGTATCCTTGAGCAGGAGGCCCCCATTCACATTTCTAACCTTCAGCTTATCGACCCCAAGAGTGGCAAGGCCACCCGCGTCGGCTATCGTATGGTGGACGGCAAGAAGGTCCGTTATGCTAAAAAATCAGGAGAGGAGATCAAATAATTATGGCAAAGAAAGCTACCAATACTGAAGTTCAGGCCCTTCCCAAGGGATATGTGCCTGCTCTCAAGAAGCTCTACAATGAGGAGATCGTCGATCGTCTCATGAAGCAGTTCTCTTACACGACCGTCATGCAGGTCCCCAGGCTCGTCAAGATCATCCTCAACGAGGGTGTCGGTGACGGTACGCAGGACAAGAAGGTTGTCGAGGAGTCCGCAGCCGAGCTGTCGATCATTTCCGGCCAGAAGGCGGTCATCACCACTTCCAGCAAGGACATTTCCAACTTCAAGCTCCGTAAGGGCATGCCCATCGGTGCCAAGGTGACGCTGCGCGGCGTGAAGATGTACGAGTTCCTCGAGCGTCTCATCCGTGTCTCCCTCCCTCGTATCCGTGACTTCAACGGTATTTCCGAGAAGATGGACGGCCAGGGCAACTACACCCTCGGTCTGAAAGAGCAGATCATCTTCCCTGAGATCGACATTGACAAGAACCCCCGGATCCACGGTATCGAGGCCACGTTCGTGACCACCGCCAAGACCGACGAAGAGGCTTACGCCCTCCTCAAGGAGTTCGGATTCCCGTTCAAGAAACATAATAAATAAGATACTATGGCAAAAGAATCGATGAAAGCCCGCGAGGTCAAGCGCGCGAAAATGGTTGCTAAGTATGCCGAAAAGCGGAAGGCTCTCAAAGAGGCCGGCGATTGGGTCGCTCTCGACAAGCTTCCGAAGAACTCCTCTCCCGTCCGTCTCCACAACCGTTGCTCCATCACCGGTCGTCCGAAGGGCTATATGAGGGCTTTCGGCCTCAGCCGTATCCAGTTCCGTGAGATGGCGTCCAACGGACTCCTTCCGGGCGTGAAGAAAGCTAGCTGGTAATATCTACACATTTTATATTAACAATCGGATATCGGGCGCAACCCTGCGCCGGTTCTAAAAAACAAAAAAGAAATGACTGATCCTATTGCAGATTTCCTTACAAGAATCCGTAATGCTTACCTCGCCGGTAACAAGGTGGTCGAGGCTCCCGCTTCCAAGATGAAGCTTGCCATCACCAAGATTCTTTGTGAGAAGGGTTACATCCTCAGCTACAAGGTAGTCGAGGCCCAGCCCCAGAACACCATCAAGATCGCTTTGAAGTATCATCCCCAGACCAAGATGGCCGCTATCAAGAAGATTGAGCGCGTGTCTTCCCCGGGTCTGCGTCGCTACACCGACGTCAAGGAAATGCCGCGCGTCCTGAACGGACTCGGCATCGCCATCCTTTCCACGTCCAAAGGTGTCATCACGGACAAAGAGGCCAAAGATCTCAATGTCGGCGGAGAGGTGATTTGCTACGTTTATTAATTTTTAAAGTACGAAATAATGTCAAGAATCGGAAAATTACCTGTAAGCCTTCCGTCCAAAGTGAGCGTTGAGCTTCTCGATGGCAACGTTGTCAAGGTTAAAGGCCCTCTTGGTGAGATGTGCCAGAAAGTGGATCCGGACATCCAGGTTACCGTCGAGGGAAATGAGATCAAATTCGCCCGTCCTACGGACCAGCCCCGCCATCGCTCGATGCACGGTCTCTACCGCGCCCTCGTGCACAACATGGTCGTCGGTGTCTCCGAAGGTTTCGAGATCAAGCAGGAGCTCGTGGGTGTCGGTTACCGTGTCGAGGCCTCCGGTCAGCTGCTGACCTTCAACCTCGGTTATTCCCACACGATCCAGCTGCTCCTCCCCGAGGAAGTCAAGGCTGAAGTTCCCCAGGTCAAGAAGGGTGAGAACCCCGTCCTCGTGCTCAAGAGCTGCGACAAGCAGCTGGTGGGCCAGGTGGCCGCCAAGATCCGTTCATTCCGCAAGCCCGAACCGTACAAGGGCAAGGGTATCAAGTTTGTTGGTGAGACGCTCCGTCGCAAGGCGGGCAAGACCGCAGCCGCTAAATAATAGGAGGATAGAACTATGGCATTGAATAGAATTGAAAGAAGAAGAAGGATTCACTACCGTATCCGTAAGCATGTCAACGGCACCGCGGAGAAGCCCCGTATGGTCGTCTTCAGGTCCAACAAGCAGATTTACGTCCAGGTCGTGGATGACGAGCAGGGCAAGACGCTGGTCGCCGCTGCTTCCAATGACAAGGGTCTCGCCGCCGAGTGCAAGGGCAAGACCGGTATCGAGGCTGCTGCGATCGTCGGCAAGGCCGTCGCGGAGCGCGCCCTCCAGGCAGGTATCACCACCGTCTGCTTTGACCGTGGCGGTTACCTCTTCCACGGAAGGGTTAAAAGTTTGGCTGACGCCGCCCGTGAAGGTGGCCTTAAATTCTAATTGAAAGACTATGGCAAATACAAATGTTAAGAGAGTAAAGACCTCTGAGCTTGAGTTGAAAGACAGACTGGTCGCCATCCAGCGAGTAACCAAGGTTACTAAGGGTGGTCGTCACTTCCGCTTCGCGGCTATTGTCGTCGTGGGTGACGAGAACGGCGTTGTAGGTTATGGTCTTGGTAAGGCCAACGAAGTTACGGCCGCCATTGCAAAGGGTGTCGAAGATGCGAAGAAGAATCTGGTGAAGATTCCGATCATCAATACGACCATCCCTCACGAGCAGGAGTCCAAGTTCGGCGGAAGCCGGGTCTTCATGAAGCCCGCTGCCCCCGGTACCGGTGTGAAGGCCGGCGGTGCCATGCGTGCCGTGTTCGAGTCTGCCGGAATCCAGAACGTGCTTGCGAAGTCCAAGGGTTCTTCCAACCCTCACAACCTCGTGAAGGCTACGATCGCCGCCCTGATTGAGATGCGTGACGCTTATACCGTCGCCGGTCTCCGTGGCATCCCCATGAACAAGGTTTTTAACGGATAGGAGGACTGACGTATGACGAAACTCAGAATTACCCAGATCATCAGCAAGAACGGAGAGACCAAGCGTCAGATCGCCAATCTCCGTACGCTCGGTATCCGCAGGATGCACCAGACCGTCGAGGTCGAGAAGAATCCCGTCACGATGGGACAGGTCGCCAAGATCGCCCATCTCGTGAAAGTTGAAGAAATTGAAGACTAAGGAGGACGAGATTATGAAACTTGAGAATTTGAAACCCGCAGCGGGTTCTACCAAGAACAGCAAACGTATCGGTCGTGGTGAAGGTTCCGGTAAAGGCGGCACCGCCACCCGTGGTACCAAAGGTGCCCAGGCTCGCGCCGGCTATTCCCACAAGATCGGTTTTGAAGGCGGTCAGATGCCTATCCAGCGTCGCCTGCCCAAGTTCGGCTTCAAGAACCCTACCCGCGTAGAATACAAGGCAGTCAATCTCGCTGCTGTCCAGGCTCTTTCCGAGGATCTCGGCAAGACCGAAATCAGTGTCGATGACATCAAGGCGGCCCGCCTCGCTTCCAAGAATGCGCTTGTGAAGATTCTCGGCAACGGCGAAGTCACTGCGGCCCTCACCGTGAAGGCTGACGCTTTCTCCGCCACCGCGAAGTCCAAGATCGAGGCTGCCGGCGGCCAGGCTGTCGTAATCGAATAATAGCGATGAGAAAGTTTATTGAGACAATCAAGAACATCTTCAAGATCGAAGAGCTGCGCAAGAGAATCGTTTATACGCTTCTCTTGATCCTCGTCTATCGCTTCGGCTGCTTTGTCGTGCTGCCGGGCATTGACGCGACGATGCTGGCTCGTCTCCAGAGCACTACCCAGGAAGGTCTGGTCGGCCTCCTGAACATGTTCTCCGGCGGCGCGTTCGGTAACGCTTCGATCTTCGCGCTGGGTGTGATGCCGTACATCTCGGCTTCCATCGTCATCCAGCTTCTTGGTGTTTTCGTCCCCTATTTCCGCAAACTGCAGATGGAGGGCGAAAGCGGACGTAAAAAGATGAATCAGATGACCCGGTGGCTGACCATCCTCATCATCTGCATTCAGGGTCCTGCCTACATGGCTGCTCTTCACAACCAGGTGCCCGGACAGGCGTTCATCGCTGTCAACCAGCTGGGCTGGAGCAACTTCATGTTCAATCTGGTGTCCACCCTCATCCTCATGGCCGGCTCCATGTTTGTCATGTGGCTGGGTGAGCGTATCACGGACCGCGGTATCGGCAACGGTATCTCCCTGATCATCATGATCGGTATCGTCGCCCGCCTGCCTTATGCGCTGGCTGCCGAGATCGGTGAGAAGCTCACGACCACGAACGGTGGCCTGCTGATCCTCATCGTCGAATTCGTCATCTGGTTCTTCGTCCTGATCGCCGCCATCGCCCTCGTGCAGGCGGTCCGTCGGGTCCCTGTCCAGTACGCCAAGAGAGTGGTCGGCAACCGTCAGTACGGCGGTGTGCGCCAGTACATCCCCCTCAAGATCAATGCCGCCGGCGTTATGCCTATCATCTTCGCCCAGGCCTTGATGCTGTTCCCGCTCCTTTTCTCGAAATTTGATGCGACCCGGGGCCTGGCTGCCACGTTGAGCAACTATACCGGCTTCTGGTACAACATCCTGTTCTTCTTCTTCGTGGTGATCTTCACCTACTTCTACACGGCTGTCACCGTCAACCCGACCATGATGGCTGAAGATATGAAGAAGAACGGCGGTTTCATTCCGGGTGTGAAGCCTGGCAAGAAGACCGTGGACTACCTGGACGATATCATGTCCAAGGTGACCCTCCCCGGCGCTATCTTCCTGGGCATCATCTCCATCCTGCCCGCTTTCGCTATCATCTTCGGCGTCAACAACCAGTTCGCGAGCTTCTTCGGAGGTACCTCCCTCCTGATCCTTGTGGGCGTGGTCCTGGATACGCTGCAGCAGATCGAAAGCTATTTGTTGATGCGTCACTATGACGGTCTGATGAAGACCGGTCGTCTGACGGGACGCTCAGGTATGTAATCTTTGAAAACAGATCGAACTGATGGTTAGGCCTAAGACAGAGGAAGAAATCGAGCTGCTTCGCGAGAATGCGATCATCGTCTCGAAGACGCTGGCGGAAGTCGGTAGAAGAGTCGCCCCGGGTGTGACAACGAAAGAGTTGAACAGGGTGGCCGAGGACTTCATCCGCGATCATGGCGCGATTCCCAGCTTCCTTGGTTTCGAGGGCTTCCCCGCGGCGCTTTGCATGTCGGTCAACGACGTGGTCGTGCACGGTTTCCCGTCCGACTATGTCCTCAAGGAGGGCGACGTCGTTTCCGTCGACTGCGGTACGCTGTACAAGGGCTACAACGGTGATTCGGCTTACACCTTCCCGGTCGGGGAGGTGGATGCCGAGACCCGGAAGCTCCTGGACGTGACCAAGGCTTCCCTTTACAAGGGGATCGAAGCGGCCGTGGCGGGTAACAGAGTTGGCGATATCGGATACGCGGTGCAAACGTATGCTGAATCATTCGGGTTCTCCGTGGTCAGGGAATTGGAAGGCCACGGACTCGGCAAGGAAATGCACGAGCAGCCCGGTGTCCCGAATTTCGGGCACAAGGGCAAAGGCACGAAGCTTGTCGACGGGATGGTCATTTGCATAGAGCCGATGATCAATGCGGGAGGGCGTGGCGTCTATCTGGCCAGGAACGGCTGGGCGGTGCACACGCAGGACCACAAGAAGTCCGCGCACTATGAACTTACGGTTGTTGTCCGGAAAGGCAAGGCTGAACAGCTGTCAACGTTCGATTTTATCGAGAAAGATGGTGCGATCAGATTTTAGTGAAACTTATATTTAACCTTATGTCAAAACAAGTAGCAATCGAACAAGATGGGAAGGTCATCGAGACCCTTCCGAACGCCATGTTCAAAGTCGAGCTTGAGAACGGCCACGTCCTGTTGTGCAACATCTCGGGCAAGATGAGAATGAACTTTATTCACATCCTCCTTGGAGACAGGGTCAAAGTCGAGATTTCACCCTATGATCTGACCAAAGGCAGAATATCTTTCAGATACAAATAAAAATTACCACGATATGAAAGTCAAAACATCCATCAAAAAGCGTAGCGAGGATTGCAAGATCGTCAGACGTAAAGGTCGCCTTTATGTAATCTGCAAGAAGAATCCCAAGTTCAAGATGCGCCAGGGATAAGATTCAGTTGTATAACAAAACAAAAAAGATCAGAATAAATTATGGCAAGAATAGCCGGTGTTGATTTACCCAACAACAAAATTGGAGAGGTAGGCCTGACCTACATCTTCGGTATCGGCCGCAGCTCCGCGCAGAAGATTCTTGACGCGTGCGGTATCGATCGCAGTATCAAAGTGGGCGACTGGAACGACGAGCAGATTGCAGCCATCCGTGCAGAGGTGGGCAGCCATTACATCATCGAAGGTGAGCTTCGTTCGACCGTCCAGATGAACATCAAGCGTCTCATGGATATCGGTTGCTACCGTGGCATCCGCCACCGTATCGGCCTCCCTGTCCGCGGTCAGAGCACCAAGAACAACGCACGTACCCGCAAGGGCCGCAAGAAGACCGTTGCCAACAAGAAGAAGGCGACCAAATAAAAGTTAGATGAATTATGGCAAAGAAATCCACAACATCCAAGAGAGTTGTCAAGGTTGAAGCAAATGGCCAGGCCCATATTTCATCAACCTTCAACAACGTTATCGTTTCCCTCACCAACGCCCAGGGCCAGGTCATCAGCTGGTCTTCCGCCGGTAAGTGCGGCTTCCGGGGCTCCAAGAAGAACACTCCTTACGCTGCCCAGATGGCTGCCGAGGAGGCTTCCAAGACCGCTTTCGACGCGGGTCTCCGCAAGGTCAAGTGCTATGTGAAGGGCCCCGGCGCAGGTCGTGAGTCCGCGATCCGGACCATCAACAATGCCGGTATCGCCGTGACCGAGATCATCGACGTCACCCCGATGCCTCACAATGGTTGCCGTCCGAAAGGCCGTCGTAAAGTTTAACCTTTAAAGCAAGATCATTATGGCAAGATATACTGGTCCCAGCACCAAGATCGCGCGTAAGTTTGGTGAGCCCATTTTCGGTTCCGACAAATATTTCGAGAAGCGGAATTTCCCTCCGGGACAGCACGGACTGGCCGGCAAGCGCAAGAAACAGAAAGACTACGGTATTCAGCTGAAGGAGAAGCAGAAGGTCAAGTACATGTATGGTGTGCTCGAGCGTCAGTTCCGCAACACCTACGAGAAGGCTGCCCGCATGAGCGGTCAGAAGGGTGAGAACCTCCTCTTCCTCCTCGAGTCCCGTCTGGACAACATCGTGTACCGCGCCGGTATCGCTCCTTCGAGAGCCGCCGCCCGTCAGCTCGTGAACCACGGTCACATCACGCTCAACGGCAAGGTCTGCAGCATCCCTTCGACCACCGTCAAGGCCGGCGATGCCTTCGCCGTCCGCGAGCGCTCCAAGAGCCTTGAGGTCATCCAGGCCAGCGTGGCTTCCGCTACCAAGTATTCCTGGATCGAGTTTGACACCACCACCCTCGCCGGTAAGTATCTCAACATCCCTACCCGGAATGAGATCCCCGAGAGCATCAACGAGCAGCTGATCGTCGACCTTTACTCCAAGTAGCATTTAACACCAAAACAAAGATTTTTATGGCAATCTTAGCATTTCAAAAACCCGACAAGGTGATCATGCTCGAAAGCACCGATACCGTCGGCCGTTTCGAATTCCGGCCTCTCGAGCCCGGATACGGACAGACGATCGGCAATGCTCTCCGCCGCATCTTGCTGGCTTCTCTGGAAGGCTTTGCGATCAGCCAGATCCGGATCTCGGGCGTGAACCACGAGTTCGCGACCATCCCGGGCGTGATCGAAGGCATGCAGGCCATCATCCTCAACCTCAAGCAGGTCAGACTCAAGAGAATGGTCGAGACGGTCGATACTGAGACGGCTAACATTATCATCAGCGGCAAGCAGGAGTTTACCGCCGAGGATATCTCCAAGGGATTGTCTTCTTTCAAGGTGTTGAATCCTGAGCAGCACATCTGCTCCCTCGAACCTTCCGTCAAGTTGGAGATCACCCTCGTGATCACCAAAGGCCGCGGCTTCGTGCCGGCCGAGGAAAGCCGGGACGAGAACACTCCGATCGGAACCATTCCGGTGGATGCCATCTACACCCCGATCCGCAAAGTCAACTGGACGGTCGAGAACTGGCGCGTCGAGCAGAAGACGGACTACGAGAAACTGAACCTGGAGGTCGAGACCGACGGTTCCATTTCTCCCAATGCCGCCCTGCAGGATGCCGCCAACATCCTCATCTATCACTTCAAGCTCTTTACCGACGACAAGAAACTCTCTCTCGAGAGCACGGTCGAGTCCGAGACCAAGGAGCTTGACGAGGAATCCCTCCGCATGAGGCACCTCCTGCTGACCAAGCTCTCTGACATGGGTCTGTCGGTCCGTGCGTTCAACTGCCTGAAGGCGGCTGATATCGACACCTTCGCCGATCTCGTCTCCTATTCCCGCAGCGAGCTCATGAAATTCCGCAACTTCGGCAGGAAGTCCCTCTCCGAGATCGATCTTCTCATCGATAAGATGAAGCTCTCGTTCGGAATGGATGTCACCAAGTATAACATTGAACCTAAGAAAAAGAATATCTAACAATGAGGCACAATAAATCCGTCAATCATCTTGGCAGAAAGAGCGGACACCGCAAGGCTCTCCTTTCTAACATGGCTTCTTCCCTGATCCTGCACAAGCGCATCATCACCACCGAGGCCAAGGCGAAGGCTCTGAAGCAGTATGTCGAGCCGCTCATCACCAAGTCGAAAGAAGACACCACGCACTCCCGCCGCGTCGTTTTCAGCTATCTGAAAGACAAGAACGCTACGGCTGAGCTCTTCCGCACGATCGCTCCGAAGGTTGCTAACCGTCCCGGTGGATACACCCGCGTCCTGCACGTCGGTTTCCGTCAGGGTGATGCTGCCGAAATGGCCCTGATCGAGCTCGTCGACTTCAACGAGGCCGCGCTCGCCGGCACGACCGAGAAGAAGGCCGCCAAGAAGGGTACCCGCAGAAGCGCCAAGAAGGCCGCTCCTGCCGTCGAGGCACCTGCAGCCGAAGCTCCTGCCGCTGAAGAAACCAAGGCAGAGTAGTTTTTTATCAGAAACGAAAGGGGGTGGCCGGAAGGTTGCCCCCCTTTACCTTTTTAATCTATGAATCCTTTATTTTACGCAGTCCCTGCCGCGTCCATCCTGGCGCTGGCATTCGCATATATCTTCTTCCGCCAGATGATGAAGGAGGAAGAAGGCACCCCCACCATGAAACAGATCGCCCAGTACGTCCGCGAGGGCGCCATGGCTTATCTGAAACAGCAGTACAAGGTCGTCGTGATTGTTTTCGTGATCCTGGCCTTATTCTTCGCGTTGCTGGCTTATGTCTTCCACGTCCAGAATCCCTGGGTCCCGTTCGCTTTCCTGACCGGCGGTTTCTTCTCCGGCCTGGCCGGCTTCATCGGGATGAAGACCGCGACCTTCGCTTCCGGCCGTACGGCCAATGCCGCCCGTCGCAGTCTCAACTCCGGTCTGAAAGTCGCTTTCCGCAGCGGCGCCGTCATGGGCCTCACCGTCGTGGGCCTCGGCCTGCTGGATATCGCGATCTGGTTCCTCATCCTCAATGCCTTTGTCAGTGAGGCCTCGATGGCCCAGAAACTGGTCGTCATCACCACCACGATGCTGACCTTCGGCATGGGCGCTTCGACGCAGGCCCTTTTCGCCCGCGTGGGCGGCGGTATCTATACCAAGGCTGCGGATGT
>Ga0247611_10008260_pt1 | contig 12882 bp, 21 predicted proteins | sample 177DNAGHGhighgp2_FD_192422 | JGI IMG/M metagenome (GOLD analysis project Ga0247611, IMG submission 192422) | Sheep rumen microbial communities from Palmerston North, Manawatu-Wanganui, New Zealand - 1770 DNA GHGhigh gp2 | ecosystem: Host-associated > Mammals > Digestive system > Stomach > Rumen... | reverse complement strand
ACAATGGAACTGACAATAGCAATCGCTGGCATCATCGGCATGGCGGTCGGAATGGCCATCTGCCGAACTGGAATCAAAGAACGCGACCAGCGCATCAGCGAACTGGAAAAAGAAAACGAACAACTGAGAGAACAATAATAATTGCCAAACAAAAAAATAGTTGAATTTTTTGCCAAAATATTTTTAATATTGAAATAAACATTGTACCTTTGTGGTGTTGTTTAATGACAACATTAGGTCTTTGACATACACTAAATTTTGGTTAATTTGTTAATTTTCGTTTTCATAATTCATGTTTTTGGATTGGTTTTTTATGCTATATTATTTATAGTAGCTTTAAATGGTTTTAGTTGAAAAAGGCCTGCCGTTTGTGAAAATAGCAGGTCTTTATAATATTTTGAGAACAAAATCTACAACAAATAGCCAATATAAAAAATATCAAAAATTATGTCATGTGATGATTGACAAGAACTATGTAAGATTGGAGGGTGTTATAATGGGTGATGTCACCTATAAGAAAACATCAGCAGGTAAGCCATATTGTTGCTTTACCATACGCACGGAAACAAAAGGTAGTGAGGGCGTGTCAACAACCAATACCTATGTTTTTGTGTTTTCGCAACAAAGGATAGACTACTTAAAGCGTGTTTGTGCAAGGGAGGGCAATAGGGTTTCTGTTGATGCACACCTAAGAACATCAAAGAAAGATGTACATGGAACAACAATTATGCAAACAATCGTAACTGTTGATGAAGTGCATATTATCAAAATGAGTTGATTTCTAACAAACATTAAAAACTTAACAACAATTAGAAAAGTAGAAAAGATGGACGATTTGACAAACATTGGGCAATATGCCCACAAAGCTGAAATCATCAGCACAAGAACTGGATGCTTGGGCAGTAGCGATGCAAAGTTGCTTGCTCAAGTGGATGCCTTGGGCAGTATCCCTCAATCTGCCTACAAGCGGCTTGCAGTGTGCAAAGGGCTTATCGAAAATGAAAACATCAGCAATGCAGCAATGCAGTATGGCGACTTTGTAGAGAACCAAATCTTTACACTCCTTTCGCATAGTGACGAACGCTACAAAAGCAACCCGTGTTGGGTTAGTGAAAAGTATTCACGCAAGAATGTGAAGTGCATAGACCACATCGACATCATGCTTGCAGACGAGGAAAAACAAATCCTTTATGCATGGGAGGTTAAGGCAAGCAGATACAACTTTGAACAAGTGCGCCAAGACTACAAGGCACAGCTTTACCACCACTCGCTTATGGCAAAGGAACAAGCCGCAAAACTTGGCCGCAAGTGGAAATCAAAGGTTTTCTTGGTGCATTATGACACAAGTGGCGTTGACCTTGACATGCCGTTCACGTTTGATGCAGACCGCATGACAATCAAAGAGGTCAAGTTTATAAACCCAGTGTTTGACTTGGGGCATGCAATGGACATTGTGGACGACTATCTTGGAAACCTTGAGTTCTACACGGAAAACGAGGTTATTCCTGCCAACATGCTGCCTGAAAATATTCAAGAGCAGTTCATGCATATTGCCGACATCATGCGGCAAATCAAAAAGCATGAGGAACAAGTGGACTTATTCAAGCAAAAGCTGTATAAGTTCATGGTTGACAAGGGTATCAAAAGCATATCTGGCGAGGACTATTCGTTTACCGTTGTTGCACCAACTATGGCATCAAGTTTTGATGCTAAGTCATTCTTGGCAGACTATGAAAGGAAATACCCGCGCAAGGCAAAGAAAATCAAAGAACAATACAAGAAAATCACCAACAAGAAAGGTTTCTTGAAGGTGTCGGTGAACAAAAACAACAACACTAACAACGACTAAACTGAAAAGATTATGGCAGAAGTAAAAGAAACTGGATTGCAGAAATTCAATCGCGCAATCACAAACAACAAGACGCAAGAGTACCTTGAAAGCGTGCTTGGTGAACGCAAAGGCTCTTTCGTGAACAACCTTACAGCTTTGGTGGCAAACAATGCCAACCTGCAAGTGTGCGAACCCTACACCGTTATGTTTGCGGCAATGAAAGCAACGGCACTTGACCTGCCACTCGACAACTCGCTTGGCTTTGCCTATGTCATTCCATACAAGGACAACAAAAAGGGCATCACAGTAGCACAATTCCAAATCGGCTACAAAGGCTTTGTGCAGTTGTCGCTGCGCACCAACCAGTTCGCACTTATCCCCCATGCAACGGATGTCCGCAAGGGTGAGTTCGTAGGTTGCAACCGACTGACTGGCGAGTACCAGTTCAAGTTCATTGATGACGAAGAGGAACGCCAAAAACTTGATGTCATTGGCTATGTCAGCTATTTCAAGTTGCTGAATGGCGCGTCCAGCACGTTGTACATGACAAAGGCCGAAATGGAGGCACATGCGATGCGCTATTCGCAAACCTATCGCTCAAGCAACGAGTACATCAAGCGTTCATCCAAATGGACGACGGACTTCGACAAGATGGCACTCAAGACCGTCTTGAAACTTAACCTTTCCAAGAATGCACCTTTGTCAGTAGAACTTGCCGATGCTATCCAAGCCGACCAGTCCGTGCTTAAAAGCATTGACAAGTACGAGTACATGGATAACGAAGAAGACGCAGAGGAGGCAATGGCAAAAGCACAAGAGGTAGCATCAATGTTTGAGGATGCGGCATTTGTCGAAGAGAACTATGATTCCACTGTTGCAGAACAAGCAAAGCAGAACAAAAAGCAAACCACAAACAAGTAGCAAGCTCATAAAATTCACAATACTATTCTTATTCATTCAATATTGGTGGATTGTCGCGATGATAGCACCGCCAATTTTCTAATTTACTTAACTTGTTTTTATGATACCGATTTTAACAATCATTAAAGAAACAAAGAGTGAATCATTAACGATAAGTTATTCTATCGAATTAAAGTTCTTTGGGATTACCATCTACAAAAGGATATACGATAGCAGACTTGTTGACTTTGAACAACCACAAAAGACGACAGGGTTTAATGTATTTCCAGATTTAAAGGAATATGTAGATGATGAGATTAATGATTTGAATGAATAGGTTTTTAACTTGTGTGGCTTTTGTGTTTGGTATATTAAAAATATTATGTACCTTTGCAAAGTTATAATTCAATGTTAATTACTTTACAAATATGATTGAATATGAAAATATGGTTTGCAGGGAACTTAATATACCCTCAATACCAAAGAAAGAATGGGATGGGCAGCGGTCTTTCAAGGTCGGTGTCGCAGTAATCAATCTTTATGGTGGACATCAAGCCTATGGCGTGGCAACATTCAACAATGATGTAGATAAAGAGCCACGGGTGATTAAAGTATTCACATTAGAGCCGTTTATCGGTATAGACAAGGTGTTTGTCGTACCCGACTACATGGACACGGATGTCGAATCTATGGACTTGGACGACGAAAGCAAGAAAGCTGCACAAATGATGATTGAGGAGGCAAATGAATTGGAGAATGATGGCGTAGAGAAAGAAAAACTGCCTGAAAACGAATATTTCTTTGACCACATCACCAATGATGACGAGGCTGCTGCTTTCATCAAGGATTACAACACACGGAATCGCATCAAGGGTCGTGTTCCAAAGTCACATGATGGTCTTGTGATGCGATTGAGTGTTATCTATTCAGAAACAACAAAAAGAGCAAAAAAATAAAATAAAATGAAACAACCTAACAACAAGAAAGAAACAAATGCGCAATTAAAAAAACGCATTGAACGTGCCATTGTTCATGTTGACCGCACAAAGGATACATCGGAAATTTTCTTTTCCGACAAGGGACTTAGGCTTACTGTAAACGATGATGCAGCAATCATCGGCACGGGCTATCATGACCATGTTTTTCAGCCACACACATCAAGTGGTGTAAGCCGCCCATACATCTACATCAAGCGTTTCATTGAACTTGCCAAAGAGAACGATTGTGTTGCTACCGATGCAAGTGGCAACAAGTTCTATTCGTACCAAAAACTGATGTCGGTACTTAAAGATAAAGGGACTGACAATGCAGACTATCTTGTGGCTTATTACGTTGACCTTTGGCTTGAAAATTGCTTTAACCCGTTGTTTACTATCGGCGAAAATGAGGGCTATGCATTCTTGGTGTTTGTGGACTATATGCACAACATAGCCAAAAATGCCATTTTCCTTGATGAGCACAAGGATGGACTGACAAACAAGCAGTTTATCAACAAGTACATTGGTCACATTCGCGAGTTCACTGATGGTCTTGATGAAAGGGTGATTTTCGAACCCAAGACTGATGAACAGGTGATGCGTGAAAACATTGAGGCTATCCAAGCCGACGAAAGCGAACAATACATGGTAGAACAACTAAAAAACGAGGAGCAAAAGAATGGCTAAGATTATCGAACTTAACGAATATCAAAGATGCGCCCTTGAAACGGCAGATTATCCACAAGAAATGAAAATCATCTATCCTACTCTTGGATTGTCTGGCGAAAGTGGCGAAGTTGCCGAAAAAGTCAAAAAGACATATCGTGATAACGAAGGCAAGTGGGATTTAGATAGGTGCATTGCAACAGCGAGCGAAGTTGGCGATTGTTTATGGTATATTGCCGTGATAGCCAACGACTTAGGTTTTACATTGCAGGAAATTGCCGAAATGAACTATGAAAAGTTGCAGTCACGGAAAAGGCGCAACAAGATTCATGGTGACGGGGACAACCGATAACCACCACAAAAACAAAAACGACAAGAAAAGAAAAATGAACGAACTAAAAGAATACATCAGTGTAAGCGAGTATGCCAAATTCATCAACAGGACACCAGCACATGTTTACAACATGATAAAAGAGGGTCTTGTGTCAAGCGTCATGTTTGAACGTGGAACGATGAAAGGTTGGCTGATTGAAAAGCCAAACGGCTTTGATGAGTGGAAACAAAAACAAAAGAAAAAGTAAGATTATGGGTATTTTGGGAATTTATGGTTTAGGATGCGTTATTGTGCTTGTGGCCATCCTTATATATGCGTTTAACGAGTGGCTGCACGGGCATGACATGACAATCAATTGTGCCATTTCTTGCGTATTCTTGATTGCAATGTCTTGGGCTAGCATCCTTGTTGTGTTGTGGGTACTTGTGATGAACACACTTGAGTATTTCAAGTGGGACAACATCATCGCAATCAAAGGCAAACAAAGAAAGTGAACACATTATGGACGCTAAGATTGAAACGATTAAAACGCTCAAGAAAAACTTTGAACTCAATGCACAAGGGTATGTCAAGATGCTTTGTGAAATGTGGCATCTTGACAAACGCTACGGCTTTTGGGTCGGGGATGAAATCGGTGGTGTGTGGTGTTATGGCGACTGCGCTGCCATCACTTATGAGGATATGCGTGTGTTGGTAGAACAACAAGTGTCTTTTGATGCGTTCATGGAGTATTACGACTATTGCAGTTGGGCTATTGAGTTTGAACAGCACGAACCAAACTTGTCGGCTTGGCTGAAAGGTTGCCCGCGCCATAGTATCGAAACTAGGCAACGCTTGACCAAGATGAAAGAGGACTTGGATGCGGAAATCAACAAGTTAAGGGAAACCCAACTCTAGTCTATCATGGCTACAAAGAAACGTCGCAGGCGCACAAGGAAAGCAAAAGGCAAGGTAAGGGTCAAGCAGTCAATGCAACTGAAACAAAAGACCGACACCACTGCCAACGACACACTGAACAAGGTGCGCGGCAGGTTGCCTGCCGATGCAGGTGCTAACTTCAAGGTAACGATAAAGAAAAAGAAAAAACACTAATGAATGGCATAGTACATCGCGCAAGGGTAGTGCTTATCGAAATTGGCAAACAACTTCCTTTTGTGCTTTGTCTTGTGGTAGCCATATCTTATGCCGAATGTGTCTATGCTTTGTTCTTTGAACAATTTGTCGTGTTTGATGATTGTGTGTACTTAAAGAAACCCATATCATGGTTCTTAGGTTCGCTTTTTGAATATGACAAGCAAATTCTAGCACTTATCGGTGTTATCACTTTGGCGATACGCACTTGTATCTGGAACAAACTTGCCACACTCTATCTTGTGGCACAACTATTTGAGAAATATTACTTTCAGTCACATGAATTGGCAAACCACGAACTTTACTACCTTGTTTCTGCCGTAAATATAGTGGTTTGCCTTTTCTTTGTCTTGAAAGGCTTAAAACGGCTAACAAAACACTAAAAAACGAAATTATGCTTTTACAACAAGGAAAGAAATACACTTGCATCAAGCAACCAAGCGAAAACTTCTCGGTTGGTAAAGACTATATAGCAATCACCACTTATCAAATATTGGACAACTATGCTTGCCCTGTTGATATTCGTGGTTGGGGAATTACCAATTTCTTTGAATTGAAAGACGAGGGCATAAGGTACAACACCAAAGAACCCAAATTCAAGATTGGCGACATCGTAAGGCTTAAATATCGCAAAGATGGAAAAGTTATATACGAAATAACCGAGCCACTGAAAATCATGTTCACCAAACTACGCAATGAAACTTGGTGCTATGCGGTTGGTGGAATTGAAAGCGGCATTTGTTATGAATATATTTCTGAAGATTTGCTTGAACTTGAATCAAAAGTTGACAAACAAGCACCGAAAGAGAAAGTCAATCACCCTAACCACTACAACCAAGGCGGCATCGAGTGCCTAGACGTCATCAAGGCTTTCTATGGCGATGATGGGTACGAGGGTTTTTGTGCTGGCAACGTGCTGAAATACGTCATGCGATACAAGCACAAGGAAAATGCACTTGATGATTTGAAAAAAGCAAGGTTCTACCTTGATGAAGTCATCAAGATGTACGATGATACCAAGAAATAGCCATATTTCACATTTTAAGCCCGTTTCTGCAACTTTTCTACAAAAATGGTACAACTTATCATCTTATCAGTAAAAACGGCTTAAAACGGCTTAAAACAAGCCAAAATTTTATTTATAAAATCATTTGGTATATTGAAAATATTGTGCTACCTTTGCACAACACAAAACAACAACTTACTTAATAAGAAATATTATGGAAATAACTATCAAAGTTACAACAGTGATGCAGCCACGAGTGTATCAAAAGAAAGATGGCTCACAAGGCTGCACTTATCAGTTTGTCGGCGAAACCCAAACTGGACAATACGACAAAACCATTCACTTTCAGGTATTCGGCGAGGACAGGTTCAACAGCATGCAACTTGCCGAGGGTGGTGTGTACCAAGTCAGTTTCGACATCGAGTCTCGGCCTTGGAAAGACACCTACATCACGTCTTGTACGGCATGGCGCGCAATCCGCACCGACAATGCTGCACCGCAACCCGCACCCACACCGCAAACTGCTTACCAAGCACCAGCACCCGCACCAATGCCAATGCAGCCACAACAGCCACAAGCAAATGGCGATGACCTTCCGTTTTGACATCATCAACCAATAGACAAAAGCCCTGCTAGTATTAAGTGATAAGAACGCAGGGCATTTTTCTCAAAAAAAAGGCACTATGACTATCAACGACAAACTGCAAAGCATCTTCCGTGATTATGCTGAACGTATGCATAGTGTGGCAACCAAGCACGGACTTGGAAAGTGGCTTGACAACATACTGCAAGCAAACCGCAACAACGAGTGTTCGGCCACCGAGGAAGAGGTAGAGATGATGGCAAGGCTTGTTGATGACGACAGGTTGACTAGGCTTGAAATCCCGCCATTGCTTGAAAAGTCATACCGCATGGCTTTCGAGGATGAGGACTTTGAAAACATCAAGAAACTAAGACGCGTTGGCATATATAGCAAAGTAAACGCATTGCTGTATGCCTTTAAACTGAAAAAAGACAAAGAAAATGGAAATCAAAGGTAAGGTATATTGCTTGTTTGAACAAAGCGGCACGTTTAAGAACGAGTTTATTAAGTTAGGTATTCCCGCCGAGGACTACGACATTCAAGACAATTACAAGCAAACAAACCATGTTGTAGATTTATTTGAAGAAATCAAGAAAGGACATGCTGGCTTACCATCCGTGTTCGATAAAATCACCAGCGATGATTTGATTATGGCTTTTTTCCCGTGTATTTACTTTTCTTGCATGAGCCAAATGCTTATTAGTTATACGCATAGGAACTACAAAAATTACACGCCAAAACAAAAGATAGCTGCAATACTTGAGCGTTCAAAAAAGCGTGAAGAATATTTTGCTTTGGCAGTAATGATGATTGGCATCGCAAAAGAACGCGATTTGCGACTTATTATGGAAAATCCGTGGAGTGAACAAACATTCTTGAAACAAAACTTTCCTTTTAATCCGCAAGTCATTGACAAAGACAGAACTCGCAGAGGTGACTATTATGTAAAACCAACAGCATACTGGTTTATTAACTGTGAGCCGACATACGGATATACTTTTCAGCCAAAAAAACGAGGTAACAACATTTGCCAAATCCCCCCAAACAAAGAAGCTTTGCTTTGCGGAGAGGAACGGTCTATGATTTCACCAGACTATGACCGCAACTTCATCTGCGACTTCATTTTGGGTAAAAAGCAAGATGTTCTCCAGCTTACCATATTCTAATCAACACTATGATATGGAAACGAACAAAATTTACAACGACGATTGCTTTGATGGCTTAAAAAACATTCCAAGCAAAAGCATAGACCTTATTGTTACCGACCCGCCATATCTTCATACTAAGGGCCGTGGCATCAATAAGAAAACTGGCAAAGCCTATGCTGATGGCCATTCCCCATTTGCAAACAGCGACTTGTATAGCACAAAGGGCTTTATGATGTCGAAAATGAGCAAATTCGGCGAGGAGGAAATCGACAAAGCGCTAAAAGAGTTCGTCCGTGTTCTTAAAGTGCCAAACATGTACATTTTCTGCAACGAAACACAAGTGCCGTATTACACTATGTGGGCAGAAAAGAACGAACTTATGTTCAGTATATTGGTTTGGGAAAAGCCACTTTCGATTATCAATAGAAATCGTTTTTCGCAAAACATTGAATTTATCATTAGGATTTACGACTACGGAACTGCGCTGAACAAAATTGAGATAAACAAACTCTACAACAGAGTTTGGCAACAAACACAAGTATCGCCAAACGATAAAATACATCCAACGCAAAAACCAGTCGAACTTGTTGAGCGTTTCATCTTGCTTTCCACAAAACCAAATGATATAGTCCTCGACCCATTCATCGGCAGTGGCACAACTGCTATTGCTGCGATTAAAAACAAAAGGCAGTACATAGGGTTTGAAATCAGCGAAAACTATTACAATAAGGCAATAAACAGGATTAAAAATCACACCCGACAACTAACTTTATTTGACTATGATTAGCGAAGTACACAACTGCGACTGCATTGAATTTATGCGTGATTTACCAAACGATTTTTTCGACTTGGCTATCTGCGACCCTCCATACTCACACGGCGGAAGTGAAGTCATCATTAAGGGCGGGCGTTTTCATAAAGGTAGATTTAACAGATACAGAAAAGTTGATGGTAGCCCTATTGACATTGACGCTTGGGATAAAACTCCACCACAAGCATTTTTTGACGAGATATTTCGCGTAAGCAAAAACCAAATCATTTGGGGCGCAAATTACTTCGATTGTATGCCTGCAACAAGGTGCTTTATCGTTTGGAAGAAACAAATTCCAGAAAACTTTTCAATGGCAATGTGCGAATACGCTTGGACTTCGTTCCAAGGAAACGCTAAAATCGTTGAGTTTAGCCAGCTTTCAAAGAAAGGCGACAAAAGGTTTCATCCAACCCAAAAGCCAATAGAACTTTATGCTTGGATACTCAAAAATTACGCGAAACAAGGTGACAAGATTTTTGACCCGATGATGGGCTCGCAATCCAGCCGCATCGCTGCCCATAAGCTGGGATATGACTTTTGGGGTTGCGAACTGGAAAAACTTTATTTCGATAAGGGCAATGAAAGGTTTGATGAAATTTGCAATGGAGTAATACAAACAAGCGATGGCAAACAAGTCAAGCAATTATCTTTGTTTGATTTGTAAAAAATCAGCTAAATCACTTGCAAATCCAAAATTTCATCTTATCTTTGCACAAAATATGAAATTGTTCTTTGGTGACGTTGTGCAGTTTAGTCGCCATACCGCAAGATATTTAATTAGTTAAGCAACGACAGCACCCAATCGAAAGTGGACTGCACACCATTAGTAGATTGGGTGTGGTCGTTTAGGTAAAGAACAATGAAAGATTATCGAGAGCTTCTTAAAGATAAGCGTTGGATTGAAAAGCGCAACAAGATACTGACAAGAGATAAAAACACTTGCCAATTTTGCGGTTGTCAACATCGGTATTTACACGTTCACCACAAGAAATATGAAAAAGATAAAATGCCGTGGGAATATGAAGACGATGAACTGATTACTGTTTGTGGTGAATGTCATGAAATTGTTACTGAAGATAGCAAAAATCTATATGAAAACTTTTTATATCTTAGAGATAATATGAGAAGTTTTGGCTTTAGTGACTCTATTCTAAATTCATTGTTGTCAAATTTAGCAACATTTTTTGAATGCTATCCCGAAGAAACATTAAATAAACAACCGACAATCAAATTAATTGAACTCGCTGTACTTGGGACACAACATTATGATGATTTTCGTGTATTGGCAAAATTAGGCATAACACATGAAGATTTCATAAAAAATTACATTCCAAAATTTTTAATAGATTATCAAGAAACCATTAAAAATTTGAAGAAATGAACAAGGTTAAGCGCATCAAAAGCAAGGAATACACAACAATATCCAATGTATTCCTTCGTGACAAAAATCTATCACTTAAAGCAAAAGGTTTTCTTTCTATGGTTATGGCATTGCCTGATGATTGGGATTTTTCAATCAACGGCATAGTAGCTATTGTTAAAGAGGGCAAAACTGCAATATACAGTGTAATCAAAGAGCTTAAAGAAAATGGCTATTGCAAAGTTGATACCATTCGTGATGAAAAAGGGAAGGTTGTGGGTAACGATTACTCATTTTATGAAAACCCAAATATGGAAAACCCAAATATGGGTAATCAACCACAACAAAATATAGATAGTAATAAACTACTTATAGAAAAGGAAAAAGAAAGTGATAAATCACTTTCTAAAAAGTCTGTATTTGATGAACTTTTTGAAAATTGTTGGGTGGCTTATCGTAGAAAAGGTCATAAGAAAAAAGCTAAAGAACAATGGGCAAAATTAAAAGACGAAGAAAAGCAAGTAATAATGCAGCATATCAAAGTTTATGTCAAAACAAGGGATTTGGTTTATCAAGCAGACTTTGAGAGGTATCTTAAAAATCGTGATTTTCAAACAATCATTGTAAAAGGCAACAATGTGGTCTTTGACCCAAGCAAAGAAACCGACAACACATATCACCCGATTACTGGTGGTGCGTTGATGTGGAATGACTACTACAAGTGCTACCTTTACACGGGTTGGTATTTTGACGGAGATAAGATGTACGATGGCTATGACGATGACAAGCGACCCGATGGCGCACAAATCGTGTTGAACAATGGCCGTGGCACATTGACTTGGAACAAGGAACAACAAAAATGGATAAAGAAATGAGTTACGTTATAGATAAAGTTATCAGAAAGAGGTACGAGGTAACTGATATTGGACAATTCCTTAAATTCTCAACTTTTCATAATGCGCGCAAAGGTATGCGTTTCACTCCTTGTACTTGTTTTTGTTGTAACCACAAATTCACTGATGATGAATATACCTATCTTGGTATCATTAGAGGTGACAAAAACAGGATTTTTTGCAAGGATTGCGCAGAACATATTGCAGAAAAACTTGGTAAAGAAAGCATCACTAAATTAACGAAAGACTGACAAGGCGATGAAAACGATAGATGAATATAAAAACGAGTTTATTGAGTTGGCAAGACAATTCGAGAAAGAACATGGCTGTAGCATTAAGATGATACAAGTTGAGCGATACACCGAATCGCATACAAGCAAATTCGGTCAAGAATACGAAATATATCATTATAGCTGCAACATAACAACATAATGCACTATGTACGATATAGACGAACAACAAATAAGCCAATGGTGGCAGATTTTCAAAGGTGACGGAAAACTTGTTGAGGTGCGGTTGTTGGGCAAAAGTACGTTCAGTGGCTATTTCACTGATTTAGGCACATTGATAGCCAGCTTGAAACCTTTGCTTAACGGGCAAAGTGAACAATACTATGGCACGATGCAAGCCTATTTCACACTGAACGACATCAATGCCGACTTATATAGCCGCGAGCAACGTGACAAGTTCATTAAGAAACCTAAAAGCACCACAACCGATGGCGACATCACCAGACGCAGGTTTGTGATGATTGACCTAGACCCGAACAGGGCGGCAGGTATCAGTGCAAGTGACGAGGAGTTTGAAAAGGCACATTTGAAGTGTGTGGCAATCTACCGCTACTTGATGCAGCAAGGTTTCAACGAACCGATTATCACACAAAGTGGCAACGGGTGGCATTGCTACTTGCCATGCAATATGCCAAATGATGATGAACATACGGAACTTGTCAAGAGGTTCTTGCAGTCACTAAGCAAGTTGTTCAGTGATGGCGATGTGGAGATTGACGAGAAAGTGTTCAACCCAGCACGCATTGACAAACTTATTGGCACTTGGGCAAAGAAGGGGGCAGATAGTGTTGATAGAAAATGGAGGATTGCACGGATTGTAAAAGTCCCACAAGACCTATCACCCAATGATGATTCTTTGTTTCGCAAGATTGCAGACTTGTTACCAAAGGAAGAGCCAAAGCCAACAACTTATCGTGGTAACAATTACCAACAACCATTCAACTTGAAGGCT
>Ga0247611_10008259_pt1 | contig 12882 bp, 10 predicted proteins | sample 177DNAGHGhighgp2_FD_192422 | JGI IMG/M metagenome (GOLD analysis project Ga0247611, IMG submission 192422) | Sheep rumen microbial communities from Palmerston North, Manawatu-Wanganui, New Zealand - 1770 DNA GHGhigh gp2 | ecosystem: Host-associated > Mammals > Digestive system > Stomach > Rumen... | reverse complement strand
CTGGATCGTAGATATAACCGTCAGAGTCAGAGAGTGTCAAGGGGATAGCACCCAGCTGGATGCACTTCTCTGTTGCGTACTGAGCCACGTTACCAGAACCTGAGATCAGTACCTTCTTGCCCTTCAGTTCGATACCACGGGTAGCGAGCATCGAGGTGAGGAAATATACACAGCCATAACCAGTAGCCTCAGGACGGATGAGAGAACCACCGAACGACAGACCCTTACCGGTCAGCACACCCTGGAACTGGTGTGTGAGCTTCTTGTACTGTCCGAAGAGATAGCCTACCTCACGTCCACCAACACCGATATCACCAGCAGGTACGTCCTCATCAGGACCGATGACGCGATACAGCTCATTCATGAATGCCTGGCAGAAACGCATCACCTCAGCGTCGCTCTTGCCACGGGGCGAGAAGTCAGAACCACCCTTGGCACCACCCATAGGCAGAGTTGTCAGAGAGTTCTTGAAAGTCTGCTCGAAAGCCAGGAACTTCAGGATACCCAGGTTAACGCTCTTGTGATAGCGAAGACCTCCTTTGTACGGGCCAATAGCATTGTTGTGCTGGATACGATAACCCATGTTGGTCTGTACGTTACCCTTGTCATCAGTCCAAGTGATACGGAACTCGCAAACACGATCGGGGATGCAAAGGCGCTCAATCAGATTGGCCTTTTCAAACTCGGGGTGCTTGTTGTACTCTTCTTCGATGGTAGGAAGAACCTGACTAACGGCCTGGATGTACTCCGGCTCATTGGGGAAGCGTTGCTTCAACTGTTCTACAACTTGTGCTGCATTCATAATCTTTTTACTTTTTAAAGTGTTATACTATTAACTGTTTTCTTTTTCTGGGTACAAAATTACATCAAAAACTAATAAAAACAAAACATTTTGAAAGAAAAATCACGCAAACGCTTACGTTTTGTCATTTAATTGATATAAATCAAGAGAAAATGACAATAATATGCAGTAAATATGTGTGCGGAAACAATATATCAGCAAAAAGAAAGCCGGCTATTCCTTACGAAACAGTCGGCTTTCATATATAGGCTATGACGTTGTTTACTTCAATGTCAGCACCACGATACTCTTAGCTGGCAGTTTGACACTCAGCGTGCCTTTCTTCAGCTTGGCATCCTTGAATTCGCGTGGAGCCACTACGTTAGGATGCTCGAAGTCGTTATAGTCAGCAACATTCTTTGATGTCAGGATACGACCGCTTACTGTCTTTGCCGTGCAGCCTTCCAGCTGGATGTCAATCTTCTCATTCTTGTCGAGTGACACATTGGTAAGTGCTACGACGATACTTCCATCTTGAGTCTTAGCCGCACTGGCTGAGAGAAGGGGAAGAGGACGTGTTCCGGCATTCTTGCCTGTGGCCTGATCCTTGAAGTAAGCCTTAGCGACATCCATCTTCTCACTTTCCAAATCAATAGGCAGGAAAGTAGCCTCTTGGAATGGAGTGTACATTTGGAAAACATGGTAAGTTGGTGTGAGTACCATGTGGCCTGTTCCTTTTTGATCGGTGAGAATCATCGACTGCAGCACGTTGACAATCTGAGCGATATTAGCCATCTTGACACGATCGGTATGACGATGGAAAACGTTGAGTGACAGAGAAGCCACGAAGGCATCGCGCAGGGCATTCTGCTGATACAGATGTCCATGAATAGTTCCAGGCTCTTCGTCCCACCATGTGCCCCATTCGTCAACAAGCAGATCGATTTTCTTTTCAGGGTCGGCCTCGTCCATGATGGCTTTGTGTTTCTTGATGACTTCTTCGATTTCCAAGCATTTAGCCAGTGCCCAGTAGTACTGATCTTTGTCAAATTGTGTAGCAGACCCTTTGGACCCTTTCCAACCAACACAAGTATAATAATGGAGTGAGACGCCATCCATGCGACGACCAACACGATCCATCAGGACCTCGGTCCACTTGTAATCGTAATCGCTAGCACCAGATGCAATCTTGTAGAGCTTGTTGCCATCGTAGTTACGGCAATATACGGAATAGCGGCGATAAAGGTCGCTGTAGTATTCAGGACGCATATTACCACCACATCCCCATGACTCGTTGCCTACACCCAGATACTTGACCTTCCAAGGTCTCTCGCGTCCGTTTTCCTTACGCAACTTAGCCATGGGTGTACCACTTTCTGAAGTCATATATTCTACCCACTTAGCCAGTTCCTCAACGGTGCCTGAGCCTACATTGCCACTGATATAGGGCTCGCAGCCAAGCATTTCACAGAGGTTCAGGAATTCATGGGTGCCGAAAGAGTTGTCTTCAATGGTTCCTCCCCAGTTGTTGTTTTTCATTGAGGGGCGGAGTTGACGAGGACCAATACCGTCGCGCCAGTGATATTCGTCGGCGAAGCAGCCACCAGGCCAGCGCAGCACGGGAATCTGGAGTGCCTTCAATGCATCGAAGACATCCTTACGATAGCCGTTGATGTTGGGGATGGGGGAGTCTTCGCCAACCCACAGTCCACCATAGATACACGAACCCAGATGTTCAGCAAACTGGCCATAGATCTCTTTGTTAATCTTTGCTCCTGCCTGATCAGCATGTAGTGTTGCCACTACGTTGTCTGCTGACGCACAGAGTGTTCCCCAAAGGGCTACGATTGTCAGAATCTGTTTTTTCATTGTCGTCTGTGATTACTTATTCTCAACAGCAGCCTGCTCAATGGGGAGACAGCGCTTGTAGTTCTCGATATACTTGTTGAATCCAGCTACGTCTTCGGCAGTAGGAGCGATGCTCGTTCCGGTGTTGCCAGCAAAGACTTGCTGCTCCAGATAGTCAGCCAGCGACTGTCCCTTATTATTAATAAGGTATGCAGCCAGCAGAGCAATACCCCAAGCACCACCTTCGCCAGCCGTCTCCATCACAGAGATAGGAGAGTTGAGGGCGGCAGCCAGCATGCGCTGCCCCACACCAGCGGTCTTGAAATATCCACCATGACCCGTGATGCGGTCTACCTTGATCTGCTCTTCCTTGAACAAGATGTCGTTACCTATCTTCAGTACACCGATAGCACCATAGAGGTGGGCACGCATGAAGTTAGCCAGATTGAACTTGTCGCCAGCCGAGCGGACGAACATCGGACGACCTTCAGCCAGACCGGTAACAGGCTCACCACTGACGTAGTTGTAAGCCATCAGACCACCGCAGTCGGTATCGCCCTCAAGCGCCTTGTTAAACAGCTTGCCGTAGAGCTCGTTCATATCAACGGGCACACCCAGCAGCTGCTGGTACTCCTTGAACAATCCCACCCAAGCGTTGATGTCGCTGGTGCAGTTGTTACAGTGAACCATAGCCACAAGACTTCCGTCAGGTGTGGTCACCATGTCAATCATCTCGTAAGGCTTTGAGAGCTCCTTCTCGAGCACAATCATTGAGAACGAAGATGTACCGGCAGAAACGTTACCTGTGCGCTGCTTGACGGCATTGGTGGCAACCATACCTGTGCCAGCGTCGCCCTCAGGAGGACATACGGGGATACCTGCCTTCAGGTGGCCCGAAACGTCGAGCTTCTTAGCACCCTCGGGGGTGAGGAAACCTGCGCTCTCGCCAGCGTTAAGCGACTTTGGCAGAATGTCGAGCAACTTCCATGAGAAACCCTTTGGAGCAATGAGCTCATTGAATCTCTGTACCATGGTGGCATCGTAAGTTTTGGTCTTTGGATCGACAGGAATCATACCTGATGCATCACCTACACCAAGAACAAACTGACCAGTTACCTGCCAGTGAACGTAGCCTGCCAGGGTGGTGAGGTACTTAATGTCGCTGACGTGCTCCTCGTTGTCGAGAATGCACTGGTAGAGGTGAGAAATGCTCCAACGCAAGGGGATGTTGTAGTTGAAGAGCTTAGAAAGCTCTGCAGCTGCCTTGCCGGTGTTGGTGTTACGCCATGTGCGGAAAGGAACAAGAATTTCCTGCTTATCGTTGAAGGCCATGTAGCCGTGCATCATAGCGCTGAAGCCGATGGCGGCAAGCGATTCAATCTCGCAGTCGTACTGCTTCTGAACGTCCTTGCGGAGCTCGGCGTAGCAGTCCTGGAGTCCGTACCAAACAGCCTCGGTAGAGTAGGTCCACAGACCGTCTACCAGCTGATTCTCCCACTCGTGTGAGCCCTGAGCAATGGGCTTATTGTCCTCGTCGATGAGGACGGCTTTGATGCGGGTAGAGCCAAACTCGATACCGAGAATGGCTTTACCTGCTTCGATTACTTGTTTTGCAGTCATATTATTTATTTTTGAAGTTAAAGGGAAGTTATAAGGAAGTTAAAGGGAAGTTAAAGGGACTATTCTAAATCTTTTGATAGCATTACGTAGCATCTGCATTCTTCCAGACTGCCTTGTGCTATATTCATCATTCGCAGTTTATCGGCTTTACTCAGCTTCTTTGAACCTTCAGCTATGTTAGCAACAATAGAGACTGCTGCACGCTGAAACTGTGAAGATAGTCCATGCTTCTCAAAATCAGGGAACTTTTTTGTTGCCTTATAAACCAACAGAACAAATTCATATGATTTCTGCCAAGCAATAATATCCTTGAAACTGAATGCCATTAGTATTGTCCTTTTAACTTCTCTTTAACTTCACTTTAACTTCCTTTCCATTCCTTTATCTTAGCGCCTTGTTAAGCATGTAGTAAACCTCGTTGTTGCGGAGGGTCTGCTTGAAATCGAAGGTGTTGGTCTGCTTGTTAATCTTGACATACTCAAGACCCAGCATTTCAGCGAAGTCCTCCCAATACTCTTCGGTGATGTCGTAAGAGAAAGCCGAGTGGTGAGTACCACCAGCCAGAATCCATGCACCAGCACCAATCTCAAACGAGGGCTGTGGAACCCAGAGAGCGCTGGCAACAGGCAGATTAGGCATGGGCTTTGGCTCGATGCACTCAACCTCCTGAGAAATCAGACGGAAGCGGTTGCCAAGATCTACGACAGTAGCCTTGATGCCACGACCCACCTTCGAGGTGAATACCAAACGAGCCGTCTGTTGCTTGCGGATGCCGATGCCGAGGAAGTGAACTTCCAGCTTGGGTTTGTCGACAGCAATCAGCGGACAAACCTCGAGCATGTGGCTCTGCAGACATGAAGAGCGATCGCCAGCGAAGTTCAGCGTGTAGTCCTCGAGGAATGAGCAACCCGTAGGCATGCCCTGCTGGATAACCCACAGCGTGCGATACAGACAAGCTGTCTTCCAGTCGCCTTCAGCACCGAAACCGATACCCTCAGCCATCAGACGCTGTGAAGCCAGACCTGGAATCTGGTCGAAACCTACGAAGTCGGGCTTATCGATGTTGGCATCACCCAGATCATCAAAGTTGGTGGTGAAGGCCGTGGCACCCTCGTCCTTCAAGACGCGACGCAGTGCGATTTCAGCCTTTGCGGCATTGCGTACCTTCTGCCAATAAACCTCCTCGCCGCTCTCGTCAATCTTGATGGTATATTCCTTCTTATAAACCTCAACGAGTTCGTCGACCTCCTGATCTGTAACCTGGCGCCAGTACTCCATCATCGAGCTGACGGGGTAGTAGTCTACGTGATAGCCCAGACGCTGCTCGAACTCCACGCGGTCACCATCCGTTACGGCTACGTTGTTCATGTTCATACCAAACATCAGACAGCGCACGTTGCGAGCATCAGCCACACCAGCAGCCACGCGAGCCCATACGGCAATCTTCTGCTGAGCCTCGGGATTCTTCCAGTATCCGCAAACCACCTTGCGAGGTACACGCATGCGGGTGCAGATGTGTCCGAACTCGATATCACCGTGAGCCGACTGGTTCAGGTTCATGAAGTCCATATCCATCGTCTCCCAGGGAATCTCGGCATTATATTGTGTGTGGAAGTGGAGTAGGGGCTTCTGCAAGTCCTGCAGACCTTTGATCCACATCTTGGCAGGCGAGAAGGTGTGCATCCAGGTGATGATACCTACGCACTTGTCGTCGTTGTTGGCTGCCTTCATCACCTGCTCTACTTCCTTCGAGCTGTTGGCAGTGCCTTTATATACTACCTTGATGGGAATGATACCTGAGTTGTTCAGTCCATCGACCATTTCCTTAGAGTGACTATCCACCTGTATTACAGCGTCACCTCCGTAGAGCAACTGTGCACCAGTCACCCACCATATCTCTAAATTTTCAAACGCTTTAATCATAATTGTAATTATTTGTTTGATTGTTGTTTTTTTTGAAGTTAAAGGGGAGTTAAAAGGAAGTTAAAGGGGAGTTAAAGGGACAAATGTCTGCTAATTCAATAGCAAAGTAATGTCCTTTTAACTTCCAAGCGAAGCGATAACTTCCTTTTAACTTCTCTTCCATTCCTTTCTATTTCTTTTTCTGACCATAGTAAGCGTTTGGTCCGTGCTTACGTGAGAAATGCTTTTCAACCAAGAGTGGATTCATAGTTGTCTCTGGGTTAAGCGTAAATGAGATGTAGGCCATTTTGGCTACCTGCTCAGTGACTACGGCATGGTATACAGCCTGGTCGGCATCCTTACCCCAAGCGAAGGGACCATGGTTCTTCACCAGCACGGCAGGTGTGTGGACAGGATTGATGTTACCCTTCTTGAATCGGTCAACGATGACCACACCCGTATTCTTCTCATATTCGCCCATCTGGTCTTCCGTCATTGCCTCCGTGCAGGGAATGCAGTCGTGGAAGTAGTCGGCATGAGTAGTACCGATATTTGGAATATCCTTACCAGCCTGAGCCCATGCGGTGGCGTAGGTAGAGTGGGTGTGTACGATACCTCCCAGCTCTGGGAAAGCCTTATAGAGCACCAGGTGTGTTGGTGTGTCGCTCGATGGGTTCAGGTCGCCTTCCACCACCTTGCCTGTCTCCAGGTCTACCACCACCATATCTGATGCTTTCATCACGTCGTATTCTACACCTGAAGGTTTGATGACTACTAGTCCCTTCTCGCGATCGATGGCCGATACATTACCCCAGGTGAAGATCACCAAGTTATGCTTCACGAGGTCCAGATTGGCCCGAAATACTTTTTCTTTCAGTTCTTCTAGCATAATATTATAATTTAAAGTTGGAATCTTTGTCGAATATCTTCTTGTTGAATCGGTAGAGCGAAGCGCCACGTCTCGACGTCTTTTTGTCTATCAGCTCCGTCTTCTCGATGAAGTCCATCTCCTTGATGCGCTTTCGGAAGTTTCGCTTATCCACCTCTTCGCCATTAACGGCTTCATAGAGTCGCTGCAGCTGTGTCAGCGTGAACAGCGGAGGCAGCAGCTGGAAACTGATGGGCTGCGTCTTGATTTTCTGTTGCATCAGTTTGCGCGCCTTGATGATCATCTCGTTGTGGTCCGAGTACATCTGTGGCAGCTGGTCGATGTCTACCCATTCCACGCCGTGCAGCGTCAGCAGTTTCTTGCTGTAGTCCTTTACGTTGATCAGGGCGTAGTAGGCCACGCTGACTACGCGCTCACCTGGGTCACGGTCCACACTGCCGAAGGCACCCACCTGCCGCATGTACATGTTGCGCATTCCCGTCAGCTCGTACAGCGTTCTGTCGGCGGCCTCGTCCAGACTCTCGTCGTTGCGAACGAAACCTCCGTAGAGGCTCCATTCGCCACGACCTGGGTCCATCTGTCGCTTGCCTATCAGCACCTTCAGCTTGTTGGCATCGAAACCGAAGATGATGCAGTCTACCGACAGGAATATCTTCTGATGTTCAAAATAGAATGAGGTCATCTCTGTTTACCAGAAGTAAGCGTAGAATGCTACGGTGATACCTATGATGATGATGGTGTGGATAACATCCCACATGTTCCAGCTGGCACGTGTGGCAGCACGCTGCTCAGGAGTTGAGGTGCCGAATACCAGACCTTGTATTTTCTTCTCGTCGGGAGCCTCTGTGCAGAGCGATACGACGATGACTACCAGACAGCAGACAATGAGCATCACACCACAGAAGTAGAGCCAGTTGAAGTCGTAGAATACAGCCTTGAACCATGAGTCAGCGGCGTCGGTAGCATTGCTGTAGTAAACCTTCGCACCCAGACGTGTCAGACCGATGATGATACCTGAGAGCAGACCCCACATGCCACCCTTGGCGGAGGCGCGCTTCCAGCAGATACCCAGCAGGAAGGCAGAGGCAATACCAGGAGCCAGCACCGACTGGACGTCTTGCAAGTAGTTGTACAGCACATCACCTACCGAGCGCATGATGGGAATCCACAGGATACCCAGTACCACGATGACTACAGTAGCTACCTGGCCGATGCGAACCAGCTGCTTCTCAGGAGTCTCAGGACGCAGACGCTTCCAGAAGTCGATGGTGAACAGCATGGCTGACGAGTTGAACAGCGATGCCAGCGACGACATCAGGGCAGCCAGAATACCACAAACCACCAGACCTTTCACACCAGCAGGCAGAATCTTAGCCACGAGGGTGGGGAAGGCTGCATCAGGAGTCGACAGCACGAACACCTCGCCACTGGGAAGTGTAATACCTTTAGTGCTCATAGCATAGGCAATCATACCTGGAATGAGGAACAGGAATACGGGCAACAGTTTCAGATAAGCTCCGAAGATGGTACCACGACGGCTCTCCTTCTCGTCCTTACCCGACAGCACGCGCTGAACGATATACTGGTCTGTACACCAGTACCAGAAACCAATGACAGCCGAACCTACCAAGGCACCCAGCCAAGGATACTGTGGGTCGCGCAGGTCGCGCATCAGGTCTGTCATGTGGTCACCATACTCATTCACCGTCTGGATTGAACAGGTAGCCATCATCTCATCCCATCCACCGAGAGCCTTCAGTCCGAGCACCAGGATGATGAGCGATCCTAATAATAAAATAGGTGTCTGCAGCACGCTGGTGTAAAGCACTGACTTCATACCACCAAACACGGTGTAGATGGCGGTGATAAGCACCAGTCCGATGGCTGCAATCCAGAAGAAGTCGATGCCCCATAGTTCCTTGATACCGAATACCTGCTGGAACACCAGACCACCGGCATATACTGTTACGGCAACCTTCGTCAGCACATAACTGATCAGCGAGATCACACTCAGAATGGTACGGCTCTCCTTGTTGAATCGGCGCTCCAGGAACTCCGGCATCGTGTATACCATGCTTCGTGTGTAGAAAGGCACGAATACCCAACCCAGAATCAGGATCATCCAACCCTGAATCTCCCAGTGGGCCATAGCCATACCCGATGAGGCTCCGGCACCAGCCAGTCCGATCAAGTGCTCTGAACCAATGTTTGAGGCGAAGATCGATGCACCGATAGCAATCCATGTTGCATCCTTACCACCCAAGAAATAGTCTGCCGAGTTGTCGTTTTTCTGCGATACAACCCAAATCACAATGCCTATCAGCGCACAGCAGAAGACGCCAATGACAATCCAGTCTAATAATGCCATGTTAATTTACAATTTTACTATTTACTATTTACAATTTAATTCATTCTTATTTCACGCTGAACTTATACGCTGCGCGGCTATAATACTTCTCGCCAGGATTCAGCACGGGCTGTATCCAATCCTTCTTGTTGGGGCTGTCAGGATACTTCTGACTCTCCAGACAAACGCTGACGTGCTGCGGATAAACACCACCCTTATGCTTGATGTTAGGCTCGTTGCCTACACCCTGGAAGTTACCGCTATACACCTGAACACCAGGCTCGTTGGTATACATCTCCATGAAGATGCCCGTCTTCGGGCTGTACAGGCTGGCACACACCTGCGTGTCGTCGCCCTTTCCATCCTTATAGGTGTTCAGACACCAGTTGTGGTCATAGCCACCAGCGTTCTGAATCTGGTCGAACTGCGACTTGATGCTGTCACCGATAGCGTGAGCCGTGCGGAAGTCCATGGGCGTTCCCTCTACCGACTTCACCTCACCCGTAGGGATGTACAGTTTGTCAGAGGGCGTGAAGTTGTCGGCATTCACGTAGAGCACCATGTCGTAACCCGGCTCGGTGAAGTTACCGCTCAAGTTGTAGTAGTTGTGATTCGTCTGGTTGATGATGGTGGGCTTGTCCGTCTCAGCCTCCCATGTGATGTCCAGCATGTTGTCGGCAGTCACCTTGTAAGTCGTCACGGCAGTCACCTTGCCAGGGAATCCGTTCTCACCGTCCTCGGCTACGATGGTTAGCTTCAGGATAGAGTCGCCTATCTGTTCTGCGTCATACACCTGATTCATCCAACCCGTCGTACCACCACCGTGCAGACAGTTAGGACCGTCGTTCTGCTTCAGCTGATACGTCGAATCGTTCAGCGTGAACTGACCACCTTTGATGCGGTTGGCATAGCGACCCACGCTTGAACCGTAGTCCGTAGGCGAGTTCAGCGTGTCAGCATACTGCGCGATGTTGTCGAAGCCCAGCACCACGTCGGTAGGCTTGCCGTCCTTGTCGTTCACCACCAGCGAGACTACGCGTCCGCCGTAGTTGGTGATGCAAACCTCCATGCCTTGCTGGTTTTTCAGCGTGTAGAGCTTTACTGGTTTTTCGTTGATGATAGTGTCAAACTTGGCAGGGTCAAGACCCGATACCGTCAGTGCTTTCTGCTCACCAGAAGCACAAGCCGTCAGCAGGGCAACAGCCACTGTTGTTGAGGCGAAAACTTGCTTGAAGTTCTTCATTCTTTTGGTAGTTTTTTAGTTATCAATGTGATTTTGGGTGTAAAATTACAATAATAATTTCATTCCGCAATCTTTTTTCATGATAATCTTTCCCAAAAGTGTTATTTTTACACCTTATATATTCTTTTTAAGTTCTGTTAACGGTTTACGGATTGTGCTTTTTGCTTAGCTGACGTCTTGACGGACAGCAGATGAAAGAGGCGTCCGACAGAAAGAACCGTTGGCTGCTGCCACGCAGTTTTGTTCAGCTCTTTTTTGTTCATTTTATCTGAACGAAATACTTTTGGGGCTAGTTGGGTGGTTTCCGCAAGCCTTGCGAAGATTTGTGAGTTACAAGAAAGTTTTGTAACTTTGTACCCACAATGGCAGAACAGCAGAAGACGGCAGAAGAGGTGATGCAGGAGCTGAGGGCTCTGGCTGACAGACTGGTGGCGGCAGGACGGAAGGACTTGCTGCTGAAGGCTATAGGGGTGCCTCTACTGGAAGAGCTGCGTATAGAGGCTGCGAAGAGCAGGCTGTCGAGACTGGTCATCACGAAGGATTATCGGTTTGTGTTGGCTGACTACCAGTTGGAGGTAGAGCTTCAACCTGTGCATAAGGCGGTGTATCTGTTGTTCTTGAATCACCCTGAGGGGATAGAGTTCAAGCGGTTGGGAAATTATCGGGAGGAGTTGCTGGGTTATTATCTGGCAACGGCAAGATGGATGGACAAAGAGAAGGCGGAGGAGAGTGTTGACCATCTGGTGGATCCGCTGGACAATGCCATCAATGAGAAATGTTCGCGCATCAAGAAGGCTTTTCTGGAGCTGATGGATGAGTATAGGGCAAGCTACTACCTGATTAGCAGTCATACGCAGAAGCATATCGCTGGTCGTATCTGGTATGAACGGCTGAAGGTCATCACGCTGCCTAGAGAATTGGTTATCAACGAAACACGATAGACGATATGGGAGAAGAATTTGGACTGCTGGATTTTCCGGTGATTAAGAATACGATGAGGGGCATCATCAAGGTGATTGGCGTGGGCGGCGGTGGCTGTAATGCCGTCAGAAACATGTACAAGGAAGGGGTGGAGGGCGTGACATTTGCCGTCTGTAACACGGACAGCCAGTCGCTGGCGGGTTCGCCTGTGCCGGTGAAAATCATGCTGGGTACGGCGGGTCTTGGGGCCGGTGCCAATCCGGAACTAGGTCGGAAAGAGGCCGAGAGCAATATCGATGATATCGAGAAGTTACTGGGTGACGGCACGAAGATGGTCTTTGTGACGGCTGGCATGGGTGGCGGTACCGGAACGGGTGCGGCTCCTGTGGTAGCTGGCGTGGCGAAAAGAATGGGTCTGCTGACAGTAGGTGTGGTGACGATACCTTTCTACTTCGAGAAGAAGCGTAAGATTGTGAAGGCGCTGAAGGGTGTGGACGAGCTGAGGAAGAACGTTGACGCGCTGCTGATTATCAACAACGAGAGACTCTGCGACGTGTATGCCGATGCAGACATATCGGTGAAGGAGGCATTCCAACGGGCTGACGACATCTTGAAGGATGCCGTGAAGGGTATCGCTGAGCTGATAACGGTGCATAGCGACGGTTCAATCAACTTGGACTTCCGTGATGTGGAGACGACGATGAAGAATGGTGGCGGAGCAATCATGGCTATGGGTAGGGCCAGTGGTGAGAAACGCGTGCAGAGGGCTATTGTCGATGCGCTGGACTCGCCGCTGCTCTATGGCAACGACATCGGAAAGGCGAAGCGTATCCTATTTAATATCTATGCGAGCGAGGACCGTCCTATCTTCGTGAAAGAAATGCAGGAGATAGACGAATTCTTCGACCAACTGGATCCGAATATCGACGTGATATGGGGTACGTCGACTGATAACAGCCTGGGTGAGGATGCCAAAGTGACTATTCTGGCTACCGGGCTGGAGAACGACTTGAAGAACGAGGAGAAAGGTGTGGCTAAGAACGAGGATGGGTATTATGAGGACTTGATACCGCTGCTGTATAAGCCTACACCGATAAAGCCCGTAGAGGAACAGCAAGAGGAACCGAAATTTGTCGTGGAGTCGGCGCCTATACCTGAGCCTGCTCCAGAGCCAGCACCAACACCAGCACCTGAACCCATACAGGAACCGGAACCGACGGTGGACGAGAGACCCAAGGAGAAGTCGACACTGGAAAAGTTGAAAGACTGGCTCAACGGGTTGATAGACGAGAGATAAAGAAAAGGCCCCGAAAGTTGACTTTCGGGGTCTT
>Ga0247611_10008258_pt1 | contig 12883 bp, 10 predicted proteins | sample 177DNAGHGhighgp2_FD_192422 | JGI IMG/M metagenome (GOLD analysis project Ga0247611, IMG submission 192422) | Sheep rumen microbial communities from Palmerston North, Manawatu-Wanganui, New Zealand - 1770 DNA GHGhigh gp2 | ecosystem: Host-associated > Mammals > Digestive system > Stomach > Rumen... | reverse complement strand
GATAAAGGTCCTTAAGCCCAAGGAAACTTCGGGCCCTGTTCCGGGCATCCTGTGGATTCACGGCGGCGGGTATATGCTGGGCGGGACCTATATTCTGGGCATGACCTGCGCACCCATGCTGGCCGAGCGGTTCGGCGCAGTAGTGGTGTTCCCAGATTATCGGCTGGCCTGGCAATCGCCTTATCCCGCGGCGCTGGAGGACTGCTACGCTGCACTGGAATGGATGTATGCACAAGCCGACGAACTTGGCATCGACCGCAGCCGCATCGTCGTCGGTGGTGAAAGCGCCGGAGGCGGCCTGACGGCGGCCCTGTGCATCTATGCCCGCGACAAGGGCGAAATCCCCATTGCGGCGCAGTTCCCGCTCTACCCGATGCTGGACAGCAAGGACACGGCTTCATCGGCCGACAACCATGGCCGCGTATGGAACACTAAGCGTAATCACTGGGGCTGGCGGCATTATCTGGGTGATGATTACGGCTCCGGCACAGAGAGCAAATACGCCTCTCCTGCCCGCGAAACGGACTATTCCGACCTCCCTCCCTGCTACACCTTTGTCCAGGACGGTGAGCCCTTCTACCAGGAGACACAGGACTTCGTGGAGAAGCTCCAATCTGCCGGTGTTGACGCCAAGGTGGACGTCTATCACGGCGACCTCCACGCCTTTGACATGTTACAGCCTGGTAAGGAGCAGAGCAAACTTGCACGGGAAAGACTGTGCGAAGAATTTGAGAGACTGATATCGAAACAAAACGAATGACAATATGCTGAAAATCGGTGACAAGATGCCGTCCTTTGAGGTCCTGGACCAGGACGGGAATACGGTGAAATCGGAGGATTTCATCGGCAAGGGAATGAAGACCATCATCTACTTCTATCCCAAGGACAATACGTCAGGATGCACGGCGGAGGCCTGCTCGTTCCGGGACAATTATGCCGCCTTGACGGAGGCTGGTTACAACGTTGTCGGTGTTAGCAAGGACAGCACCAAGTCCCACACGGGTTTCCGGGCCAAGTATGAGCTGCCTTTCCGTCTCCTTGCCGATACCACCACGGAGATGCTCCAGTCCTTCGGCGCCTGGGGTGAGAAGAAAATGTACGGCAAGACCACGATGGGAACGCTCCGCCGCACGTTTATCTTTGACGAGAACGGCATTCTAGAGCGCATCATCGAGAAGGTTGACACCAAGAACGCCGCCGGACAGATACTGGAGCCATGACCGACTTCACTGCTATAGCTTTTGAGTATGACATTCCTTGTTGAATCCGTTATAGCCTGTTTAGCTTTCACGCTGATGGTGTTCCTGATGTCCCGTGATCCCATCAAGGTAGTTTTTAACTACCCTCCGGTGATCATTGAGCGTTGCCGCTCTCTGGGCCTGGTGGATGACTCCAACCGTCCCGGCGGACCGGTCTTTTACGCAAAGAAACTCATTGCGCTGCTGCTGTTTGGCGTGCTGCTGGGACTGCTTGTGCGCTATGTCAATGGCTGCACTACGTTCTGGTGTGGAGTGTTCACCGCCTATGCCCTCTGGTGTGTCGTGAACTGGTTCGATGCATTCGTGCTGGACTGCCTCTGGTCCTGCCACGACAAGCATTTTGTGATTCCAGGAACGGAGGATATGGTATCCGCCTACCATGACTACTGGTTCCATATCAAGGGCGACTTTATCGGCATGGTGCTGGCCATCCCGTCGGTGCTGATTGCCGGAGTCATTGTAATCCTTTAAGCCCATGAAAAGAATTCTCATTCTTGCCGTTACGCTCTGTTGCCTGGCAGGTTGTGCCCTGTGCACCCGCAATGGCGATGCGCAGCATCCTACCATCCACCGGATACAGGAGTGCAGTACGCTGCAAGTGGGTACGACCGGAGATTACCGGCCACTGAGTTATCTGGAGGCGGACGGTGAGTACTGGGGCTTCGGCATCGAGATGGCAAGGAAGATAGCGGAACGCATGAAGGTCGGCATTTCCTTTATTCCCACTTCCTGGCCCACACTCACGGCCGATGTGATTTCCGACCCGCAGAAGTTTGACATCGCCATCGGCGGGATAACAATTACAGATGCCAGAAAGCAGGTGATGTTGATGAGCGACGGCTACCTGGCTAACGGCAAAACCATCCTGTGCCGTGTGGATGACGCAGATAAGTTCAAGAATCTGGAGGACCTGGATAAACCGGAGGTTCGCGTCATGGTGAATCCCGGCGGGCTGAACGAGAAGTTCGCGAACGACTACCTGATGCACGCCACCATCATTGTACATCCGAAGAACGAGGAAATACCCGGTTTGGTAGCCGCCGGCGAAGCGGACGTAATGATTACGGAAATCACCGAGGCCCCCTGGTATGTTCAGAATGACGCCTCTCTGGCAGCGCCCCTGCTGGACAGGCCCTTTACCAACGGCGAAATCGGCGTGCTGATGCGCAAAGGCCAGGAGGACCTGATGGAACTGGTGAACAGGGTTATCGCAGATATGAAAGCGGACGGCTCCCTAAAGGCTCTCTGCGACAAATACGGATTGGTTTACGCTTATTAACAATGAAGTCTCAAGGTCTATACCCCGTATCATTAACGATAGCAGGCCTTAGCGGTGACCTGCTATCTCCCTGCGTGGGCATCAACGGGCTGATACCAAAGCGGGTTCCTCGTTGGACCCGGGAGAGTAGAGAGCATAAAAAAAGCAGGCTCCCATATTGTCCCCGGTTTCTAACCTACCACAGCTAGCACAAGGGAGAAATGGTAAAACGCATGAATTGATACACTTTATGTCACATTCTATACGAAAAATCCCCCTCAGACCATTCTGAGAGGGATTTTTGTGGAGCATAGGAGAATCGAACTCCTGACCTTTTGAATGCCATTCAAACGCTCTACCAACTGAGCTAATACCCCGTTTCCCGTTTGGGATTACAAAGGTAGGCACTTTTTCTGGATTTGCAAACTTTTTTCAAACTTTTTTGCAAAAAATGGCAGGAAGGGCGGGGGAGAGTGCAATCAGTCGGAAAAAACGCTATCTTTGTATGCTATGAAGATTGTCGCGGACATGCACATTCCCTTCCTGAAGGGTGTTTTCGAGCCTTACGCCACCGTGGTGTACAAGGACGGGCGTGAAATCACCCGTGAGGATTGTTTGGATGCCGATGTGCTCATCACCCGCACCCGCACCCGCTGCAACGCGGACCTGCTGGACGGGACGTCCGTGAAGATGATCTCCACTGCGACCATCGGAACGGACCATATCGACCTTCCCTGGTGCGCTTCCCACGGCATCGAAGTCTATAATGCGGCCGGTTGTAATGCCGGGGGCGTGATGGACTACGTTTTCTCCGCCCTTTATGGCGTGGCCGCCCGCAAGAAGATACCCCTTCAACATGCGAAACTGGGAATCGTCGGTGTCGGGCATGTGGGAAAGAAAGTGGAAAGGATGGGCCGGAAGCTCGGTTTCGAGATCCTGCGCTGTGATCCGCCCCGGGCGGCGATGGAAGGCCCGGAGGGATTCTGTTCGCTGGATGAACTGCTGGCGGAAGCGCATGTCGTCACGCTCCATGTACCGCTGGATGAAACCACCCGCGGGATGGCCGGCGAGGAATTCTTTTCGAAGATCCGTCCGGGGGCCGTCTTCATCAATGCCGCGCGCGGGGAAGTGGTGGACGAAAGCGCCCTCCTGAGGGCCCGTCCCAAACTGGGCGCCCTGGTCATAGACACCTGGTGCAACGAACCGGCCGTGAACCAGCACCTTCTCGCAGAATGTGATATCGCAACGCCTCATATTGCCGGTTATTCCTATCAAGGGAAACAGAACGGAACGGCGATGGCCGTCCGCGCCGTCGCCCGCCGCTTCGGCTTCAAGGCCCTGGAAACCTATTTCCCGGAGACGGAAAACCTGGACCTGCATCCGGTTGTGATCGATGCCGCCGGCAAGAGCCAGGGAGAGATTGCTTCCATTCTCCAGTACAACTATCCCATCTTCATCGACGATTTCATGTTCCGGACCGATCCGGGCGGCTTCGAACGCCTGCGGGGCCAGTACCAGTACCGCCGGGAATTCTACATCGAATAACACCAAAACGTATAACCATGTTCAGCCAAAAAGACATCAATCAGATCCAGCAGCGGGGATCCTCCGTCCGCACTGTCGAGGAGCAGATCAACCACTTCAAGAAAGGCTTCCCCTGGATGAAGATCGTGGGCCCGGCCACGCCGGAACGCGGCATCCGCGTCCTTTCCGAGGCCGAGGCCGATGCGGCCATCCGGTATTACGAGGGCGCGCAGATCGACGGGAAATGCAAGTTCGTGCCTGCTTCGGGCGCGGCTTCCCGCATGTTCAAGGACATTTTCGCGGGACTTGCCACCCTGGAGAAGGGAGAAGACCTGCCGGAAAGCGCCGCCGGTGCGAAACTCGCCGCGCAGATCGACAAGTTCGCCTTCTATACGGAGGAACTCTTCGGGACAAAAGAGGATTCGGCCGCGTACCGGAAGTCGGTCCTGAAGAAGGTCCTGACAGACGAAGGCCTGGGATACGGATCCAAACCCAAGGGCGTCATCAAGTTCCACCGCTATGAGGGTGGGGAAGTGCGCACCGCTATCGCCGAGCACCTCGTTGAGGCCGCGACATACATGCGCAATGCCGATGGTACCTGCAACCTCGTCGTCACCATCTCCCCGGAGCACCAGACCCTTTTCGAAGAGGCCCTTGCCGAGGTACAGTCCGTCTTCGAGGCGCGTTACGGCGTGAAATACAACGTCACTTTCACGTTCCAGGACAAGGCCACCGATACCATCGCCGTGGATGCGAAGAACAAGCCCTTCCGGACCGATGATGATGCCCTCCTGTTCCGTCCGGCCGGTCACGGCGCCCTGATCCACAACCTGGACAAGGTCGATGCCGAACTGGTCTCGATCAAGAACATCGACAATGTCGCCCACGAGAAACTCCTCGGAACGACGGCCCGCTATAAGAAGGTCCTGATGGGCGAGGCGCTGAAAGTCCGCGACCGGATCTTCGGCTACCTGAAGCAACTGGACGAGAATCCTTCCGTACAGCTGTGCAACGAGATCGAGAACTTCCTGGACAAGCAGCTCTGCATCCAGCTCCCGCTGGCCCGGAGCGAGGCCGAGCGTGTCGGTATGCTCCGTTCGAAACTCAACCGCCCCGTCCGCGTGTGCGGCATGGTCCGCAACGAAGGCGAGCCCGGCGGCGGCCCGTACATCATCGCCGGCAAGGACGGCGCCACCTCCCTCCAGATCCTGGAGAGCGTCCAGATCAACAAGGACGACGCGGGTGCCTCGGCCGCCATGGCCCGGGCGACGCACTTCAACCCGGTGGACCTCGTCTGCTGCCTGAAGGATTACCAGGGGAACAAGTTCAGCCTCCTGGAGCACGTGGACCCGGAAGCCGGCTTCATCAGTTCCAAGAGCTTCCAGGGCCGCGAACTCAAGGCCCTCGAACTGCCCGGCCTCTGGAACGGCGCCATGAGCGACTGGAACACCCTTTTCGTGGAAGTCCCGCTGGAGACTTTCAACCCGGTCAAGGTCGTCCTTGACCTGCTGAGACCTGCACATCAAGCTTAAACCTTCAATAAAGTATGGAAATCAAAAACGCTGTGGCCGGCACCCTCGAATCTGGAGACATCATGGTCCAGATCGCCCCGGGTGAAGGCCTGCAAGTGGAACTGCAAAGTTCTGTCGCCGCCCAGTTTGGCCGGCAGATCAAGGCGGTCATCACCGAGACCCTTCAGGGGCTCGGCATCGACAATGCCAGTGTGAAAGCCACGGACAAGGGTGCCCTCGACTGCACCATCCGTGCACGTGTAACTGCGGCCGCTGTCCGCGCAACCGGTAAGGACGTATGGAAAGACTGAGAAGGACGATGATGTTCGTTCCCGGCAACAACCCGGGAATGATGGCCGACGCCCACATCTACGGCCCCGATTCCATCATGCTGGACCTCGAGGATTCCGTGACCATGGCGGAAAAGGACGCTGCCCGTCTGCTCGTCCATAATGCCCTGAAGTCCATTGACTTCGGTGGTACCGAGATGGTGGTCCGCATCAATCCGCTGAACACCCCTTACGGCAAGAAGGACGTCGAGGCCGTCGTCAAGGCGGGTGTCGATGTCATCCGCATGCCCAAGACCGAAACGGCCGACGAGGTCCGCGAACTCGAAGCCGAGATCATCAAGGTCGAGACCGAACTCGGCTGCGTGGGCCGCACCCTGATCATGGCCGCCATCGAGAGCGCCCTGGGTGTCGTGAACGCCTACGAGATCGCCACCGCTTCCAAGCGCATGATGGGCATCGCCCTTGGCGCCGAAGACTATTCTGCGAATCTCAAGACGCAGCGCACCCCGGGTGGAGCGGAACTCCTGCTTGCCCGCGAAAGCATCGTCGTAGCGGCCCGTGCCGCCGGCATCGCCTGCTTTGATACGGTGTACTCCAACCTGGACGACATGGAAACCTTCCGGAAGGAGGTCGAACTCATCAAGACCCTCGGCTTTGACGGCAAGTCCATCATCAATCCCCGCCAGATCGAGGTTGTGAATGAGGTGTTCGCCCCCTCGCAGAAGGACATTGACAAGGCGCTCCGCATCATCGCCGCCATCAAGGAGGCCCAGGCCAAGGGCTCCGGCGTCATCGCCGTGAACGGCAAGATGGTGGACCGTCCGGTCGTGATCCGTGCCGAGCGTACCGTCGCCCTCGCCATCGCATCCGGTATCTTAGACAAGGAGGAAGCATTATGAGACATACGAAAGTAGTTACCCTCGAGGAAGCCATCGTCAAGTCCGGTCTGAAGGACGGGATGACCATTTCCTTCCATCACCATTTCCGCGGCGGCGACAAGGTCGTGAACCTCGTGGTCGCGAAACTCGCCGAAATGGGCTTCAAGAACCTGCACCTGGCCGCGTCCAGCCTGTCCGATGTGCACGCTCCGCTGATTGACCATATCAAGAACGGCGTCATCACGAAGATCTCCACGTCAGGTCTCCGCGGTGAACTGGCCAATGAGATTTCCCACGGCCTCATGAAAGAACCGGTCGTGTTCCGTTCCCACGGCGGCCGCGGCAGCGCCATCGCCTCCGGCGAGCTCCATATCGATGTCGCCTTCCTCGGTGCCTCTTCCTGCGACGAACTGGGCAACGCCTCCGGCTGCCCGCGCTCGGAGAATGCGAAATCCATCTGCGGCTCCCTGGGCTATGCCCTCCCGGACGCCCGTTATGCCGATCATGTGGTCGTCCTGACCGATGACCTGGTGGCCTATCCGAACGTCCCGAAGTCCATCTCCGCCTGCGATGTGGAGTCCGTGGTGGTCGTGGATTCCGTAGGCGACAGCTCCAAGATTTCTTCCGGCGCCATCCGCGACAGCAAGAACCCGCGCGACATCCTGCTCGCGAAGCAGGCTGCCAAGGTCATCATCAACAGCGGTTACTTCAAGGACGGATTCAGCATCCAGACCGGTACCGGCGGCGCCTCCCTGGCGGCCGTGAAGTACATCCGCGAGAGCATGCTGGAGAAGGGTATCAAGGCCTCCTTCGCCCTCGGCGGAATCACCGCCCACATGGTGAAACTCCATGAGGAAGGCCTGATCGGCCGGCTCATCGACGTCCAGTCCTTCGACAAGGTCGCGGCCGAGTCCATCGCCAAGGACCAGCTCCACCAGGAAGTCTCCGCGGTCGAGTATGCCAGTGCGGACCATGTGGGTTCCGCCGTCCACGCCCTGGACATCGTGATCCTGTCCGCCCTGGAGGTGGATGTGGACTTCAATGTCAATGTGCTCGTGGGCTCCGACGGCATCATCCGCGGCGCCATCGGCGGCCATCCGGATACGGCCGAGGACAGCGCCCTTTCCATCATCGTGTGCCCGCTCCTCCGCGGCCGCATCCCTTGCGTGGTCCCGAAGGTTACGACCCTCATCACCCCCGGTAAGGGTGTCGATGTAGTCGTCACCGAGTACGGCATCGCCGTCAATCCGGCCCGCCCGGAAATCGCCGAGCGCCTGAAGGCCGCCGGCCTCCAGGTCGTGGACATCCACGATCTCGCGGCCAAGGCCCGCAGCATCATCGGCGAGCCCGATGCGCTGCCGTTTGGCGACAAGGTCGTCGGCATCGTGATGGACCGCCACGGCAAGGTGCTGGACGAGATCCGCAACATCGTCGATTAGGGATTCCTTCGCTTCGCTCGGAATGACAACGCCTCCATGGAAAGACAGGCCTTGTCATTCCGAGGAGGCCGGAAGCCGACGAAGGAATCCATGGAGATCACCCTCGCACAACTTCTGGAGAGCCGTGACCAGCGGCAACTTCGTCAGATTCAGCTGACGCACCGTTTCCCGGGGCGTCAGCTGATTTGTCTGACGGTGGTCCTGCCCGGCCCGGTGAAACGGGACGCCCGGTCGCTGAAAGTGGCCGAAGCGGGCGTGGCGGCTGTCCGGAACCGCTTTACGCCGGTCTATGAAGAATTGCGTGACCTGGAAACGGGTTTCGAAGGGTATTTCGTCGTGGAGGGAGACCTGCTGGACGTCAAGAAAGCCTGCTGCGGCATCGAAAACGGCCATCCCTACGGCCGGCTCATGGATCTGGACGTCCTGGAACCGGTGGGGGAGAGCGTCATGCCGGTGAGCCGGGACCGGGTGGGGGAACCGCCCCGCCGCTGTCTGGTTTGCGACCGTCCTGCGCGGGAGTGTATGCGGGCCCATACGCACGCCTTTCACGAAATCGTCCAAACTATTGACAAAATCATCGGGAATCCTGAAAATCCGTAAGGAAACTTTGGGAAATTGGTTTTAAATCGCTACCTTCGCGTCGTTAAATCAATCTGAGGTGGAACCGGGAGTATTGGAAAGCCTGCAGGATGATGGAACCATTTGAAAGGATCGACATACAGGAACTGCCCTTGAGCGTTCCTTCCATCCGCCGGAAGGTGGAAAACTTCCTCGTGAGAAATGATCTCAGGCTCGAGGAAGTTGATTTGTATCTGGCGGTCCTGGACGGCGAAGGGGAGATCCTCGCCGGCGGCGGTCTCTGCCGGGATATCATCAAGTGCATCGCCGTTTCGCAGCAGGCCCGCTCCGCCGGACTTTCCGTTCCGCTGGTCTCCCGCCTTATTTCGGTTGCTGCCGAGCGGGGATTTACCAACGTCAAAGTCTTCACCAAACCCGGAAACCGTACCGTCTTCGAAAGCCTGGGCTTCCGCCTCCTGGCCGAGGCCCCGAAAGCCATCCTGATGGAAAACGGACGGGGACTGGAGGACTATTGCCGATATCTTCAGGGGCATCGCGCCGCCGGTGTCATCGTGATGAACGCCAATCCTTTCACGCTGGGGCACCGGTTCCTCGTCGAGCAGGCAGATTTCTCCACGCGGCCTTCCGGCCTTGGTCGAAATGACAGTGACCTGCCTGCCGGCCCTGGTCGAAATGACAGTGACCTGCCTGCCGGCCCTGGTCGAAATGACCATGTTTCTGTCATTTCGAGCGGAGCCCGGAGGGCGGAGTCGAGAAATCTGGCCGTTATTCCCGTGAAGGAAGATGCCTCCCGTTTCCCGTACGAGGAACGCCTGGAGATGATCCGCCGCGGTTGTGACGGCCTCGCCGACGTCCTCGACGGTTCCGACTATCAGATTTCGTCCGCTACTTTTCCTACTTACTTCCTGAAAAACTTGTCCGAGGCCTCCGAGACGCAGATGCGTCTGGACCTGGACCTTTTCGGACGGCACATCGCCCTGGCGCTGGGTGCCACCGTCCGCTTTGTCGGCAGCGAACCGGCCGATCCCATGACCGCCCGCTACAATGCGCTGATGAAGGAAATCCTTCCTTCCTACGGCGTACGGGTCGTCGAAATCAAGCGCCTGAAATCTTCCAACGGCCGTTTCGTGACGGCTTCCCGGGTACGTCAGCAGCTGGACAAGGGGCTGTTTTCCGCTGCCAAGCCCCTGACGCCGGCATCGACCTGGCCCTACCTGATGGCCGACCTGGCGGAGCGGGCGCTCCGGATGGAACTGGATGCGCCGCTGAAGCCCGGACTGGTGGGCCCGGATTCGAACGGGGCCCATGGGGACATGGACTATGCCCTGATGCGGCGGAGCATCGCTGCGATCCGCCCCTATTTCTCCCGGATGGCCCTTGCCGGCAGTGCCGATGAACTCCGGCAACTCGGCATCGACGCCGAAAAGGCCATGTTGGCCGCTACCGGCGGGGTGAATGGGCATCGGGGTGCCATCTTTGCGTTCGGCCTGTCTGTCTCCGTATTCCGGCGTCGAATGGAATTCGTTGACAATAAGCTTGTTATGCAAAAGTACCTGGTACAAACCGCCCGGGTACTTTTGGATAACTCGAAGGAAGACAATAAGTTACATTCGACGGTACTCTCGCATGGCGAGGCTGCCGTACAGAAATACGGCGTGAGAGGTGCCCGTGCCATGGCTTTGGATGGCTATAAGGACTTGTTCGCTTTCTGGCAGCCTTTTTTTCATGGTATCAGGAAGCAGCCCTTCGCCCTTCAGAGAACGCTGGTTTATCTGATCGTATCCCTGGACGATACCTGCCTCATCCACCGGGTGGGGTACGAACGTTCCGAAGCGCTTCGCGACGAGGCTTCGGATATCTTCGCCGAAATCGCCCATGGGAAAGATTATGAAAAGACAGAAGCCTTATTGAAAGGGATGTGTGACCGGTATGCGGCGGAAGGCGCCTCTCCCGGCGGTGCCGCCGATATGCTTGCCCTGACCATTTTCATTGACTCCTTACTCTCTTAATACTTTAACTACTTAAACCAAAAATCATTATGGTAGAACTGATTCCTCACGGTGTGTATCTCCTGGACGGGAAGACGATCGTTTCCGACCCGACAGGCCTGCCGTCTCCGGACGAGTCCCGCGAAAACACCATCACCTACGGAATCCTCCGTGCCCACGACGTCGACGGCGCCAAGGGCAAGAAAATGCGTATCCGTTTTGATGCGATGGTTTCCCACGACATCACGTATGTGGGCATCATCCAGACGGCGCGCGCCAGCGGTCTCGAGAAATTCCCGATTCCGTATGCCATGACCAACTGCCACAACTCCCTGTGCGCGGTGGGCGGCACCATCAATGAGGACGACCACGTGTTCGGCCTCTCCGCCGCAAAGAAGTACGGCGGTATCTATGTCCCTGCGAACCAGGCGGTTATCCATCAGTATGCCCGCGAAGCCCTCACGGCCTGCGGCAACATGATCCTGGGCTCCGACTCCCACACCCGCTACGGCTCCCTGGGCAACATGGGTGTCGGCGAAGGCGGCGGCGAACTGGTGAAGCAGCTTCTGAAGAACACCTGGGACATCAACGCCCCCGAGGTCGTCCTCGTGTGGCTGGAAGGCAAGCCGCGCCACGGCGTGGGCCCGCACGATGTCGCCATCTCCCTGGTGAAGGCCGTGTTCGAGAGCGGTTTCGTGAAGAACAAGGTCCTCGAGTTCGCCGGCCCCGGCGTCAAGGAACTCCCGATCGACTTCCGCAACGGCATCGACGTGATGACCACCGAGACCACCTGCCTCAGCTCCATCTGGGTCACCGACGAGACGGTCAAGGAGTACTTCGAACTCCACGAGCGTCCCGAGGCCTACAAGGAACTCAAGCCCGGCAAGGTCGCGTATTACGACAGCATGATCCGCATCGACCTGTCCACCCAGGAGTGCATGATCGCCCTTCCGTTCCATCCGTCCCACGCCTACACCATCCACGAACTCCAGGCGAATCCCGTCGAGATCCTCAAGGGGATCGAGGAAGACGCCCGCAAGCGCTTCGGCGACAAGATCCAGATCGACCTCGTCTCCAAGGTGAAGGACGGTAAGCTCGTTGCCGACCAGGCCCTCATCGCAGGCTGCTCCGGCGGTACCTACGACAACCTCTCTGAGGCTGCGACGATCCTGAAGGGCAAGTCCATCGGCAACGATTACTTCACGATGAGCTGCTACCCGCAGTCTACGCCGGTGTATCTCGCGACCACCCGCAACCACATCGCCGAGGAGCTCCTCGAGGCCGGCGTGGTGATTAAGCCCGCCTTCTGCGGCCCTTGCTTCGGTGCCGGTGATGTCCCTGCCAACAACGGCTTCTCCATCCGCCACACCACCCGCAACTTCCCGAACCGCGAAGGCTCCAAGCCCGGCCAGGGCCAGATTTCCCTCGTATCCCTGATGGACGCCCGTTCCATCGCTGCCACGGCTGCCAACGGCGGTGTCATCACCGCTGCGACGGACATCGAATACGAGGATACCCACAAGCCTTACACCTTCGACGACCGCATCTACAAGAGCCGTGTCTACAACGGTTACGGCAAGGCCGACCTTTCCGTCGAGCTCCGTTACGGTCCGAACATCAAGGACTGGCCCACGATGTATCCGATGGAGGAGAACATGCTCGTGGAACTCGCCGCCGTCATCCACGACCCGGTGACCACCACCGACGAACTCATCCCGTCCGGCGAGACCTCCAGCTACCGTTCCAACCCGCTGAAGCTCTCCGAGTTCGCCCTCAGCCGCCGCGTGCCCGAGTATGTGGGCATCTCCAAGCGCATCCAGGCCGAGGATCTCGAGCGCCGCGCCGGCCGTGTTCCGGAGAACGTCGCCCGCGCCCTCAAGGCCGTCGGCGCCTCCGCGGAGAACACTTCCTTCGGCTCCTGCGTCTTCGCCAATAAGCCCGGTGACGGTTCCGCCCGCGAGCAGGCCGCTTCCTGCCAGAAGGTGCTCGGCGGCGACGCCAACATCTGCTACGAGTACGCCACCAAGCGCTACCGCTCCAACTGCATCAACTGGGGTATCGTGCCGTTCACGATCGCGCCGGAGACCGCCTTCGACTACGAGCCGGGCGACTTCGTGTTCGTCCCGGGCATCCGCAAAGCCATCCTCTCCGGTGCCG
>Ga0247611_10008257_pt1 | contig 12885 bp, 31 predicted proteins | sample 177DNAGHGhighgp2_FD_192422 | JGI IMG/M metagenome (GOLD analysis project Ga0247611, IMG submission 192422) | Sheep rumen microbial communities from Palmerston North, Manawatu-Wanganui, New Zealand - 1770 DNA GHGhigh gp2 | ecosystem: Host-associated > Mammals > Digestive system > Stomach > Rumen... | reverse complement strand
TCTAATTGTTTTATTGTATTCAGGAAGTTAAATATAGAATACTGCACAGACCCAGTGTACAATTAAAAGATTAAGTGGGGGGCTCATCCATAAAGAGTGACACAGTGTTTATGGCGGTGAAAATTGAAACAAATTAGCATTTCTTATCAATTTGAAATTATATTGTTTCTTTTTCTTACTGAAAATATATTATCTTCTTGTAGTGTAAACGGATAGATTTAGTAAATACTATAGCTCTTTTTACTAGACCCTAACGGCGGTAGCACAATTCCCTCTAAGGTTTAGGTACAAGTTCAAGCCTTGTCAAGAAGAACATTTAATACCTCGTTGTAGTCATGGTGACCGCTAGTTGAATGTCTATAGCTCCAATCAATTAGTATGGGAATGCTGTTCGAATCAGTTTACGGGGTGCCAAGTTAGGGAGTTTTTTTAGTGACTTCTCCATTTAGGTTCAATAGTGATAAACTATATGATCAAAAAGTCACTATTTTTATTCGAGAGTCGTCTAAAGGCAGGACCTAACTTTTTGGCAGTTATAATGGTGGTTCGATCCCACCCTCTCGATCCAGTTTATATAAAGAATTGTCCCAGTAGTCCTATGACATCTTAGTAATGTTATGACCTGTCCTATGAAATAACATAGAGTTTTAAAAAATTCCTAGGTTTTGTTTTTAAAATGGACATAAAATTTCTGATCGTGCAGAATGATCGATTATGTAAATCTAACGCACAGATGATAGAAGCAACCATCGAAAAGGCTAATAGGTATTTTCTTAGGTAAGCTGTGATAACCAAAAGACTTTGTTGACCTAACCTTGCTTAACGCTTACACGATAAATAAAGTAATAATCGATCACTTTTTAATATGAATTTAATGATTTATATTTTAAACTAATTTCGTCATCTTCATAACGTATTCTATAGAAAGTTATTAGATTTTTTATTTCTTGTAAAGCATCTGATGTTATTTTAAACCATTCACCATTTACTTTTTTTACAATGTGTTTAACATTTTGATGTATTAATTTTTCTATTTTTAATAAATGATTTCTAGTACAATAAAATTCTTCAGTAAACAAAATATTTAATTTTGTTGGATATGCTGTTTGTAATTGTTTTATTCGTCTTTTTGGATTTTTTGAAATACCAATTTTAATATAATTGTTATTATCTGCAATTATATATACGTATGCATATTCTTTTGATTTTTCTTGATGAATTTTCATATTACAATAGAACCATATAAATAAATTATTAGAAAAATAAATAATTAAAATTTTTTATCGTATGTATTATAATTATAAAAGTTCTATAAAATTACTTGATCGCGGATTAGTGAAAAGGTATCACGATAGGTTCATACCCTATAATTTCAAGTTCAACTCTTGAGTCCGCAACCAATTATTATTTAGCTTTACTCGAATAACTGATTGATGGTCAGTAAGAGTACATATATAATTTCTGAAAAGATTTATGTGTGGTTGGATGTAATAAGAAGTATAAGGTTAAATTAGCACAGGTTGGCCAACCTGTAGTGACGTAAGAAGTAGACAAATCGTGGTTGAGACCTACTGACATCTGTATCTACTTGAGAGTAATCAATCTCTTCGTTCAATAAACAAAAGTTTAGCTACCTTTTGTGAACGTGACTGAATAATACGCTTATTAATAACTTGGAGGTAGTCAGGAGTCCTTCAGCTAAATAATAATATATATCTTTGGGGGATTAGCTCATTTGGGAGAGCGTCTGATTTGCATTCAGAAGGTGAGGAGTTCGAAACTCCTATCCTCCACCAACAATTAAATTAAACAAGGATACGTATATGAAAAAACTTTTGTTTTTAGTACTATTATTTGTTACAGCTTGTGCAAGTGAATCTTGTAATACAAACAAGTGCTCTACTACACGTGTTATTCGTAAACCTGTAGAAGTTATTTATGAAAATACTACATATACAACTGTTTATGAACCAAAAACATATAAAACAGTAACGTATGAAAAGAAACCTTACAATAAATGTGAAGCTTGTTATTAATAAAAGGAGATACTATAGTGACAGACGAAGATAAAAAGAAAGCTTTTGAAGAAATGCAATTTAAAAAACGTTGGGGAAATTTTCTTAAAAAATGTCCAACACTAGCAAATATACACAAAAACATTGGTAAAGCACCTAGTTGTAATACAAGAGGTCCAAAAAAAGAAGCGACTGTTACAGTAGATAGTAAAAAGAAAAAGAAATAATTGTATTGAAGTCAGATAATTATGATGTCTGACTTCTGTTTTTTGGAGTTAAATAAATGAAGAAAAAACAAAAACGAATAAAGTCTGGTGAAGAAAGAAATTTATTATTTAATCTTTATCACAATGGATTATTTAGACAAAAAATAATTCTTAATAAGAAAAAGAAAATTAAAAAGTTTGACGTAAAAAAAGAAGTTAGTTATTATTTAAATTGTTTTATTAATAGACTGTTTAAATAATAGCTAACTCTGAAAGGAGAAAATATATGTCAAAATATACTAAAAATACAGTGTTTAAGAAAATACAAACGATTATTCTTAATAACGATAATACGTTAAAAGATAAAATTACTTTAGATAGTAATTTGAATGATGATTTAGGTTTAGATAGTTTAGATACAACAGATATTATTATGCATATAGAAAAAGAATTTGGAATTTCTATTTCTGATATGGATGCAGAAAAAATACATACTATTGGTCAATTAGTAGAATACGTCTATAAAAAGATATAATAAAGTTTATCCGTATGGATAAAAGGAAACCCGGATGCCTCTATGTGCAAAATACCAACTATATGGTTATCAGGTTATTCTTTATAACAAGAATGTAATGAGTGGTCTGGATTACCGGACGGTTTACCTGGCGAGCTTAAAGAACGGGAATTTTTAAATACGTATTAAAAAAGGTTTTACATTTACTGTATTTTAGATATAATATATTATAAAATTATAGGTGAAAGGTATATTATGTCTAAAATAAAAAAAGATTACTATTCTATATTAGAAGTAGAATACGATGCTACTCAACAACGTATTCAAGAAATGTATTACTATTTAGTAAAATTATATCATCCTGATTTGAATCCTAAAACAGGTAATTTATTTAATGAAATTTCTCTAGCTTATAAAGTTTTATCTGATCCTATACAAAGAAAGAAATATGATTTATTACATCATATTGGTTCTTTTGTTATACTTGATAAAATTAAAAGTCAAAATGAATATAACATGACTGATACTGTAGATACTTATGCTAGAGATTTAGAAGATACATATAATACGTCATATAAAAAAGGAATTTCTTTAACTAAATTAAAACAAAAAATATATACAACAATAATACCTATTAACAAATCTATAAAAAATTTAACAGAAGCGTATATAGAAACTAAATATGAAGAAGATAAATTTGATGAAGAAACATATGATCCGAATATAGATTTTCCATTTAATTGGTTTGCTGAATATTCATATTATAGTGATCCTAAACAACAACCTATTTTTGAAATACTTCATAATTTTCAAAATTATAGATTTGAAAATAGTATACGTTGCATTTTTAAACGAAATATTTTATCTATCTTTGGAGTCTTTTTAGTATATTTTTTAAGTATATTTTATCTTATACGTAATAAAATATTCAAAAACTTTAAACCTACCAATAAAGACTTTAATCAAGAACATAAATATAAATGGTATATGTACCTATTAAATATTCAAGCTAAAAATAAATTTTGGAGAACAATAGGTATTACATGCTTATTATTTATATTAAGCGTCTATAAATTAATTTTTATTTTCTTAAGTACAATCTATTGGATATTTGACAAAATAATAAAATACTTTTTACTACCGATTGCTGTTGTAATGAAATATATATTATTTGGTGTATTTATATGGATATTAAAAATATACGGATTCAAAAAATGAAATACTTTGAAATAACACATGGAAAAAGAATACATAAAGTAATTAACACTACGTATACAAAAATATATAATAAATTATATAAAATAGAAAATATGTATACAGATAAACAATATATAAAAGAAAGACAAATAACTTTTAAAAGTATAATTGAAGAATCATTAATAGAACATTATAATAAAATATATCCAGAATATACATATGAAAATTTACAAACATATATAGATTGTAAATATCATAAATTATATATAACAGATAAATATTATCAAGATAATCTTATTACAATAGATACTAGACAATTATATGAATACGTATGTGAAAAACATTTTTTAGTTGATACAGATAAAGAAAAACATAACAAAATAATATATTCATTATGTACGTCTATATTTAATTCAAATATAGAAATAACATCAAATATACCAACTCTTCTAAAACACTACGTCTATAGAAAAAATAAAAATAATAAAAACGAATATATTGAACAATGGTCAACCACATCAAATGAAGAATTAGATAAACATTAATATACGTCAATAAATAAAAAATATTTTTTCTTTTCATAAAGATAACTATAAATAACTACTATTGTCATCAAATATTCTATCAAATTTACACATAACATAAGACATAAGACTAATGTGTAAAAAAAGAATAAATACCGATGACACAACTACAGTCAAGCCAAAAATACACAATAGACAACAAGACATCTATTAGCATTAAGACGAAGATAAAGACTATGACTAATATTCAGACAGAAACTTTGACCAAGATGGAAATTGTCGCAGTGAAAACCGGTAGGCCCCTTTTTTGCTTACGCATAAGGCCCCCCTACACCGGGCCCCCTGCCCCCGTCTGGTATATAAAAGTCTTATTTTTCGTTGTAAAGTTATATTTTTCAGTTGTTATATTTTCCGGCATAATAAAATTATAATAAAAAAAAAATAAAAAATATAATATATATTAAAAGTTAGTTTAATATAAGTTTATGATAAAAAAATTCAGTTGAGTTATGAAAAATTTTCGTTGTATTATATTTATTTATAATGAAAGTATAATAAAAATAAAAAAATATAATACTTCATAAATGTTAATTTTATGATAAAAAATTTAGAGAAAATGAATTTATATATTTTCGTTGAGATTGATTAGATTTTCGTTGTATGTTTATTGATTATGATGAAAGTATAAAATGAATAATGAAAATATAATAGATATTAAAAATTAGTTTAATATAAAGACGTGAAGCTTTAGATATATAAGGTTATAGTCTTTTTAATAAATGAGTCTATGGTCTTATATATCTAATGAATAAATTTTGTTATTATAGAGACGTGATTGTTTTGAGTATAATAAAGTCTAATTATTAGATAGTTTTGTTGATTATTTAATTTTAATGAAAGGAATGAGACAATGTTTGATAATGAATATGAAATTCAAAAAGCTGAAGATTCTGACAACTATATTTTGGTTGATAAAGACTTAGATATGGAGATTACGGCAGGATCTAAGAAAGAGGTAACACATTTGATGATGGTGTTATCTATGAAAGTGTCGGTTAAATACATGTATATGTAGGAAAGCGACGCTTTTAGATACGGGGGTGGCGCCGGGTGGGTATACTGAGCGACGCTCCGATTAAAAAATAAATTACTTCTAACCACTTTAATTTTAATGAAAGGAATAAAACAATGTTTAATGTTATACGTAAATCTAACAATGCAGTAATTAACAGTTTTAATAGTGAGGAACAAGCTAAGACTTTTTTGGAAGCTATTGGTCCTCAAAGAAACTTTATGAAGATTGTAGACGTATCTGAATCGAGCGTCGTTCAACCTGCTGAAGTTAGTTTGGAAGAAACTTTGAGTCGTCAATTGACTGGTGTTATTGAATTGTTATCAACTCATCCTGAATTTGTTAAAAATGATGACGTATTAGCTAACGTTAAGACTTTGGTAAAATTAACTAAAGGTAAGAGCGACGCTCGTAAAGCTGGTAAGTCTGATTTATCTCAGAAGATTTTGAATGTTTTGAGTGGTGTTTCTGATAATCAATCTTCTTGTTCGGATATTGCTAAGACTTTAGTTGCTGATGGCGTATTTGAAACACAACAAATTGCTATCAAAAAGGTAAGTGATAGATGTTGGTTAATGGAAAGACAAGGTTTGCTTGTTAAGGTTGAGAAGGGCGTGTATAAAACAAAATAAAAAGGAGACACGCCAAAAAATTGACCGTGGAGTGCTATAAATTAGAAAAATAGATAAATATCAAGGAAAAACATAGAAGCTCACTCCACGGTCAAAAAATAGGACTTAAATAATATATTTTTATGAAAGGAGATATGTTATGAAAGCTTATAAAGCGTTTGATGCTGGATATATATGTAGAGGTTATAAGTATACTGATAAAGAGCATCATATTGAAGGCAAAGTTAAGTTATGTGATAATGGTTTTCATGCTTGTCTTAATCCACATGATTTGAAAATGTATTGGGATATTGAGAATAAAAATACAGTATATGCTATTGTAGATATTAGTGGTCCAGTTGAATACGATGTATTATTTTCTGCTGATATGGACGATAAAGTAGCAGCAACACGTCTTAAAATAATTAAAAAGTTTAATAATATACAAGATTTATATGATGAATTTGAAAAGAATGGCAATCCAACCATAGATTACATCAAAAAGTATGAAGAAGCTAGGCAAGCTAAAGAAAAAGAAGAAGAAGCAAAAACTAAAATATATGTAAACGTTAAGCAAGTTAAAGATATTTTATATAAAAAAGATAATGTTATGACATTCCCTAAAGCATTATTCTTTGGATTGCTAGTCCAAATGCATGTAATAGATCCTAATGAAAAATTACTTGCAACGTGCACTGATGAACTAAGGTTTATTGCAAACAATTTACGCATGGGAGCAGATGATACTCGTAAGCTTAAGGAACCACGTGTAGAAGAAATTATTGAAAAAGATAACGTTGTTGATATTACTAAACTTCTTACAGCAAAAGAGTATAAAGAATTTCATAAATATACATCTGAGCTCAAAAAGTTATTTAATGTTGATATAGTAAAAATATATAAACATAAAAAGGTTATACTTAAAAGAGAAAATGAACCTTATAAACCGTTGATTATTAACTTACCTAGAATGAAAGGAGATATAAAATGCAAATAGGAGATATATTAGTTAGCTCATATGGGTATAATTGTACTCTTGTGAGTTTTTATAGAGTAAAAAGAGTGACGTCTGCTAGTGTTTGGTTACAACGTCTAGAAAATAAATGGGCTTATGATGAAGACGGTTATGGTCAAGTTGGTAAAGTATTGCCCAGTGAACGTGAGACTACTGAAAAGCCTATTATGAGAAGACGTCAAGTTAATCAATATAGTAAGACTGAATATGTAGCAATTAGTAATTATGAATACGCATATCCTTGGAATGGTCAAGCTAAATACTATAATTCATTAGACTAAAGTAAAGAGGAGTAACGAAGATGGAAGAGACTAAGTTTTATAAAGCTAAAGGTTATGTCTTAGGTAAATGTTGGGGTGATGGAACAGGTATGTATCCTATACGTCAATATACAAATGATTCTTTATCAGAATTAAAAGCTGAGATTAAGAAAGACTTTGAATCTGGTGCTTTAGATTCTGGTTTTGGATTTGAAAAATTATTAGCTGCAAGTATAGACGTAGAGACTATATCATCAATTGAAGTTGACGGTAAAGTATATCATAGAAGTGATTATGATGAGAGTTATAATCTAGGTGATAATAAATACGTCTATGAATTATATAAAATAATGGATAACGAACAATAATATATACGTATACTTTTTTATGATTAAATTTTGTATTAACTGACTGAAAGGATTAGCTATGATATGAAAAAACATAAGAACGTATGCCAATTATTATAATAACTTTTTAACCACACGAAAGGAAAAAACGATGATGAAAACGTATGGAGACTTAAAGCGATATTTACAAGATACATTAAATAGTATTGAAGAAGTATCTGATGATAAAGAATTAAGTATTACTTGTAATACGTATGGACAATATGGACGTCTTTTGTCTATACCAAGCGTTGGTTTTATTAACTTAGATACATTAAATGAGGAGGAAGATAATGAAGACTACTAAATATATAATAACTGATCCATGTTACATTCTAAATGAAGAAACATGGCAAGAAGTGTGTCATGAATGTTTTGATGATACACCAAAACAATATGAAAAATTTGATGAACGTATCTCTGAAGAATTAAATAAATTAGCAGGAACAACAAATGCTGTAGCTGCAGGAACAGGCTTTGGTGATTGGTCTAATACTATTTATTGTAATCATTCAGATAAAGTGCTTCATTCAAACTTTTTTGCTGATTCTGGTATGGTTTGTGTTGTTGAATATAATGACAGAATAATTGATGCATTAAACGATGCAAATTATGAACACCTTATTGATAATGGAGGTGCTGCTCTTATTGAAACAGAAGGTGATATTGTTATTGATATAAATACTGAAGATCCTAATTGGACTGTCTTGTCTATACGCGATAGTGAAAATAATATTTTTCATAGTATAGATGAAAATAAAGACGAAGATGATGAGGATGAATGGTATGATGAAGACGAAGATGAATGCTAAAATATAGTATTTACTTTTCGAAAAATATAGTGTATAAATTTTACGTTAACTAAATGAAAGGAAAAAACAATGACTAAATTTTATGCTGTTATATATACAGAGCATGGTGATACATGTGATGGTTTTGCTAGAGTCTTAGGCACATATAAAACTAAAGATAAAGCTAAAGAAGAATTGGAACGCGATTTGTTTACATACGATTACCAAGGAAAATATGACAGGGATGATATTTCAGATTCTCAAGTCATTCTTGGTGATGAACGTGATGGTTGTCAATGGCAAATCTTAGAATTGGAGATATAAAATAATGAGTGATTTATATTATACAATTGAGGACGAAGATGGTAATTCTTGGGATGAGAATACCAAAGAAGATGCTTTGAAATTAGCTAGACAACTTAAAGCTGAAGGTCATACTTGTGTTCATGTGTTTGCTTGTAAAGATGATGAAGATGGTGAACCTATTGTTACTAAAACAATAAGTTGATTGTAAAGAGTATGATTTAGATTAAATTAAAAATATATTATTATGTTTTTTGTTTTTAACTATAAAAGAGGAGATTTTAATATGCTTAACAATAAAATTTATATGGTATGTGGTCTTTATGATGCTTCTTGCGGTGATGATAGAATTATGGATGCAAGTCCTTGGACAGCAGTATTTGCTACAAAAGAAGAAGCTGATAAAGCTTGTGATATGGTCAACGATTTTTATTCCGAAAAATGTAAAATACATTGCGGATTTGAAGTAAGAGAAATTGATCTCAATAATCTCTGCACAATTAAGGTCTTAAAAGAAGATCTTGATAAAGAATATAAGGAGTGTTGGTCACCAGAATAAACTCAAAAGTATTCTTAAAAATATATATTATTAAGTTTCGAATTAGCTAATTAAAAGGATAAGTTATGTATATTATTATGTAATTTTTTTTCTAACCACAAATATGAAAGGAGAACAATACTATGATGAAAGTCTTACAAAATATAGAGTTGATTATAATAGGCAGTGAAGTTTATTGTAATTATAATGGCACGTTATATACAAAAGAACAATTTGAAGATACGTATTTTCCTAAAGTAAATACACCTTCAAAACCACAAGAAGAGATTGATCCATTATTTGATAACGATGGTAATATCTGTGTTAAACTTAAAACAAATGATTATGTTAAATTCAGTTTCTTTAATAAATATAATAGAGAAATTGAAGGTGAAGGTATAATTACTAAAGTTGACTATGATGATAATGATAGAATGTGTGATTGTTATGTAGTTAAAACAAGTAATGATCCATTTGAATCTGTCATCATCTATGGTCGTGACATTGATAAAGCATGGAGGTAAGCAATGGATAATAATTTAGATATCGTTGTTAGTATTTGTAAGAAAATAAAAGGTTTAACTGTAAATCAATTTTATCAGATTTGTGATAAGTATAATCTTACAAATGAACAATGCCAACAAGCACAAGCGTTAATCAACAATAGAATAGGAGTAAGTAATGGATGATGAAGAATATCAAAACACTGAATATATTGTTGATGTAATAGTTACTCTTATTGAAGCAGTTATAAATAAAGAGCATAACTATGAAGCATATCAACAAGCTAGAGAAGATTTAGTTAAGTTAATACATGAATTGAAAGGAGGTAAATGATGTTTGTTCTTGAAGTAAAACAAAATACATACGTTAATGCTTTTGATTCAATTACTAAGAAAGACTTAGGTAATGATAGTGGTGAATATGAATTGCAACCCGGATTATATCCAATTCGTGAATTTGATGAGAACGTAAATGAAGTATATTGTATGACTATTATCAAAGACAATAAACCTATTGAGATTCAGTTTGGTGATTATTGTGAAGACGATGATCCACTCACTAATTATCTTGAAATTAAATATTTGAAACAACAAAATCTTTAATACTGAAAGGAAGGTGAAAAATGTCAACAGCAATGAATAATCAATATGTAGTCATTGGAAGTTTTAGAGGACTCAATGATGATGTTATTCTTGGTTACTTTGATACATTAGAAGAAGCTGAGAAATATGAACAAAAACTTTTACATAATAAAGCATCATGTAATATTGATAGTGCTTATAATCAAATTGAAAATACTAGTATCTATCAATTGAAAGGAGTAAGCAATGGCTAAATATACAGAATATGCTTTTGATTATAAATGTGATTGTGATAACATTAAAGTAACACGACATCTTAAAGAGATTGGTGAAATTATAGTTAATGAAAATCACATTGAATCTGAAAAAGAAGTTTTTGTAGATGATGATAATGTCCGCTATAGATTTCGTAAAGTAACAATGGTAAGTGGTAATGTTCACTACTTATTAATAGATAAGCATAAATATACGGAGGTAAGCAATGACTAAATGGACTGATGCCAAATTAAAACGTCAAGTTATAAAAGAATGGAAAGATTGTTACGAATGTGGACATTTTCCTGATTTTATATGTGACCAGCCTAATGTTAGTGAAGAAGAGTTAGAAGATTATGCTAAAGAATATGATATGACTTTGGAAGAATTCAAAAAGTATGTTGATTATTTTCTTTCATATAACGAAACCAGAGCATTTTAAGGAGGTAAACAATGACTAAGCTATATGTAACAGCAGATGAGCTTAAGAAAGCTGCAGACTATCTTGCTTCTAATAAAGAACGAGGTGGTTGTTGTCATTGGAAAGTAGCAACAAAAGATAAGATGAATATATGTATTGTCTTAGGTTGGACACAATTTTCTGATGAAGATGATGATTGCAAAGATAAATACTACCATGATGAATTTAGACTTGCTGTTAAAGTAGGTTATCAACCATCTAATAGTATGATGCAATGTGATTATGAGATAGACTTTAATCTTCCATACAATCCTGATACTGGAGATGTATATGATGATTGTGAGTATTGCATATATGAAACAACTGACTTTGGAGCATTAGCTAAAGATATCAATTACATGGCACGTTATGTAGTTGAACATTGGAAGGAGTTAGGTCATGAGTAGATACAATGTATGTTATTGGTATGATAGTAAAGATAAAGCTTGGAACTCTATAGAAATAGATGATGAGTTTATTAGAGGTGATAATATAGTAACGGTTGTTGATAAGACAGATACACATGTTACTATTGAATATCATTCTGGTAAACGTATTAAACTTACTAAAGAACAAGCACTTAATAGTTTATATCGTTAGAATATTGAGAGGAGTTAGGACATGAATAAATATCGTGTAATGATTAAATACGTTATCAATGGTTCGGTAGATATTGAAGCTGCAACTAAAGCTCAAGCAATAGAATTAGCTAAAGAACATATTCATTGCGGGCAATTAGTTGTAACTGAGGATAATGTTACTGTTGATGAGCGCCACGATGTTCACGGTGAAGTTATCATAAAAGATGTTATTCAATTTACTGAGTGAAAGGAGATACGTATATGATAATATTAAAAATTATAACTGCTATTACTTTATCTTATATAATTGTTGAACATCTTTTAATGTCTTCAAGAGATAAAGCAATTCAAAGAGCTAAGAAAGAAGGTAAGTCTTGGAATGAGATTTATAATGAATTTTATAGATATTGAAAGGAAGGTGTAATATGTATGTTGTAGAAGTCATTGAACATGACATGTTGTTAACTGATAAAACAGATATTAGTGCTTATGATGGTATACATTTAGTATCTTCTTGTAAAAGAATAGAGAGACGTACAGTTGTAGGTATCTTTAGGAGTCAAGAAAATGCTGAAAAATGTAGACGTATGCAACCTGAGTTTAGTGAAAAGTATCAAGCTGATAAATCTCAGGTAATTATTCGTGAAATTGATTCTGATTTATAATGAAAGGAATATAATAATGAGTAAAGGATACGTATTAAAAGCTGAATCAAAATCTATGGGAACGGTATACTTTATGAATGTAATTTGCATTAGTGAAGATAAAGAATGTGCTGAAGTATTTCCTAACAGAGAAGAAGCTGAAGATAAGATGGGACATTTTAAAGCAATGTTTCATTATGAAGAACCTGTTATAACAATAGAGGAGGTATAATAATGTATAAAGTATATAGAGAAAAATATGTTCATAATGCAGATGGTTTAACTATGCGTTATCAACAAACAGATGAATTGGTATTTGATACAAAAGAAGATGCACAGAAATACGTTAGAAAGGATAGATATAAAACTAAGCATTTTGAAAGTGCGACGTATAAATATCACATCTTTAAGTTTACAAATTAAGTGTA
>Ga0247611_10008256_pt1 | contig 12886 bp, 14 predicted proteins | sample 177DNAGHGhighgp2_FD_192422 | JGI IMG/M metagenome (GOLD analysis project Ga0247611, IMG submission 192422) | Sheep rumen microbial communities from Palmerston North, Manawatu-Wanganui, New Zealand - 1770 DNA GHGhigh gp2 | ecosystem: Host-associated > Mammals > Digestive system > Stomach > Rumen... | reverse complement strand
CTGATAATTTTAAATAAAATTCTCTGATAATTTTAAATAAAATTTTCTGATAATTAAAAAAAATATGATAATTTTAAATAAAATTTTCTGGTAATTTTAAATAAAATTATCTGATAATTAAAAAAAAATGATAATTAAAAAAATCTGATAATTTTAAATAAAATTACTGATAATTTTAAATAAAATTTTTTGGTAATTTTAAATAAAATTTTTTGGTAATTTTAAATAAAATTTTCTGATAATTTTAAATAAAATTACTGATAATTTTAAATAAAATTATTGATAATTTTAAATAAAATTACTGACAATTTTAAATAAAATTTTCTGATAATTAAAAAAAATCTGTCAATTTTTATTAAAATCACTATTTTTAAATAGTGATTTTAATAAAAATTGAAAAAAATAACGTATAAATTTTATATAAAAAATATTAATTAGTATTTATTTTAAATTGTTTTGTGTAAGTTAAAATAACTTTAATTCTTTCAAAATGAGTTATCCACTTTCAGCTGAATTTACTGTAATTTACAATATTTTGAAAGCTAAACAGTTTGAAAACGCTAATTGTAATCATACATTTTATGGTTGCTCACCTTATTCATCTAATATACTATCTGGTTATTGGATGAATAAATTATTGCCATCTGATGTAAAAGAATATAATAAGTGGTTTGGTGATAATATTCATAATTGTCAGAATGGAGTATTAATTCTTTTGCCGACATTTACTAGTTTTAAAAAGTTTTATCGTAATTTTACTCGACAAGAACTTATAAATATTATTCTTAATCCTGATAATTATATTTTTGTAAGTAACGGTAAACATATAACTATTTCTGGAGTTAATTGTCAATGGGATGCTGAAGTTTTAAGTTTAAATAACTATATTCATTATTTGGTAGAACGTGGACTTAATCTATAATTTTTATGATATTATTTTAGTATTTTATTGAAGATTTTTATTTATTTTTTTAATTAAAAATATTAAATTTAATTTTATTTAAAAACGTTTAATTAAAATTGATTAAAGTTATTTAAAATTTTTAATTAATTTAATAAAATTAATTATTATTAAATGTAATTAATAAAGTTATAATTATTAATTATTTAAATAAACAGATTAAAAAAATAATAAAATAAAAAAGGATAAAATTTATAATAATCATTTAATTTATTTAAAAATAAATTTAATATAATTTTGTTTAAGTTAAACAAAATCATATTTATTTTTTCAATTTAATGTCCATACCCATATTCACGTGCTCTTATCATATAGCTAGAAGCATATTCTGAATATCTGACTTGAATGGTAGTGTTTTTTAAATATTCAGCAACCATATTTTTTAATTCTTCTTTTTCTTTTTCATTCAGAACAAGCACTTTAAAGTTTGATGATTTTGAAAGAGCTGTAAGAAGTATGATAAATTTATTCATTGCATGTATTTTATGTTTGCCATAAAATACATTACTGCTGATTAAATATCCTGAAAAATCAAGATATTCAAGATGATTATGCCGTTCAACACATTCAGCAATTTTTTTGCAAATAAATGCAAAAACATATGATAGAGATGTTTTATTTTTAACAAGAAACTTATCACGACCACCACAATCTAAACATCTTACTCCATATGGAACACCAAATACAGTTGTATTTGAAGTCAAATTAAATGTTGGCTCATCTGCACCATCAGCAATAAGCTCACGAATATAATCAATTGACATTATTCTCAACAATAAACACACGAACTCAGCAATAAACACACAAATATAATAATAAGACATTTTTATTAAATATAAAAAAATATATACATTTATTATTTTCAATTTTTTATCATTAAAAAAATAAATTTTATCATTAAAAAAATAAATTTTATCATTAAAAAAATAAATTTTATCATTAAAAAATATTTTTTTCTCATTTTTCCATTTTTCTCATTTTTCTCCATTTTTTAATTAAAGCATTTTTATATATCTTCTTCTTAAAAATTGATTTTAAAAATATTAATTAATATATCATTTATATTATATATATAATATGAACAAGAACCCTTATAGTTATTTAAATAAAACTAATGAAGAACTTGAAGCATATTTAAATAAACTAAAAGACGCATATTATAATACTCAAGCTTTAGTTTCTGATGAAGTTTTTGATGATTTAGTTGATGAATTAAGAAAACGAAACCCTAAAGCCTTATTCTTTTCACAGGTTGGATATAAATCTGATAATGATGTTATTTTACCTTATAAAATGTATTCATTAGATAAAATAACACCAACAAAAAACAATTTTGATAATTGGATTAAAAAATATCCTGGTCCTTATACAATTTCAGATAAATTAGATGGAATTTCTTGTTTAGTAGTAAAAAAGAATAATAAAACTAGTTTATATTTAAGAAGTACAGCAGATGAAGGTTCAGATATTTCTAATTTACTTCCTTATATTAATATTGATGTTAAACCTTTACCAAATAATAACGCTATTAGAGGAGAATTAATTATTTCAAAAGAAAACTTTAAAAAAATATCTGACCAATATAAATCACCGCGTATGGGTGTAAATGGAATAATTAAAAGGAAAACTATTAATAAAAATTTATTAAAATATGTTGATTTTGTTGGTTATTCTGTTGTTGAGCCAAGAATGAAACAAACAGAACAATATCAACAATTACAACAATGGGGTTTTAAAACTACACATTATCATAGTAATATTTCAAAAATAACAATAAATTCAATGGTTAATTTATTAAAATCAAGAAAAAATTTATCAGATTATGATATTGATGGAATTGTTATTTGTGATGATACTAAAATTTATGATTATCCTACAAATAGAAATCCTACTTATCAAATTGCTTTTAAATCTATTTACGATGAGCAAGGACAAATAACAAAAATTAAACAAGTTATTTGGGAAAAATCAAAGTTTGGTATTTTTTATCCTAAAGTTGAAATTGAACCAGTTCATATTTTAGATGCAACAGTGTCTTTTGCAACAGCACATAATGCAAAGTTTGTTGTTGATAATAAACTTGGGCCAGGTGCAGTTATTAAAGTTATTAAATCAGGTGATATTATTCCTAAAATTCATGAAGTTTTAATTCCAGCTAAAAAACCTCAAATGCCAAAAGAAAAATATATATGGAATGATTCAGGTGTTCATATAATAGTACCAGAATCTGAAGCATTAGAAAATGATCCAGAAATTATTAAAAAACTTTTATTATCTTCTATGAAAACTTTAGAAGTTCAAAAATGTGGGCCTAAAAATGTTGAAGCCTTAGTTGATGATTGTAATTGTTATACTTTATATGATATAGTTAACGTTTCAATAGATGATTTAAAAGAATATTTAGGAAAAAATATCGGTCCAACAATTTATAATTCGTTTATTAATAAAATTAAAGAAGCACCATTAGATGTTATGATGTGTGCAAGTAATTGTTTCAATTCTGGATTAATTGGTCCAAAGAAGATTAAAGCAATTTTGACTGAAATTCCTAATGTATTAATTTATAATGAAGATTTATATGATAAAATAAATGAAATTGATGGATTTTCTGATAAATCTACTGAAGCTTTTATTGATGGTTTAAATAAATTTAAAATTTTTATAAATGAATTTAATAAAAATCAAGATAAAATTAAATTAAATTATACTGTTTATAAGCCTAAAGTTAAAGTTATTAAGAAAAATCAGAATAATTCTGATAAAAAAACTGATAATATATCTTCTGAAAAGTTTGATTTTAAGAAAGTTGTTATGACAGGATTTAGAGATAAAGAAATGCAAGAATTTATTGAATCTAAAGGTGCTTCTATTGCTAGTGCTGTTAGTGGAAAAACCGATTTAGTTATTGTTTCAAGTATTGAAGCAGTTCAAGATAATTCAAAGTATAAAAAAGCGGTTGAATTAAAAGTTCCAATTATGACTAAAGGCGAGTTTATTAATAAGTTTATGAAATAAGTCTATGAAAATATGAATTAATTAAGTTTAATTTATTATTTTATTTATAATTTGTTATTATTTTTTTTTTGTTTGTTATTATTTTTTTGAAAAAAATTAAAAAAAAAATTAATAGAAAAATTATTTTAAACTAATTGGCTAAATAGTTTAAAAACTAAATATTATTTTAAGTCTAACAATACCAGACTTAAAATAATTTTTTATAATTTTTATCGCCTTACTGAATAAAATTAAAGTAAAATTTAATATTTTATTAAAATTTTAATTTTAAAGGCGTTTAATAATTTAATTTGATTTAATTACTTGAATTATTTTTTGAGCAAAACCTGAAAAATTTTTAATATAAAATAATTTTTATTCTTAAAACATCTTATTGAATAAAATTAAAGTAAAATTTATATAATAAAATTTAATATTTTATTAAAATTTTAATCTAGAAGGCGATCAAAAATTTTTCAAGATTTTTTATTAATTATTAAAACGTTTGAAAATTTTTTAAAAGTTTTTCAAATAAATTATGTTAAATTTATTATTAAAAACAATAACCTTTTATTTTAAAAAAATAAATAAATTTTATATTATTAAAAATATATTATGTATGATAATCATTTGCTTGAATTTGATTTAGAACGTTTAATATTTGAAGGAAATTTAGAAGAAAAAAATAATAAAATTAAGATACAAAAAATAAACCTAAATTAGATGAATATATTAATAATAATATATTTTCAATTGATAATATTGATTTAGATAAAGTTCCTGATTATTTTAAAATATCTAATTGTAATCCAAATAATCAGTTTATTAAAGCTTTAATATTTTATATAACTTTATATTATAATAATAAAAATAAAATTTAAGTTGCATATAAAAATGAAGACGATGGTATTTTAGAAAATATTGCTGATTATACAAAAGAATCAATTAAAACTTTAAATAAAACTGAACAATTATTTGTAATAAATTTTATTAAACTTAATTTTATTAATGAAAATGATGAGGATATTTATATGAATGATTATAATAAAATTGATGATATATGAAGAATATTATGTTAATAATTTTATTATAACTTTACTTGAAAATAGATTTAATGAAAATTTAATTATTAAAAATTTTAGAAAGTAAAATAAAAAATATAATTTGAATACTTTCAAATTTAAATATTTTAATTATTATTTTAAATAATAATTAAATTATGATTTTTAAATTCATATTTAAATAAAAATATTTTTAGAAAAAGATTTTATTTAAAACTATTGAAATTCAAAGGGTTTTAATAGTTTTAAAACTAAAATTATTTTTTGGGGCAAAGCCCCAAAAAATAATTTTATATATTTTGCCCAATAAGTATAATAATTTTGATTATTATCTTGTATGGCTTTAATAAATAAAATATTTTTAGTTTTATTATTTTATTTTTAATTATTTCTAATAGTTATTAATTCTTCATTATAATACAAATAAATATTTATGTTATAAAATATATTTAATTCTTTTATTTTTGATTGATTTTTCATTAAAGAATAAAATTCTTTTAAATCTTCATATTTTTTATTATATTCAGTTGTCCATATTGAAAATGTTAACGTTTCTAAACGTTTGTTATTTTCAATTAATTGAATTAAAACGTTTTTTGAAATAACATTATCTTTTATATTTAAACTTTTAATGTTTGTTTGTTGTAAAATTTTATTAAATAATTTAAATTCATTTTCTTTTGAAAATAAATGAAAAATTGGACTTCCAAAATGCCTCATTTCTATTAGACAATTATTTATGTTTAAAGTAGTTAATGTTTTATTTGTTAATAACATTTTGTAAAAAGGTGCATTTTCAATAATTTGATTAATATTATCATTTTCTAAATCAACTTCAATTTTAATATCATCATCATTAAAAAATGTATCAACCCAACAATATGATATATCTAATTCTTTAATAGAAGTATTAAATTGTAATGTTTCAAATATTGGATTTAAATTTTTAAGTGTAAATCCATAACTCATAGCAGCATTTTTGTTTGAACCTTTTATAATTAATTTTGAAATATTATGATTATAATTAATAACTTTAGAAATTTCTTCTATCAAATTTTGAATAGTTTCCTCTTGATTGAAGTTATAATTTAATTTATATTTATATAAAAATATTGTTGTTATTGAATTATTTAATTTTAAAGCGTTATATAAACTTTTTAAGTTATCATTAAAATCATAATTTATAATTTTAATGATAATATCAGTGTTTAATTCATTTATTTTGTTGTCTATTATTTTATAAATATATTCTTTATTCATTTTAATATTAACAAAATAAATTTTAAAATTAAAATTTAATAATTTCATTTTTTTGATTGTTAAAATTTTTAAATATAGAATTATAATTAAAACTATTATTATTAAAATAATAATACTTCTTATTATAAATATAAATGAAATAAAATTATTATCTAAAATATTTATATTATTTTAAATTTATTTAAAATAATATTTAACATATTATTTAAAATTTATTTATTTATTTAATTAAAAAAATAAATTGTTTTACTTACACTTATTATAAGATTCTTCTAATTTTGAAATAATTTCATTGATATTAAATGTTTTTAAGAAATCAATCATAAAATCATGAATTTCATTTATTTTTTTATCAACATTTAAATTACCATATTGCATATATATTTTATCATCACAATTATTTTTATATAAATATTCTTCAAAAATAAAATGATTAATTAGTTTAAGATTATAATATTTTTTAAGTTGTTCAATATTATTTTTTAAATAATTATAATAAATATAAATCTTATAATAATAATCTATATTATCAAAATTAAATATTTTATTAAATTCATCTATAGTTATAATATCTTTTATTAAATTATAAGATTCATTTTTATATGTATCAATATCTTTAGAATCATGATTTTTAGGATCGTACATAATATTATTTAATTCATCAATATCTATTTTATTATCAATTAAAATAGTAAAGATTTTATTTAGTTTTTCAATAATAGGTTCTTTTAAAATAGGGTGCTCTATTGTTAAAGTATCTAAACTTACATCATTTTTATTAATAGAAGTATTAATATCAAGATTATTATCAGATGATGTTTCCATTTATAATATATTTATATTATAATAACTAATAATAATAAATAAATATTTTTTCATTTTTTTAATAATTAAAATTTAAAAACTTTATTAGATTTTATAATATAGTTTTTAAGTGAAAATTATAAAAATATTTTTATAATATAATGTTATAATAAATATAATTTTAACTGTAAAAACTTTTTATGTTAAATATTAAAATTTTCAAATAAAAATATTTCAAATAAAAATATTTATAAAATTTAATGAATTTTAAATATTTAAAATAAAACTTAAAAATTGAATAAAATAATAATTATAAAAACATTTATTATAAAATAATATAAAAATGAATAAAAATAATTGTATTTGTTTTTCTAATAATCAAGATTTACTTGAATATGAATATTATAGGTTATTCCAAGAAAATTTCGTTATAAGTAATACTAATGATACTTTAGAAGATTTTAAAAAAAATGTAGATATATCATTTTTTGCTCCTTATATAAAATATGCTAAATGTAAATATAATGATCAAATTATGGAAAATTATCATCAAATTAAATCTAAAATATATGATAAAATTTAAAACTAAAATATTTTTTAAATAAATTTATGATAATAAAATTTAAATTTTTATTAAAGAATGTTAATTTTATTTAATTTTATTTAAAAAATCATTTAAATTGTTTATTAACATATTTATTAAAATTAAAACTTTTAATTAAAAATTTTATCTGAAACTTTTGATTAAAAAATATTAATATGATAAATTTTTAAATGTTTTAATAAAATTAAAACATTTTAATTATTATAAATAATAATATAAAATTATTAATACTTTTAAAACTTTACATTTATTATAAAACCTTATTATAAATTAATTTTTATACAATAATTACTTAAAAATAATTTAAATAAATCATTTTTAAGATATTTATTATTTTTTACATAATAGTACAATAACATATATTATTATCGTTTTCAGAATTGCTGTCATCAAATGATAAATCTAAAGTATTATTTTCAAATAATAAATTAAAATCGCATAAATCAATTTTTTTATCTTTAACCTTATTCATAAAATCATTATAAGAACAATAAATTAAATAAGAAATAGATAAATTACTATCAATAATATCATTCTTTAAAACTTCTAAAACAATATTAGGTATTAAAAATAAATTATTATCATATTCAATTAATAAATAAGTATTATTAGAAATAAACGGCTTTAATTTTATAGCGTTATAAATAATTAATTTATCATTGTCTATTTCACATGAATCATCTCCATTAATAATAATAACTTGTTTATCAGTTATTTTATCTTCAGAAGTAATAATATACTTAGTCATTTTTGTATAAAATATATTTGTTATCTTTATAATATACTTAAAAATTCATTTTTTATATCTAAAAAATAATAAAAATATATTTAAATTTAAGAAAAGTTTTAAACCACTTTTTAAAGCAGATTTTAAGAAAAGTTTTAAACAATTTTTTAAAGCAGATTTTAAGAAAAGTTTTAATTAAAAATTAATAAAACTATATTAAAAAATAATACATCATTAACTGAATTAAATTATTAGTTTATTTAAAAATGAATAAAATTATATTTATTTAAATAAGTATAAATTACTATTCAATAATGAATCAGAATATAATTAATTTATTAAAAAAGAATGAATTAACTGAATTAAATTTATCATGTAATCATATAAAAAATATAAATGTTTTTGAAGTTTTAAAATATAATACTTCATTAACTTATTTAGATTTAACATGTAATGTAATAAAATAACAAATATCAATATATTAGAAGTATTAAAATATAATTCATATTTAACTAATTTAAATTTATGTGGTAATAAAATTTCTAATATTAATGTATTAGAAGTATTGAAATATAATTCTTCAATAACTTATTTAAGTTTGTATGTTAATCAAATAAAAGATATTAGTGTATTTGTAATATTAAAATATAATACTTCAATAATTGAATTAGGGTTATTTGTAATTTATATTAAAAATATAAATGTATTAGAAATATTGAAATATAATTCTTCAATAACATATTTAGATTTATATAATAATAAAATAACAGATATAAATGTATTTAAAGTATTAAAATATAATAGTTCATTAATTAATTTAGATTTATATTTTAATAAAATAACATATATCAACTTTGTATTAGAAATATTAAAATATAATTCTTCTTTAACTAAATTAAATTTAAAAATAGATAACATTAATGAATCAGATATATTTAAAATATTAAAACATAATATATCATTAATTAAATTAAATTATTAATTTATTTTAAAAAAATGAATAAATTTATATTTATTTAAATTAATATAAATTACTTATTAATTAAATAATGAATCAGGATATAATTGATTTATTAAAACAGAATAAATTAACTGAATTAGATTTAACTTTATGTAAGATATCAAGTATTAATATATTAAAAAAAGTATTACAATATAATTCATCATTAATTGAATTAAATTTATCTAAAAATTATTATATTGAAAATATAAATGATTTTGATATATTGAAATATAATTATTCTTTAACTAAACTAAATTTATCAGATAATAATATTTCAGATATTAATATTTTTAAAGTATTAAAATATAATTCATCTTTAACTGATTTAAATTTATGTGGTAATAAAATAAAAGATATTTCAGTATTTAAAGTATTAAAATATAATTCATCATTAATTAAATTAGATTTAGCTAATAATCATCAAATAAAAGATATTAATGTATTTAAAATATTAAAATATAATACTTCATTAATTAAATTAGATTTATCTTGGAATAAAATAGAAGATATCAATGTATTAAAAGTATTATATAATAATACTTCATTAACTGAATTAAATTTATCTGATAATTACATAAGAGATATTCATATATTTGAAGTATTAAAATATAATACTTCATTAATTAAATTAGATTTATCTAAGAATGACATAATGGATATCTATGTATTAAAATATAATTCATCATTAACTGAATTAAATTTATCTGATAATAGTATGTTTATCAATAAATCAGATATATTTAAAATATTAAAACATAATACATCATTAACTAAATTGGATTATTAATTTATTTAAAAAATAAATAAATTTATATTTATTTAATTAAATAAATATAAATCATTTAGTAATTAATTCAATAATAAATCAGGGAATAATTGATTTATTAAAACATAATTAATTAACTAAATTAAATTTAACTTTTTGTAGAAGATCACATATTAATATATTAGAAATATTAAAATATAATTCATCTTTAACTTATTTAGATTTAAATTTGATTGGAATAAAAAAATATTAATGTATTAGAAGTATTAAAATATAATTTTTTAACTACATTAACTTTATTACAACATAATAATAATATCAATGAATAAGATACATTTAATATATTAAAAAATAATAAAATTAAAAAATATTAATTGTTAATTCAGGATATAATATATTCCAAGTTTGAATAATGTCAATATGTTTATTTGATTCAAAATATTTATCATTTGATAAATATAACATCATTACTTCTTCAAAAGCATTAGAAATAATCATTTTATCATTATTTTCTAATAATTTATATAAAGGTGGGTTAATATTTTCATCTATTACATAACAATAAATTACTTGTGGAAGTAAATGATTACATAATTCATAAAAAGCAGTTTTAACTCTTATAGTTGTAGAAACCATAGACATTTCTTTATTATCATAATTAAAATTTTCACATATACTTCTAAATAATTTCATTGACTCTTCACCCCAATGTATTGATGTAGGCGTAACGACATAATCAGTAATTTGATTATTAGAATGAATTTTGAATAATTCTATTCTTGCATGATTATAATTATTATAAATATTATTTTGTTGAAGTTGATGATTATATGTATAATCATTATTATGATATAATAAATTAGTATCACTATTTAAATAACTATGTTCATCTTCATTGAATTGATTATAATTTATTTTATCACTAAAATCAGATTTAGAATAAGCAGTTTCAATATCTGTCCTTATTTGTTTTTCAGTATCATCGTCTGAAGTATCGTCTGAAGTATCAGATATTGAACCATTTGAAGAATCTGATAAGTTTTGTTTAATAGTTTCATCATCAATAACATTATAATTATCAAAAACTTCTTGATATTCATATTTATTTAATGGATGTTTTAATTGTTGTTCGTTTAATTGCTGTTCAATAGTATAATCTTCTTTATCAATTAATTGTTTAGGTTCTATTTTATCTGTAGATTTATTTATTGGTTTTTCTGATTTTGATAATTCTGATTTATCTTTAAATTCATCAATAAAATTATAAAATTTCTGTGTTTTTTCTTGGTCTTCATTATCTAAATTATCATTATCGTCTAATTCATCGTTTGAATTAAGAAAAGATTTAAAATCCTGAATTTGCTTAGGTTTAGTTTCAGATACTATTTTTGGGTTAGTTTCAGATACTATTTTTGGATTAGTTTCAGAAATAGTCTTTTGGTCAGGATGTTGAATAACTTCAAAATTAAAATCAGATAAACTAATATTTGTATCAGGTATAGGGTCAACTATAAATTTATTTAATTCTTTCATTGTTTCAGGATTAATTCTATTTTCAAGATTAAGTGTTTCATCTAATTTTACACTTTCTTTTTCATCAGGTTTTTGAAATTTATTTTTTTTAATAATAAAATCATCATCTAAATCATTTTCAATATCAAAGTTAATAATATTAGTTTTATTTTCAGTATAAGGTAATGTAATTAGATGTGTAGTAAAATCAGAATTTATTTTTTTTAGTGTATTAAAAGTATTTTGTAAATTAATAATATTCTGTTTAGGTTCAAGTGTTGTTGGTATATTTTGATTTTGAGTAGTTAAATCTAAATTTTTCAATAAACCTAATTCTTGTAAATTTACAGGGTTATATTTATTAAATGAGTTTACTTTTTCAATAGTACGTTCATAAGTTTCTCGTGTTTGTTCAAAATTATTATCTTCATTATTCATTGCAGACATAAATTCATCATATTGTGTTATATCTTCTTTTAATTGTATTAAAACAGATATATTATTATTAATTGCTTCTTGTAAAGTTTTCATTATTTTATCCATTCCAATAATATGACGATAAATATATTTATATAAAGTTTTATATTCGTCTATTAATTCGTTTTGTTCTTCTTGTGAATTAATCATATTATGTTGTGTAATAATTGAACTACTAATGTTTAAATTTCGTGTTAATACTTTTAATCTATTAAGATATTCTTGTAAATTATTATATTCTTCTTTAATTAAATCAAGATGTTGTTCATTTATACTTTTAGATGTAGTTTCATCTATTTGATTTATTTCATTAGATATTAAATTAGGAGAATTATTATTTGTTTCATTATAATTAAACATTATATATAATGTTTGATTTTATATAATAAGTTTTATATAATAAGTATTTTAATATAATATTATATATTAAAATATTCAATTTTTATATTAAAAGATATATAAAATACTTAAATAAAATACTTATATAATAAAAGAATTTATAATAATTTATAAACATATTATTTTTAATGATATTATAGTTTATTTTAAGTAAAATTAAAATTATTAATAATAAAAATAAAATTATTAATAATATAAATATATTGATTAATAATAACAATTTATATTAAAATTTTAATAAAACTTGGAAATAATACTGTATTATTTTTATTATTATTAGTTTTTAAATCTTTTAATAAAACTTGGAGATAATACTGT
>Ga0247611_10008254_pt1 | contig 12887 bp, 17 predicted proteins | sample 177DNAGHGhighgp2_FD_192422 | JGI IMG/M metagenome (GOLD analysis project Ga0247611, IMG submission 192422) | Sheep rumen microbial communities from Palmerston North, Manawatu-Wanganui, New Zealand - 1770 DNA GHGhigh gp2 | ecosystem: Host-associated > Mammals > Digestive system > Stomach > Rumen... | reverse complement strand
ATTGCTCATCGATGATGCTCTTGTATCCACCTTGCCCAACGAGTGTCGACTTTCGCTGATTGACTAATCACGAAAGACCCTATTAGTCCTCTCTCCCTTTCCCTTCCCTTTTATCTCCACCATAATCCTCTCCAAGCTGCTGAAGGAAGGCAAAAGAAAAGACCTCCATAGGATATGCGACTATAAAGGTCTTGGTATGAAAGGAGGACAATTGGATAGAAAATCGAAGACCAATCATCAATTATATTGTAGTGTTTTTATAATAGGTTTCAAGGTATTTATTTTGTATGCCCATCTCCTTTTCTTGGAATTCAATAATAGTGCCTCCTTTGACTCTATATGCTCTTTGAACCAACCATTTAGAAGAGATGATATTGATTTCATCATATGGTATCTCAATTTGTTCCAATGCCTCTTTTCTTGTCATTCCTTCCTTGATATATTTTTGATATTCATCATTATAGTGGTCTTCTTTGTATTTATCGAAGTTAATACCACCAGCTTTAATGGTAGGTTTAACCTTGCCATCTATTATTGCCTCGGTCTTATACCTCTTCGACGAGGCAAATTGACTCCTCCGACATATCTCCTCCATAGACCATCCACCAAGTTCATCTTTTTGGTTGAATTCAGTGTTCCAAATCTTCTTGGTGTGTCTATCCCATAGAAAGAAGATACTGTCGGTATCGAAGTATAAAACATTACCTCGGTCATATTTCTTGGTCTTTTTATTCCATAGGAACTTAAGCGCGTGTTCTACCAAGAAGACACGCCCATAGGCTGGGATTGTGGCAAGAGGGATGTAAGTATATTTGGCATTTATTTCCACTTTTGGTTTCTCGATTGCTACTGAATCAATAATTCCATCTTCATCAATATAGTTCATAAAGTTGTAATTATGAGGTTTTTCAACAAATTTACCATAAGCACCACTATTGTTTAGAAGTTTGTATCTTAAGGTGTTATAGTCATCGTGCTTTGCTTTTGCCTCGAGTCTCTTCATATAATTGAAATAGACATATTTTCTCCAAGGGAGTGGTTTTGCTTTATAGCAATATCCATCAATATATTCAATTTCCAAATTGATATAGCATTTCTCCATTGTTGGAATTTCAAAGTCCCATACCCAAAGGTCTTTGTTTTCAATAAATGGATGGGGGATTAATGCGATAACTGAATGAACTATTACACCATCATAAGATACTCTAATATGACAACAGTTTATGTGATTTACAAATGTTGTTGGTTCTCCTTTGAAATATTCTCCATATCCATATGGGTGTTTATTCATATAAACTTGTGTTGGATAAGATTGATGAATATCGATATGGGCAATAGGAACATCAACCTCCTTAAATTGCCACGATCTGATTGGGTAGCAAATTCCACCACTTAATGACTTTCTTACAAATGTTGCCTCTTCTTCTCCAAGTAGTGGATAATCCTTTCTAAATTCTTGATAAGGTTTCATCTTTCTTGGATAACCGAATTTTAGTAATTTCAGCATTGAGTAAGATGCCATAGAAATTGCCTTGAAGAAATATTTGTCATTAAGTTCACATTCTTTCAGCAAGACATCAATAATTATTCTTGTATCTTTGAAACAATAGATTCTCTCATAACATTTAATAGTATAATTATGTAATCTGTTTAATCGATAATCTATTTCGCCTTTTTGTGTTGGGAGATTAAATGCCTTTGCTACTTCACCAAGTCCTCCACCAAATATCTTTGCAAGGTCTCGGAGAAGGATGATTCCATCTTTCTTTCCAAATTTCAATTGAAATTGCCAAACTGAAGAGACACTTTTTGTGGAGATGGAGTTGTAGCACATCTCATCTTCATCTCCAATTGTGTCATTATATTTGAATCCCCATTTCAGCACATAGGGGAGAAGAAAAGATATTTCAAAGGATAAATTATAGATATAGACACAAATGTTGATGCAAGGTCTTTTTTGAAGTTGTCCTTTGACCTTTTTTCTCTTTCTTGATGATAGATTTTTAAGTCTTTCAAGAAATTCATCCATAGTGTAGAAATATGATTCATCTTCATACACTTTTGACTTCTCATTAATGAAACATCCTAACCACATTGATGTCTCTTTCTTTTCGATAGATTCTTCATCATTATGTGATTCAATGTCCATTGCATAGATGTCAAAATTCTTTCTTCCAATTCTCCTTACCATACCTTTCTCCTATCCCATATTAATTATTGATTTTAGTCTTCGACAGTATTCTTTTAGACTACTTGGTGTAAGCAATCTTGCTTTATGCTCTTTTTGAATTTCATAGAGAACTTCATAAGAATGTTTAATCCATTCCTCTCTAAATTCATCAATATTGTTTTCAACATAGGTGGAAATGATTGCAAGTTCATCACTACCACTTACTTTTCTAACCATTCGATGTGTTCGGTCAATCTCTTGAATCAACCACCGAACATTATCTTCATAAGCATATCCTTGAGAATATTTGAGATGTTCTTTAAGATATTCTTCAGCCTTTGTTTTACCTTGTTCTTCAGCAATCTTCCGAACTTTCTTGGAAGTAATTGATCCAGGCGATGCCTTTCCTTTCTTCTCTCGCTCCTTTTTAGTTCCGAATGTTTTTGCCCATTGCTTTTGAACTTGCTTAAGAAGTTTATTAAGTTCTTTATCGGAAAGTTCTCTTGCTTTAGTTATTCTTGTAAGCTGACTTGAACGAGATTCGGAAAGTGATGCTCCAACCATAGTTCTTGCTAATTGGTTTCCACTTGCACCACTGAAGTGATTTCCATCAATTGAGCGAATAAGAATTCCACCATCTTGTCTTTCATAGAATTCGACTTGATGTCCTTCCTCTTGGAGCATTTTAACTATTTCTCTAATTGTTAAGTCTTTCATATTATTACCTCTTTAGATAAAGAAAGGGATAATCCCCAATCCAATCTCTCGAGTCAATGAGATTCAGTGGAGGCACAACCTAATGTGGACTTCCTCTCTACTATCACTGAATTTTTGGATATTCATAGGGATTACCCATTTCTATTTAATTATAGATGATTGGATTATCTTTTTCTACTTGATTTGGGAGCAGCTTTTTCGCTTTCCTCTTCATCTTCATCTTCTTCGGTGTCAAAGTTTGGTTCGATTTCTTCAGATTTTTCAAAGGATTTGAGATTGATGAATTCGATGTCATCTACATAGATTTGTGGGGTTCTTCTTGGGTTTCCTTCTTTGTCTTCCCAAGAGCGAATGGTGAATCGACCTGTGATGGCAATTTTATCACCTTTGTCGAGGTTTTCGGATACCACATCATTAAGGTAATCGGAGCAAGTGCAATCGATGAAGAAGACTTCATCTTTGCTGAAATTGGATGCGAGAGTAAAGGATACGATGACTCTCTTTTCTTTTTTGACCTTATATTCTTTTACTGTTGGTGCATCGGTCAATCTACCAACGAGAATGATTTTATTAAGCATTGTTTTTCCTTTCTATCTTTTCGATTTCTTTAACTTGTTCATCTAACCATTGATAATAAATGGATAGAAGAAGTTGGGTTTTGGTGATGATGATTCCTTTGTCCTTGTATGCTTTAAGGATCTGGTTAATTGAATCATACATCTCGATTGGGATTGATACTCTTTTAGTTTTCATTGGGAATATCTCCAACATATTCATCTACTCTTGGGATGAGGTGTAGTCTACGAAGATATGTCAATGCCTCATCGTGTTGGTCAACACCGACACCAATAACCTCATATCTTTCTTCAATGACTTTCCTTCCATCCTTTTTGGTTCTAATGATGAATTTCTTTCCATTGACATCTTCGACTCTTGTAATTGCCTTTTTGAGTTTTTCAAGAGAATTGTAGATTTCAATGGTGTTCTTTGCTGAACCATCTTTTCTTAAAGTTAGTGTGGTCATATGTTCCTCCTTTCTTTTAAATATTTATGAACCGACCAATGGAATATGGTCTTATCATCTTTCATTAATCTAATGCGTTGATATGGACAATAACATAATAGTAATGCTTTTGTATAGTAATATTCAGTGATTGCCTTTTCAACCCATTTTTCACACATATTAACAAGGTCTTCATATGTTTTATAATTTGCCTTTTTGAAGACTTCATCCATTTCTTCGGTGAGAGTTATTCCATCAGGTGAACACCAAGTGAGCATTATTTTATACACTTTTAAACCTCCTTTCATTTGAGTGTGAATCTTGATGATAACCAATAATAATCATAATCATCATCACAAGTTAGTAGAGTGATATGATTTCCTTTCTTGGTTATTCCATATAGGAATCGAAGAGCAACATATCTATTACTGAATATGTGTCTCTTTTCTTCCTTACTTTTTGGGTAATAAACACAAATTTCAATCATTGACCTTTTTCAACATCGTGTAGTTATTGGAACATACTGTTTGTATGAATTTCTCAATAACCAAGTGGACATTGATACCTCCTTGTCTTTTTCCTCTCCAAACATTTTGTTTATTTTGCTTTTCAAATTCTAAATCGGATATATCGATTAGAATATTTGACCAATAGGTATGACCACCAGCTTTGTAGACAAGTAGTTTGTCATCCCATTCGTGTGGTATCAGCGAATTATTGATTACATTCTCAACGATGAATGGTTTATCAAAGAATTCTTCATATAACTTCTTCAAGATGCTTGGAAGAAGATGTTTGGTCTTTTGGGAATATTCCGATGTCTCTCTTCTATAATTCGCCTTGGAGTAGTAATTGCAAGGTGGAGTGGCAATGATGAAGTCATAAGGATTTAAGTCAATATCCATCATATCTCCACCAAGGTCTCTTTTACCATTAATATCTTGATAGGTAATGTGATGATTTGGATGATTCGCCTTATAGGAGGCGAGATAGATGCCTTTCTTTTTAAAGACACCATAAGGTGCTGAATTAATTATCTTTTCCATCAGTGTTTTCTCCAATCATTTGAAGTAAGTCTTCAAGAACTTGCATTTTGTAGAAATGCTCTAATCTCTTGTCTCTTTGGTTTTTGTTCCAATACCAATCCCATAGTCCTTTATGGTATTGAATTAGTGCTTTGATAGTTTCAACGATTTCTTCTTTTTCCATAATATGTCCTCCTATTTATCTAACATTTCATTGGTGATTTAGGAAAGGATGGAATTACCATCCTAAATATGTTTTTGCTTTTGCTCTAAATTCAATGTTCTTTCTTGATGAAGAGTAGATTCTCCAAAGATTCATAATTTGATAGAGTTCAACCTTTTCAAATAGTTTGTTGCATTCTTTTCTTAACACTTTGATTTGGTCAAACATTGCTTGCTTACTAACCATAATTTGTTCTCCTTTGTCTATCGACACAAACAATATACCATATATAATATAGATGTCTATTAACCAGACTAAAGATTACAAAAAATGAGACATTTATGTTAAAAAATGAGAGATTTAGGAGGACAAGATATGGCAATAGAATTAGACAATCTTCACTATAATTGGAGAGAAATTGATGGCTATGGGAAACCATTTAACTTCGTTATGTCTCCGAGAGAACCCGGAAAAACCTCTATGATGTGGTTCACCAAGATTTATCAACCTTTTAAGAAAGACCACAAACCTTGGATTTATATGGTTCGACAATCAGTGGAAATCACCGACGCTCTTATCACATCAATATTTGACACTATCATTCATAAGTTCAGTGATGATACAGTTTCTCCAATATACAAGGTGGGAACATTCAAAGATGGTATTGTGGATGTGTTTATCAATATCAAAGAAGGAGAAGAATTTAAACAATATTTATTCTTTAGGATAGTATCATTATCAATTCAATTAAGAAGAATCAAACTTGCTGTCCTTAAAAACATCAAAGGTGTCTTTATGGATGAGTATATAATTGACCCACGATCTGGCGAAAAGTATCAAGACAAAGAGGCATTTAAAATCAAAGAGGCATACACCACTTGGTCAAGAGAATGTGATGGAGTTTTGAAGATGTATTTTGCAGCGAACCCCTATAGTCTTTTTAATCCTCTCTTTATTGATTGGGGAGTAGACACTAAACTTCTTCGCAAAGGTCAATTCTATGTTGGAGATTCATATGTCATCCATTGGGGAGTATTAAATCCTTTATTAAAAGAAAAATTATTAGAAAAGAATCCTCTATATCAATTTGATGAAGATTATAATTCATATGCTCTTGAAGGTTCGGCAATCAATGACACAAACATCAAACTTGACCAGCTCCCTCAAAATTATCATCTTTCATTTGTCTTTAGATACCAAGGCAAGAACATTGGAATCTTCTCCAATAACTATTACGAAGACCACGAAGATAGATTCTTTTGTAAGTTCCTTGACAATGTATCAGCAAGAAGAACTTCATTCACATTTGACTTTGAGGACATGATGGAACGCACCTCTTTAGTGGGAATTGATGAAAGAGCAAAGTTTAAATCCTTCAAGAATGCTATGAGAAGAAACCTTGTTTCTTTTGAAGATATTAATGTATACTATTTTATAGTAGAGATATACAAAAATCTTTAGGAGGAATTATGGCAACATCATTTATTCAAATATATGCAATTGACTTCTTGAGAGTTGAAAAGAACTTCATTATTGAAGATATAGATAGATTTATTGATGAATATGAATCAATTTATACGATTCGTGATTTTCAATATATCAAGCAATCTCTCAATCTCACAATTAAGGTGAATTTATCACAAGCAAACTTAAGTGCTAATGCTGATAACTTGACCTATCTTTCAATCAAGAATTCCGATGATGCAAGAATCTATTATTACTTTATCACTAACAAAATTTGGAGAAGTGAGAACACTATTGAGTTCCAATTAACTATGGACACTTTAAACACCTTCAAATGGAACGATGACTATTCGGTGGACAAAAAGACATTGGTAATGAGAGAACACAAAGATAGAGTTAAATTGATGGAAGGTTCATCACTTGCATCACCATCTTTTGAAAGAATTGTTCATCTTATGAGCGAAGGAATCAATGCTCCTTTATATAAAGTAAGAGAAGAAAATATAATTGATAAGAAAGATACTTCTTGGTCTTTAATGTATAAAAACAAAGATGAAATTGTTCCAACCGATTATAATCAAGTCAATCCAATCGAATGTTATCTTATGCCTAATAATAAACAATATGTAATTTATGCTCAAGGCAATAAAGTCATCAATCCAGCCGATTTACCAATTAGTGGTGCATATCCTTCTATAAGTGGATGGTTCTTTAATCCTAATATTCAAGAAGGAATTCAATTCAAAGATTCTAATGGAGAGATACACACAATGGGTTATCCTTATCCAAGAAATCATTGGGTAAATTTCTATGCAATAGTTATACAAAGACAATCACCAACCACTATGGCACTTGCGAGGATCAAATACACTGAAGACTTAAGTGGTAATCTTCAATATGAAATAATGGAAACATATTTAAATCTTACATATGTTGAAATACTTAATTCTCCATCTACAATCAAATATAAAGTTTGTAATGGTGCTTTACCATCTACCACAAGTGAGGTTTATGGTGATGATACTTCGGAGTTTTATTGGGGTTCAATTGATTGGTCATCACATCAAACATCATCAATAATCGATGATTCATTTATTAATAGAACCGATTCTAAAACAATTAAAATCATCAATCTTCCTTATTGCCCAACAAATTATGATGTTGTATTGGATGAAGATGATGAAGAAGGTATCACATTCGCACCAAATTGGACTATTGACACAACTAACAAATGTTTAAAATTGAATAATGATACACCATTTAGTCATACAATTATCACACCATCGAGTTTAAATCCATTTGATGAAATGGTAATTGATTATACTTCCGAACCAAGCGAGATTCCATCTCCAAATCAACCTCGAAAAGATTATATGGAATCGAAAATATATCATTCAGACTTCTATGCACCAAAGTTTGTATATGACTCATTTAATCTTACATTTAGATGTGAGAATCTTGACTTCCAAAAATATTGGGAGGCAAGAAATGTAGATGATGAACAAGATGGTCTTGGGTTTGAAGTAAACTTTGTAATGACAAGAAACATTGTCTCAAAATTCCTCTTCTTATTCCCAAGATATATCACTAAATATTCAGTGATGGATTATGACAATGTTGTATGCGTATCAAGAAACAATGAAGAGGTTCTATATACTTCTCAATATATAAATTATTTAAGAACAGGCTATAACTATGACCTTAAATCCAAAGAAAGAAGTGAAATTCAAATGGGTGTTGGTCTTGGAGCATCGGCAATTGCAACATTGCTTGGTGTTGTTGGAGGTGTTGCCTCTCAAAACTATGGAGTTGCCGTTTTAGGTGCTATCTCTTTAGCAACACAATCAATTGGTTATGCAAAAAGCATTGCTGATATTGAATCCAACATCTCTCAAAAATTAGAAGAGAGTCAAAGACAAGCAATCTCGGTTAGGAATTCGGATGATTTGGATTTACTTAATGCCTATTCAAACAATAGAGCAAAGATGTGTTTCTATGAAGTATCCCCCACTATGAAACAAGCACTTCTTGATATGTTCTATTATTGTGGATATACAACACAAGAACAAAAAGTTCCTAATGTTGAATCAAGATATTGGTTTAACTTCTTACAATGTAAATTGGTGTTAGGTTCTACTTGCAATCTCCCAATGAGCATTATCGAGAACATCAAATCAAAGTTTGAAGAAGGATGCACATTCTTCCATAATCACAATGATGTTTGGGACATTGAGCAGCTTAAAGAAAATTATGAAACTTGGATTTTAGAATAGGAGGTTTTTATGGCAAAAACAAAAAATAAAAATTCGAGAAAAGATTCTCAACAAGTTAGACAAGAATTCAAGTTCTTTTATGAAAATAAGTTCTATAAGAAATGGATGAGCAAGTTTGACTTCAGTGGATTGAATTATCAGCAAAAAGACTTCATTATGAAGAAACTATGGTTCGATGGCACAATTGCGTGTTCCGAACCAATTGGAATCCCAAGAGGTATTAAAGAACTAATGGAAGAAGATTCCATCATCTTCACACCTTGGACAATGCAAGGTCTTTATAACATCTATGACTTTCCAACAAAGGCACTTCCAATCAACCTTCGTGGAGTCTCATTCATCTCAACAAAACCACTTGTATTAGATGAAGAGATTGTCATCATTTATTGTCAAAAGAATCACAAGTCGGTCTATTCCACTATCAAATGTAAACTTAATGAATTAGTGGATATTGAAATGATTATTCGTGTATGTCTTAAGGCACAAAAACAAGCATTCCTTTTCACCTCAACACCTGAAAATAAAGTAGCAATTGAGAAATTAGCTGATGACCTTGATTCCGATGAACCAACCTTATTCACCACTCTTGATTCAAATGAAATTGGGAATGGATTCCAATCTTCAGCGCCATACATTGTCGATAAATTAGAAATGCAAAGACAAAAGATTGAAGATGATATTCTATCCTTACTTGGATGCAATAATGTTGGTATTGCTGAAAAGAAAGAACACCTTCTCAATGGTGAAATCGATGCTAACAATCAATCGGTTCAAGAAAGTGGAAACGAGTTCTATGACCAATTAAAAGAAGGATTCGATAGAGTCAACCAAGTCTTTGGAAAATCCATCCAAGTCATTGATTTGACACCAAAGATTGAAGTTCCACAAGAAGATAATCAAGATGAACAAGGAGATGAAGAAAATGAATAAAACTGTATTTTATAAATTCGATGACTTTATTGATAAATTCGACATTGATAAAACCAAGTTTGGAGAATGGTTTGACAATAACACCAATAGTGTCATTCAAGATGACCAAGATGTTGGATATGATTATATCAATGAAATTTTTGAAAATGTCTATCAAACCTTCTTTGAATATTATGTTTATAAAAAGGATTATGATTGGTTTGATGAAGATGTTGAACTAACACAATCTGATCTTGAGATTTTCGCAAGAAGATTAATCAATATCTATAACAACACTTATGATAGATATATCCCTCTTTTAAAGGTTTATGACCAATACATCGATAATCCTTCAGCACCACTTCATAGTGAGACCTTGGGCAAGTCAAAATTCAATGACACACCTCAAGATGAAACCATTGAAGGTGGATTCGCTGATGATAAACACTCGACAACATTCACCACTACCAAAGCAAGTAGTGATGCTGATACCAAATATGTCTCCGAAAAGGTTGATGAACTTTATCGTAAATGGAGAGATATTTATAGAGATTGGACTAATGAATTCAAAGGTCTATTTATGGAGGTGTTTGACTAATGAATGAAAAGAATTTATTTGGGGTAATTGGAACAAGTCTCGGAGTCATTGGAACATCAATGCAAACCGAAGATGTTCTCCGAATCGTATCCCTTATCATCACCATCGTTGGTGGACTTATCACTTGGATTGTAATACCAATTTTGAATTGGTATAATAAAAGCAAAGCTGATGGAAAAATTGACAAGGAAGAGGTTGAAGAATTAACCGACATTCTTGAAGATGGAACATCAAAAATTCAAGAACAAGTTGAAAAAGAAAAGGAGGATGAAAAGGATGAGCGAAAAGATTAAAACATCCACTCAAAATCTTCGTGAATTCATTACAAGTCAAATTAAGTCCGATATGGAAAAGTCTGAAATTGACAAATACCAAGAAATCTTAAAAGAATTGGACAATATTAATTCCGAAGATGATGCTCGAGACAAAGAGTTAGTGGAATGTAAAGAAGTCATCATCAAACAAGTCAAAACAAGTGGTTCTAAAGATGAACCAAAAGAGCAAGAAACCGAGAAAGAACCAAGAAGTCTCGAAGAGATTGCTCAATCAATCGAAAATGGAGGTAAATAGTAATGAAACTTTCGATTAAAAATTTAGCAAGTGTTATTGCTACTTATGTCGATGAGAACAAAGTTAGTGTTGCTACCTTCCAAGAAACAAGAAACAATACTGTTGGTTTACTTGATACAATTGGAAAAATCTTCACTATTACCCATAATTATGTCGACAAATTAGAGGCATTCGATGGAGAGTTCCTATCCTTTGGGAAGACCATAGAAGAATGGGCGAATGACCTCATTTTATGTGAAGACTATCGACCAAATGGCGAAAGAGCAATGTCTCCACACGAACTTACCTATAGACCTGTATACTTCTCTTACACATTAGGAAGAAAAGTGATTCCTCTCACCATTAGAAATAATGACATTGAAAGAGCAGTTCACAATGAAGGTCAATTTGTTTCTATCATTGAAGGAAAAACCAAAGCACTCGCTGATTCCAAGACAATGATGAAATATGCCATCAAAAGACAATTATTAGGTGTACTTGCAACAATGTGTATTAATATGCAAGATACCACAATTGCAGATATCACCCTCGCATACAATGATACTGGTTCAGCATTATCCTTAAGTGTTGTTGGTGATATAATTTCTATTACTCTTACAAATGGTGGAGATGCCCATAACTACATTATGGTCAAACCTTATTCATCCGATTATGCATCATACACCCCAACACAATTAATCGATAATGGTATTGTTGTCAAATTAGATTTAGTTGAAGAACTTGCACAACCAGTTGATGCAACAACCTCCGAAGACTTCGCTCTTTCTTTAAAGAAGGCTGTCGAAGTTGCTGAAGATTTCAGTGAAGGTAGAAGTCTCAATGGTGCAACACTCGGTGCAACACCAAATGAAGGTTTATATCTTGTTGTCAAACAAGGTGTTATGCCAACCCTTGATGTTAAATCATTAGCTGGTGCATTTCATACCGACAAATTAGCAATTCCAACCAAAATCGTGGTAGTTCCTGACCTTGGTGATGCCAATGATGATATCTATGCTCTACTTGTTGATGCTCGTGGAATTAAATGCCACCCAACATATGAGGCAATTCGAGAAAATGTGAATGGTGATGGAGACTTCCTCAATATGTTCTCTCATTTTGAATGTACTTGCTTTGCATCGAGAAACACATATGTTAGAGTCTTTATGAAACCTCAAGCATAGTAGAAATATCTCCTTTAAATTGGTCTTATGCTTTCCCAATCAAAGAAAGCAAACCTTTCTCAAATTGGAGGTAAAAAATTATGAGAAGAATGTTTAGTGAAAAACAAATTAAGGAAATGACTTTGAAAAGTCTCGAAAATGAAGATGTCAAAGTCAAGACTATCGAACAAAGTGAAGTGAATTGGGAGAAACAAATTGAATTTCCTAATATTGAAAATTTTACAAAATTAAATGAATTTTGTGCTTTTCAATTAGTTAATAAAACTTTAAAAGTTGTAGGTCTTGCAAGATATAGAAATGAAACCGAAACTGCTCAAACTTTTAAAATAGGAACATGGTCGATTAGTGATATTCCTACCGAAATTGGTTCAAAAATATATGATGCGCAAGGAAAAACTTTAAATGAAGAACCAACTTTGGTAGCACTTTCCAATGTTATTAGATTGACACCAATTGCTTTAACCTCTTATGGTTCAAGTTCTATTATTTCACTACTTGAAGTTAAACATGGCGCACAAAATACTTTTGAATTATACAATGGAACCTCTTTAAGTGTTCCAAGTGGGGCATATGCAGTTGTATGTTTTGAATTTAATTTAGTTATTTAATTAACTGAATCATTAAACTTGATTGACCTCTTCGGAGGTCTTTTCTTTTGCCTTCTTCAGCAGCTTGGAGAGGATTATGGTGGGGATGAAGGGGAAGGGAGAGAGGACTAATAGGGTCTTTCGTGATTAGTCAATCAGCGAAAGTCGACACTCGTTGGGCAAGGTGGATACAAGAGCATCATCGATGAGCAATGAAGGTGCGAAGGTAGATGATGCGATGTGGA
>Ga0247611_10008253_pt1 | contig 12888 bp, 5 predicted proteins | sample 177DNAGHGhighgp2_FD_192422 | JGI IMG/M metagenome (GOLD analysis project Ga0247611, IMG submission 192422) | Sheep rumen microbial communities from Palmerston North, Manawatu-Wanganui, New Zealand - 1770 DNA GHGhigh gp2 | ecosystem: Host-associated > Mammals > Digestive system > Stomach > Rumen ... | reverse complement strand
ACATCACGACAACGGTCCCCTTGGAGTTCCAGCATTTGCTGAGCGCCGTGAGCGTCAAAGTCAAAAACGCCAGCGGCAGCGTGGATGAAAATGGGGATCCCGTCAGCATCACACTCAAAACGTGCGGTTTCGTGAATCTGGTGACCAGTGCTCCCATGCAGATTATATTCAATGGTGTCGAACTGTCTTCGACTCCGGGGACGGGAGTGCGCACCAACTCCGTCGCGCTGGGTCCCGGCATCCCAGCCAACACAAAACTTGACCCGGGAAACAGCTATCCCACGACCGTCCAATGGGACATCATGATTCCTCAGGATCTGGACACGGAGCACATCGGCAGTGTCTCTCCTTATCTGCATATTGTGTACACCAAAGGCACAGGAACAGAAGAAAAGGAAATCGACCTGCCGTTGAAGGATATCCTGGACAGTTCGACCCAACAAGCCATCACCAGTTGGAAATCCGGCGTCAAATATCTCTACGAGATAGAAATCAAGTTAGGCGGCGGCATCCTTGTCAATGTGAAGACGACTCCCTGGGAGATTGTCGAAGCAGAAACCCCTGGACTCATGATCTGATGAAAAGAAATGTCCCCATACTGATTCTCTGCGCCCTGGCCCTGCTTGGCGCCGCATGCTCGTGCCAGGAAATCGACCCCGGGAAATCAGCCGGATCCGTTACCATTACCTTATCGACAGGCGCTCCTGAATCAAAAGCAGGAGACGGCGTCATTGCCGATGGAGGCGGCATCAAATCCAACGGGACCAGGCAGCCGGACCTGTTTATCGCCCTCGTGAACTACAGCGGCGCAGTAGTAGCCACATACCAAGGCGAAGATACGACCGATTCGAAATGCATTGAGTCCACCGAAACCCAGGCCAGCATCCGATTCGACAATTTCAACGCAACCGGAGAATTCAAGGTCTACGCAGTAGCCAACACAAGCGGCCTGTGGGCCCTTGATAACGGAGCCACCCTTGCCGGGGCATCCACGGAAGCAGCTCTTAACTCGCTGATATTTGCGGGGAATCCTACGGTTTCTGAAGGCGGCGCTATGCCACTCTCCGCCACGGGAACGCTCTTTGTCAATGAAGGTCACAACGGAGAGATCAGCCTCAATCTGCTTCGCTGCGTGGCAAAGGTCGGTTTCCGATTCAAGAACGAATCAGAAAGCAGGGATTTCACTTTAACTGCCTGCACCGTCAGACTCAAAGCGATGAATCCGACTCAGGGCTACGTCTTCCCCCACACGCCGGATGCAGCAGGCACTGCCGGGGACCTCACCCTGAACATGAGCGGAATCACGCTGAACCGTAACTCCTATACCGACTTTTACGGGCTCAATACGGTCTTTCCCAGCGAAGCTCCGACCCAAGCGACAGGAACCCGCTATCTCTGCGACATTTCGTTCACGGTAGGCGACGCCAAGAAGAGTTTCAGCAACCTTCCCGTTCACGACAGCCGATCCAGGGACATCACTTCTCTCAAACGGAACCAGTACCTGCAGATTACCACCCGGATCAATGAAGGCCTGGACATTTCATTTGATTTTGAAGTGGCCGAATGGAATCCCCGCACCGAGGAAATCTTATTCCACTAAAGCATGAAAAAATTCGTCCGCATATTTCTCCCAATCATTCTGCCCCTTCTCGGGGTAGTAGCCGTTTCCTGCGTGAAAGATGTGTATGAAACGGGGTACTACACGATACCGGAAGGAGAGCCGGTCACGCTCACCCTCAGCTTCGGCGCCGAGGACTTTCAAGATGTCGTGATCGGCACCAAATCGGAAATGAACCGTGCCGACGAATCCCGCATTCATGATCTTTATGTCTTGATTTTCGATAAAAGCAACGGAAAGAAAATCTACGGACGCTACTATACTTACGAGCATCTGTCCGGAACTCTGGAGTCTTTGTTGGCACAGAAAAATGAAGGATGGTTCGTGGAGAACCTTCTCTTATCCGATGTCAATACTGACAAGAAAACGCGCGGCGTAGTAAAACTCTCCACCGTTTCCAAGGAAAACTGTCAGTTGATCGTACTGGCCAACATTTCAAACACCATCACATCCATCAGCGGTACCGAAGCCCTGGAATGGCTCTCATCCGACGACATCACGCTATCGGCTATCAATGAAGCCAAAATCACGCTGGAACAGAATGTAGTCAACCGCGGCAACCTGTTCCTGATGATGGGGATGATTGATATCGCCAACACTGGCAACATGGCCTGGGATAAGAATGGCGGCACTTCTACCGGCGACTACGGCGCGGATTACAAGATCCAACTGACAACCCTTGACGCCAAGGTAAAGTTCCGTGTCAAGTACGACGAGACGAATATCAGCAGCATTACGCCCAGGTTCTGGCAGGCAGTGAATGTCCCGGACCGCTGCATGCTGGTTCCTTCTGAGAAGATACCCAGCCAGATTGGCACACAGTTCTTCAATACCGACGAGGCTTACTTTGAAGGCACGGAAACGGAAGCCGGGGTAACCTGGCAGGTTTTTTCCTTCTATCTGTTGGAGACGAAACCCAGGTTCAGGAAATCGGCTTCAGAGTATTACCAGCGGGACAAGCATGATAAGAATGGCGACGGGACCAACCAGGAAACCTGGGAGTTTGCACCGCTGGATGGCACCTATGTAAGATTCGACGTCATCCTGAACCTGACCAGGGACGGCATCCGAAACATTCTGGATGACCCCGAGACCAATCATGCCCTCACTTCCGACGCCTTGTTCACCGTGCATCTGGGAGACTTCACCAGCAGCCGCTCCGGCAGCGGCCACGACTACAACAACTATTCTGTCGAGCGCGGCCATGCCTATACCTACAACATCACCATCATCAACTCCAAGAGCATTTTTGTGGAGGTCATGAATGAGACGGAGAACGAATCCGGCCATGAGGGTTCGCTCCTGCTCACCACCGACGAAATCATCAACTGCGACTCACACTACGAATACCACACCATGGTCTTCAAGGCCAATGCTCAACTGGCCACGGATGATGCCCAGAAAAAACTCTCCTGGTTCACGAAGTCACCCTTTGCCGAGGAAGGGCCCGTCTTTAACGACACGACAAAGCTGTACAAGATTCCGAAAGACGCAGTTACAGGAGCGCTCAAATCTGACTGCCTCTGGGTAAAGTTCGGACTCAACAAGAAAGAAGGAGGCCTCTACACGGATAACCGGGTCATGTACCCAGGAGACAGTAAATATAATCCGGATTGGAACCCTGCCGAGATGGACGGCGACCCGGACAGCAATCCGGTTCCTTCGCTTATTGACGTCAATCAGCTCATCAATCTCCTTTTCGTACAGAATAAGAGAAAGGCCAACAACCAGAGCAGTCTTTTTGACAGTGCAAATGAACTCCGTTTCACCGCGTTTGTGAACGAGTTCTACTACGAAGTGAATCCACTCACAGGCGAGTTGGATCCTGACCTGTGGCGGCAATTTGTCAATGCCCGCCCCCGGGAGCTTCACATCCTTTCTGAGACAAAATACAGCAAGGACCAGAAGAGCGATGTGGTGAAATCCAGTCACTCCATCATCCAGAACTCCATCCAGAGTTTTTACAACATCTATTCACCGGATCTTAGCTCTGCCTGGGGCGTCGAACACAAAGACGAAATGAGGAATCGCGGCGCCTATGACTCAGCGACGGAAGTAAACCGGGCCTGGAGCTGGTGGCACGACAACTGGAATCCCACCGGCATCATCAACGACCAGGAGAACGGGCGGATCAATACCTATAATATCTGGGGCCTGGCCGATGCCCCGGCGTGGAGCACCTTCCTGAATTACGAGGTGGACAACGACACGCCCGAGCTCAAGACCAACTACCAGTACATGGCGTACTCCTGCATGACCCGCAACCGGGACAACAATGGCAACGGCGTCATAGACCCGGAGGAACTTCGCTGGTACACCGCTTCCATCAACCAGCTCATCGGCATGTGGGTAGGCAATGAAGCCCTTTCTCTGGATGCCAGGCTCTACCAACCTCTCAATGCCGCCAGTTCCGATCCTTTGAAATGGCGCGCCCACGTATTGTCGAGTACGTGTAACGGCAATGGAGGCGGTATCTCCAACCCGCGCGTCATCCGGGCGGAGGAAGGTGCCACGAAGTCTTATTATGATGAGTGGAAATGGGCGTTCGATGCCAACTCCCCGCAGGAATATCGGGACCGCGTAGCCTCTATCCGTTGTGTTCGCAATGTGGGCACATTCAGAAAAGACGGTGAGACCACGGACATCAGCTATGCCCCCTATGACCGGATGGTGGATCAGTATTATGAGATCCCCAAGGGCACGGACAACTCCGGCCGGGCTTTCCCCAACGAAGACGGCACCTACACCGTCACTTTCTCACGCCTGAGTCCCAAATGTGTCCGGGAATACACGGCCGAAGACCTCCCCTACCACGAAGAATCCTCGCTTCACAACCGCGTCTATCTGGAGCTGAACATGCAGAATCCGGAAGATTTCGTGAACGCCGACGGCGTGAGCATCAACACGGAAAGGACCGTCAACAACACGATTACGTCCACCGGATACAACCCCTACTGTCCTCCCGGATACCGTCTGCCCAACATGACCGAGCTGCTGGTGATGTCCAACCTGGCTCCCACGGACTATTGGAACCAGTCCGGGCAAAGCGACAAACAGATTTTCCCTTGCCGGACCTATTTCTCGAGGGGCATCATCGGAAGCAACCAGACCGCGACGGAAGCCAAAAAAATCGGCTGGCAGTACTATGAGAAAGACACCCGCGTGAACATGGTGAATGATGATAACAGTATGACCGGCGTTCGCTGCGTGCGGGACAACAACTTGACGGGAGACATCACCGGCAAGATCATGATCGCCAACTACAACCAGTTGCACAATGGCGAAGAGACCACCATCTCGATCAACGTCAGCTCGACGGCATCTGCCATCCGGAACGTGGACATGGCCCTGGTCTATGTGGATATTGAAGGCAACGAACATTTCATCAGGATAGATGAAGTGGACGGCATCTCCATCTCCGGCGTCACGCTCAAAGATGATTTCACCTATACGATCCCTGACAACAGCAAACTGCCGGTCCGTGGCTGGATGACACTCCGCGCCGTTGTCCGCAACGCCATGGGAATCGAACGGACATTTGAGACACCTGTCCGCATCATATCGGAGGTTACCACTTCCATCAAGCTTTTGCCCTGCGACTACGACGGCAGAACCCTGGATGAAAGATATACGTTCCCAGTACTCTTGACCGCGTTCAATGAGGATAATGACATTACGTCCTGGCGCCTGAAGATTGTATCTCCCGACAAGGCTACAAGAACGGTTTTCCTGGGCAGCCCGAATGAGCGTTATACCACGACTGTCTACCCTTATAACCCTTATGAGGGAGAGGCTTCCCTCCTTGAAGGGACTTATACTTTCCAACTGGAAGCGAAATGCGACGGCACTGTCGTCCGCTCCGAGATTGTCTCTATGGATGTTCTGAGAGTGGACTACCGTCCCATTCCGGAAGATGTAGTTGACCGTTTCGACAATTCACGTCAACTGAACGATACGGTTGACAAATTGGATGGTGAGGGCAACGTAGTAAAGGAGAATAACAAAGTTGTGCAAGAAGCGAATCCGAGCGCATACCCCTATCGCTGGGAAAGGGAAATCTTGAATGGGCTGGACTTTGTGGCCGGCGATTTCATCGAGACGGATATGGACTTGACGAAATGCGTTTATCGTTATGTGAATGGCCGGGATGACCTGGGTATGGATGTCCTCTTTAGTATAGGTCTCAACGACATCGAATGGGGCCCCTGGGTCTTCTATGTCCAGTTCCCTTCTGTCACTGAAGCAGAAAGGGAACTCCCTGATCCACCACGCGCTCTATACCTGAATCCTACCTGGTTGGAGAACACATCCACCAAAAATAGCGGATATCGTTATTGCTTCCCCGATGTAACTAAGCCGGCGCACTTCCGCCTGGAGAGAGGCGGTGCCTTCTGGAATGGGGATAAGATTGATGTAAGCCGATGGGGAAGCAACCAGACCAATATCCAGCGCGTTATTGACAAGCTGACGGCAGCCAATACCCTTTATATAGGTTCCACTATGGGGACTCACTCCCGTGCCAAGTACCGCTTTGTACGGGTTGTCCACAACGGGCGGGACTCCTCCATCAAGGGCGGAGACAGTAACTTTAAAGAAGATCCTGGCTATGGCGGAAAACTGTAAGATAAGCAAGTATTTGTTCCTTCTGCTCCTGGCCCTTGGGATGACCCTTTCCTGCACCAGGGAGCCGATAGACGCGGCCTCCTCTTCCGATGAAGGGCAGGTGACCGCTGTCGTGCACTATCGGGCTACAGCAGGAGAGACGGTGCTCACCAAAGCTTCCCTGAATGGTCTTCAGCAGTATATCTTTGAGTCGGAAGACAAACTTTATGTGACGAGCGGAGAGAATATGTACGGCATTCTGCATCTGGTAGCCGGTGCCGGAAGCACCACCGCCACCTTCGAAGGAGACCTGATGTGCCTGGATGACTTTGCGCCCTCCGGGTCCACCTCCCTTTCCGCAACCCTCGTCTCGCCCTCGGACATCCACAACATCGCACAAAGCCGGGTCACCGGCGTGGACTACCCCAAGGACGCCTACACCCGGGACCTGGCGGAAGCCGTGCGGAAATACAGCCATTTCACCGCGACCGGCACTTACGCCGCGCACGCATTCTCCCTGGAGCAGCAGACCACCTTCCTGATGATTTCGGTCTGCTTCACGGATGCGGAAGCGGCGGATATCCCGGAGAACAAGAAGCTTACCGCCATCCTGACCAACAACGACGGCACGGATGAGCTCTGCCGCGGAGAGTGGACGACAGAAGACGTGGATTTCTCCATGCAGGCCTCCTTCGTCGCCGCACTTCCTACCACCACCCTCAGCAAGGCCGCACTCACGTTCAAGGCCGGCGACACGGTGATCAGCACCGACTCCGACATCGCCAAGGACAGCGACATTGCCCTCCAGGCGAACCGCTACTACGACATCACCCGCTCGCATTTTGACCTGAAGTATTTCACCATCCAGGCCAAGGAAGCCGGCACCACGGTCACATTCAACCATACCGGGAGCGGGATTCAATACCGGAAGAACGGGGAAGGCGCCTGGACAGATTATAACACCGAGACACATATCGAGCTCAATCAAAAGGAGTATTTACAGTTCCGCGGCAACAAGAACAGTTACCAAGGTGAGAATAATGGGACGAAACCGTTGTTCACGGCAGACAAGACCTGCTATATCTACGGAGACCTGATGAGCCTGTGCAGCAATGTCTCCGGCACGGAATACACGCCAAGGACCGACATCGGCGCCGATAATGCCTTCCGCTACGCCTTCAAGAAGGCCACCTGGGTGGACATCCCGGCCGGCCGGCCGCTCATACTCTCGGCCACGGGGCTTCGTCAATACAGCTACAGCCAGATGTTCTCCGGCTGCACCAGCCTCACCCACGCCCCTGAACTACCCGCCACCACCTTGTCCAAAGGCGCCTATGACCACATGTTTGATGGTTGTACTTCTCTTGTGGCTGCACCGGACCTTCCCGCCACCACCTTGGGAGAAGCCGCGTATTGCTATATGTTCTCTGGCTGCACATCCCTTACCGGCGTGCCGGCAGAGCTGAAGGGCACTTCCGCCAGACAGGTATGCCAATCCATGTTCCAGAACTGCACCTCCCTGGCCACGGCACCGGCCCTGCCTTCTGAAACGGTAGGCCAGCAGGGCTACCAAAGCATGTTCCAGGGCTGCACCTCGCTGGTCCGCTCCCCGGAGCTCCCGGCGACGAGCGTAGAGATCCAGGGCTATCAGGATATGTTCAACGGCTGCACCTCGCTGGTGCAGGGACCGTCGACGCTTCCGGCTACTTCTTTGACATCCAACTGTTACCGGGATATGTTCAATGGTTGTACGGCGCTTTCCAGTGTGCCGGTAAGCCTTCCTGCGGTAGTTGTCCCCGAAAATGCTTACCGCCAGATGTTCTACGGATGTATCTCCCTGAACCGAGGTCCGGATCTGAGAACTGTTACAAGCATTGGCAACTACGGCTGCTATAGTATGTTCAATGGCTGTACTTCGCTGGTTTCCTTTACAGGACTTGACAACGCATCTACGCTGGGGAATGCAGCCTGCTCCAAAATGTTTTATAACTGTGGAGAGCTCACGGCAACTCCGGAGAGTCTGCCGGCGACATCCGTCCCGATAGAAGCCTATAAAGAAATGTATTACGGTTGCGCTAAGATTACCCGTGCACCGGAGATCCTGGCCACAGAAGCTGCCGATTCGTTCGGGGACAACCAAGGGGCTTTTCAGAACATGTTCTACGGCTGCCGCCGTCTTGCCACTCCACCTCCCACACTTGCCATTGAATCCGTGCCCAAGAATTGTTACAGAAGTATGTTCCAGGGTTGCATCGCGCTTGCCTCGGCCCCGGACCTCTCTGCTATGACAAGCGTCGGTCAGTACGGCTGCCGGGCTATGTTCTATAACTGCAGTGTCCTGCGTACGCCGCCGGTTTTGCCCGCCACGACGCTTGCCGCTTCCTGCTACGAGGAGATGTTTTCGGGTGCGGGTATCGAGCATGCTCCCTCACTCAACGCAACCGAGCTCTTCGACTACTGCTACAAGAATATGTTCTCCAACTGCAAGTACCTCGAAGGGCCTGTCCTTTTGCCCGCAACGACGTTGGTCAAGGAGTGTTACATGCAAATGTTCAACGGTGCCAAATTGTTGAATGCAGTTATTACGCTGGCAGGAAATGGCCAGCATTCGGCAGAGAAATGTACCAAAGAGTGGCTTAAGGGCGTAAGCAGCACCGGTACTTTTATCCGTCCGGCTGGTGTCAACGACTGGGATATAAACAGTAGTTCGGCTATTCCTACGGGCTGGACACCCCAGGACTTCGGGATTGAGCCCATCTTCCCGGAAGACCCGTTTGACCCCGAAGAAGACTTATAGCGAAGGAGGACACGAATATGAAAAAGAAACTACTTGCATTTCTCGCGGCCCTTCTCGCGTTTGCTTCCTGCAACAAGGCTCCCCTGCCCCGGGAGGGAAGCGATGCCGCCTACCGGCTGGACGCCCTGCGTTTCGACTTCACCGTGGAGCGGGAAGACGCCACAAAGGGTGTCCGCAGCGGCTGGATCGCCGGAGACAGGATCTACATCTTCTTCAGCGGCATCTCGACGGCCTATCTCACCATCGACTATGACGGGTCTGCCTGGAGCAAGCCCCCGACCCTGCACGGAGAGGGCACCCTGGGACGAAGTGGCCGGATGACCGCTGTCTATCTGCCCTACTTCGACAACTCGGAGGAGCCGGCCTGGAACGGAAGCGCCTGGACTTTCCCCCAGACCAACGATTATTATTTCCTCCGGGCCGAGAAAGCGGACTACTACATCACGGATATGGACAACCAGGTTCCTTCCATGGGCGCTTTCCTCTATATGACCAATGCCGAAGATTTCGTCCAGCTGTACATTCCGGACGACAGCGCGTCCGGCAGTGTCCAGGTGGCCTGCAACGCCGTCATCCCCGCCGGGATCGGCAGCATTTCGGAGGACGGCAGCGTTACGACCGATGCCCTGGCGGAGCAAGGGACCTGGATCACGGCCCGCGCCGACGAGATCGACGCAGAGAAGGGTTACTACCTAAGCGGCCGGCTGAATCCCCGTCCCGGCAACAATTACTATTTTGTGCTCAAGTCGGGAGCGGACAGCTACAAACACTGCTTCAAGGCGCGCGACGCCGCCCTGTCGGGACATCACGCCTATCAGCTCCCGGACATCGGTGACTGGCCGACGGTCACGCCTGATGCCGAGGTCGTGATTGCCGGCAACAAATGGCTGGCCACAAATGCGGGTGCATCGACGCCCTGGGAAATCGGAACCGCATATGATGCCGCATCCATGAATAACGCCGTCGCTGATGGAAGCGACACCATAGTTCCTTCCGATACCGAATGGGCAATGATCCAAGACCGATACAAGGCTGTCTGGATCCAGCTCACAATAGTCGGAACTTCAGGTTTTGTCGTGGCAGACCGGAGTGCCCCCGACAACTTCATCTTTCTCCCCTGCGCCGCGTATTGGACGGCAAGCGCGGCAGGAGGAGACCAGCATTACTTTGATGCCAAGGACGACGGCACGCACGGTATTGCCGAATCCAATCCTCCCGCAACTGCCTGTGTCAGACTTGTTTCCGCTCTCCGCAACGGTGGATTCAACCCGCCTGAGAACGGAGGAGACATTTAAACTTCAACGGCCATGCGTTTTTCCAAGTATATCCTTTTGTCCCTCGCCTTGCTCATGTTGCTTTGCAGCTGCGACAAGGAGTGGCCCGATGCCCGGGAGCCGGAAGTGACGGCGGTTGTCCCTTTTTCTGTCACGGTCGAGACCGGATTGTCCACGCGCGCATCCTTCTCTGGCGACGCGATGGGTTCGGGGCAGTATTTGTTTGCCACAGGGGATGCGCTCTACATAACCGGCGGGGATGCCGGTCAAGTGTCCGGTAAACTTACGCTTGCATCCGGTGCGGGCACTGGCACAGGACAGTTCAGGGGAGATCTCTCATTCACTGACGGGTATGAGCCCACGGACGAAACCGTCTTGTCTGCCACGCTGGTGGGCGCTTCGCAGACTGATGGATTCTTCACGGTTTCAGGAGACAAGATCACCGCCGGGCCGGTCTATCCTGCCATGATCGATTATGCCTCCTTGGCGGAGATTGTCCAAAAATACAGCCACTTCACCGCCAGTTTTCCCTACCACACCCGGCAGTTTGCCCTCACCCAGCAGACGGTGTTCCTGAATTTCAAGGTGGATTTCTTCCACTCCGCGCTCACGGGTAGTCCGTCCACGCTCGATGTGGAACTGCGGGACGCCCATTCCGTGAAGCAAACGGTGCAGAACATCCCTGTCGGCGGGAATACCAGCATTACGAAACTTTCGTTTACGACCGTGATGCCGGCGGACGAAAATTTGCAGGGTGTCCAGACCTGGGTGGCAAACGGAAGTGGCATTTACTGTGAGCCCGACTTCGCAGCAGACGTGGCTCTCTCCGCCAACAAGTATTACCGCGTCACCCGCACCGCTATCGACCCGTTTACGGTTGAGGCTCCCTCCACCGGCACCGGCGCCAGCGTCACCTTTAACTATCCGGATAATGTTGAATACCGGACATTTAACATCACGAGCGGAGTGTGGTCAGCCTGGGAGGAATGCCCCACCACGGCGATAGTTCTTTCTGCCGGAGAGAAGGTCTCTTTCCGCGGGAAACGGACTTCCTATGCCAACAACAATCATACAACGCCTCTCATCTCCTCGGATAATCTCGTCTATATCTACGGTGATATGATGAGCCTGATCTGCGATGAGAATTGGGAACGGAACACTGCCGTCGAAGCCGATGCGTTCAAGGAAGCTTTCTTGAACAGCTCGAAAATCAATATTCCTGCCGACAAGGATCTTGTCCTTTCTGCCGTGACGCTGGGGTCCTCTTGTTACAAGAGCATGTTTAAGGGTTGTACATCGCTGGATGCTGCGCCGCAGATAGATGCCACTACGCTGGCTAACAATTGTTTCCAGGAAATGTTTTCCGGGTGCTCTGTGCTTCGCACCGCACAGGACGCCTTTGCTTTCAGTGGCGATGTTCCCGAATATGCTTGCTACCAGATGTTCCTCAACTGCATTGCGCTCACCGGAGCGCCGGATATGCCTTCCGTCGGCGGCACGATTGGGAATTATGGTTGCAAGGAAATGTATAAAGGTTGTAACGAATTGCGAACGGGCCCATCCAGTCTCAATGCCACCACGGTAGGAGTGGATGGTTATAGCTCGATGTTTTACAACTGCGCCCGTCTTGAGCAAGCGCCGAACATTTCGGCCACCAGCATCGGAAATTTCGGATGCGCGGAGATGTTCCGAGGTTGCACACGCATGCAGACTCCGCCAGCGTCCTTGTCTGCGACCACCCTGGGCAACACTGCCTACAAATGGATGTTTTATCAATGCTCGGCACTCAAGTCTATTCCTGACTTTCCTCACGACCCTGCAGTGACATATGTGCTGCCCGGCGGCGCCGTTTCTAAGTATGGCCTTTGTTACCAGATGTTCTTTCAATGCAATGCGCTCATTTCGCTGGCTGATAGGAAGTTGTTCAGCAGTTCTACGCTCATGACACCGTTTTGTTTTGAGGATATGTTTTCCGAGTGTAGAAACCTGGATTCTGTCCCGACTGATTTCCTGCCGGCCACCAGCGTTGCAGCAAGCTGCTATCGCGGTATGTTCCAGTCTACGAAGATTACACGAACGCCAGACCTTCCGGCAAGCACGCTTGTCTCGGAATGTTATCGATACATGTTTAACGGCTGCTCGGCACTTACTTATATCAAATGTCTTGCTACAACCAATATTGGCAACGGATATACTACCAACTGGGTAGGTAATAACAAAACGGGCGGAAATGTTCCCAATACAAATAGCTGTAAGTTTGAAAGAGCTGGGGAGACAGATTGGCCTAGTGGTGTCAACGGTAAACTCTCCAACTGGGTTTACTACACGCCTACCCCTTAATTTACGCCCCCTCGCGCGGATCCGCTTCGACGGTCAAGCCGGCGAATGACGGGGTTACAGCACCGTCAGGCCGAGGCCGGGGGCGTCGGGGAGGATGAGGCGGCCGTCGGAGACGCCGACGCCGCGGAAGCGGTCGTTGCTGATCAGCAGGTTACCGTCGAGATCGGCAAAGTCGGCCAGGGGTGAGAGATGGGCCGCGGCCGTGACCGCGCAGGAGGTCTCCGTCATGCAGCCGACCATCACGCGCATCCCCACGG
>Ga0247611_10008252_pt1 | contig 12888 bp, 8 predicted proteins | sample 177DNAGHGhighgp2_FD_192422 | JGI IMG/M metagenome (GOLD analysis project Ga0247611, IMG submission 192422) | Sheep rumen microbial communities from Palmerston North, Manawatu-Wanganui, New Zealand - 1770 DNA GHGhigh gp2 | ecosystem: Host-associated > Mammals > Digestive system > Stomach > Rumen ... | reverse complement strand
ATATAAATTTCATAATATGAGAAGAAATTTTAAATATATGCAATTTCAAGATACAGGTAATGATTTAAAGAACAAAGAAGATTATAAATTAGCTGATTTAGATATATTTGGTAAGCATTCTATTTATCAATATTTAAGTGTTTGTAAAACAAAATATGGTAGAGAAAACTTAGCTAATAGATTAAAATTTGGTTCTGATGATACTAAATCTAAATATAGTGCAAGCTTTTTAGCTGAAACTGAAGATAAAATAAAGCTTGATGCTAGTTTTTTAAGCTTTAAAGCAAGTGCGAAATCTTTAGATTCAGAAGCTATTACAAATGCTTTTAGTCGTAAAATAGAATTTAATTATTCTTTTTTAATTCCATTATTATCATTTTTAGGATCATTAGTTTATTTAGTTTTAATATTTACTAATAATTTAAATCCATATTTATTATTCGTATTTGGATTTGTTAATTTCATTTTATGTAGATTATTTTTAGTTAATGATATATTTAATTTAGATTCAACTGGTTATTATAATTTATTTGAAAGTTATATTAATGTTATTGATACATTAAATGAGATAGAAATAAAAGATGATAATTTAAACGAAATAAAAACAAATTTAAATAACAACATGATTAATTTAAAGAAAAGTATTTCTTTATTAAATCTATTAGCAACAAGAAAAAATATAATTTTTAATTTTATTACTAATTTTATTTGTATTTTTGATTTCTTTATTATTTTTATTTATAATTTTAAAACTAAAAATTATTCAAATTTAAAAGATGTTTTTGAAAATGTTGGTAAGCTTGAAGCTATATCAAGTTTAGCTAACATGGGATTTGACAATAATTATTATGCTATTCCAGAAGATGGAGATAATATTGAAGGTATCGATATGTATCATCCTTTAGTTAAAGAATGTATACCTAATAGCTTTAAGCTAGATGGTGGTGTTATTTTAACTGGATCTAACATGAGTGGTAAAACAACATTTATGAGAACAATTGGTTTATGTCAAATATTGGCTAATGCCCAAGGTTTAGTACCCGCAATAGTATTTAAAACAAACAATTTTGAAGTATTAACATCTTTAAGAGCTAATGATATGCTTCAAGAAGGTATTTCTACATTCTATGCAGAAATATTAAGAATGAAAAAAATAAATCAAGCAATTAAAGAAAAGAAATGCTTGATTTTAGTTGATGAAATATTTAAAGGTACTAATACTAATGATAGAGTTAATGCCGCATCAGAAGTAATTAAGAAACTAAATAATTTTAATCAATTATTTATTATATCTACACATGATTTTGAATTATGTGAATTGAATGATATTAAGAATTATCATTTTAATGAATCATATATTAATGATAAAATTGATTTTGATTATAAAATTAAAGAAGGAAAATCAGATACAAAAAATGCAATCTATTTATTAAAGATTGCAGATATCATTTAGTATTAGAATTGCCCCACCTTCATTATTTGAAGCGTGTGTGACAATATCACAACTAAATTTTAATTTATCATCGCCATTTATCATGGCAATTTTTATATCACATTTTTCAATCATATCAAAATCGTAGTAGGAGTCACTGATTCCTACTATTTTTTTATCTGGATAAGCTTTTTTTATTAAATAATAAGCATCAGCTTTTGATATATTATTTCTATAAATTTGGAATATTTCTCTATTTTTATCTTGAGCTAATATTTTATAATTAATATTTAATTGAGTTAAAAAATCAATAAATTCATTTGTAATATTATTACTTATTGCGAAAGTAAAAGAAGAAACATCACTTTCTAAATTATCAATTATTTCTCTATTGTTTTTAGGATATAAAGCTTCTAATCTTTCTTGATAATTATAAACAAATGATTTGTTTAAGCTTTCACCATAAGCTGTATAAATATCATTTTGGAATGTTTCAAATAATAAATTAATAATAGATGAAGGTAAATTGTTTACTACTATTTCACCATTAATATTTGATATTCCTGATGATGAAGAAAATATATCAATATTTAAATTATATTTATTTTTAAAATTTAATAAGTTTTGATATGGTTCAGATGAAACAATACATATTTTATTATTTAATAAAAATTCATTTAATATTTTCAGATGATCATTTCTTATTTCTTTATTATCATTTACAAGTGTTCCATCAAAGTCCATAAGAACTACATAACTCATAACAATCACCAAAATAGATTATATAATATAGTTTTTAATTTAGCAATTTATGTATTTTTATTTAATTTATAAATTAAATATGATATACTTAATATAGTTTTTTACGGGTGGTGATTATTTTGGAAAATAATTTAGAACGTCTTCAAAAGGTTTTAGCATCTTGTGGTGTTGCCTCAAGAAGAAAATGTGAAGAAATAATCTCTTCTGGAAGAGTTAAGGTTAATGGAGAAGTTGTTACTGAATTAGGCACTAAAGTATCTAAAAAAGATGTTATAGAGCTTGATGGTAAAATGCTTATTAGAGAAGAATTAGTTTATTATGTTTTAAATAAGCCAACAGGTTATTTAACAACATTATCTGATCCTAAAGGTAGAAGAACTATTTTAGATTTATTAGATCAAGAAACTAAAAAAATAAGAATATTTCCTATTGGAAGATTAGATTATGATACTTCAGGTGTTTTGTTATTAACAAATGATGGCGAATTATCTTATAGATTAACTAAAAGTAGTAAAAATGTTGAAAAAACATATCAAGCTAGAGTTGATGGTATTATTACTCAAGAAGCAGTTACATCATTAATTAAAGGTGTAATGATTGATGGAATAATGACTAAAAGAGCTAAGCTTGAGGTTGTATCACTTGATAGAGAAAATAAATCAAGCTTAATTAAATTAACTATTTCTGAAGGTAGAAACCGTCAGGTTAGAAAAATGTGTGAGGCTGTTGGATTTCCTGTTAAGAAACTTAAAAGAGTTGAATTCGCAGGAATTAGCATTGAAGGCCTAGGTGTTGGTGATTATAGACCATTAAAGCCTCATGAGATTAAGAAATTATATAGTTTGTAAAATCAATAATTTTATGATAAAATTATAATGTTAAGGGTATGATTATATGGAAGATTTTATTGTCGCAATAGATGGACCAGCTGGTTCTGGTAAATCATCTATTTCAAAAATTGTAGCTAAAAGATGTAATTTAAATCATGTAGATACAGGTGCAATGTTTAGAACTATCACTTTAGAAGCTCTAAATAGAAACATTAATCTAGATGATGAAAATGAAATTAATTTCTTAGATGAAATTGATATTAAGTTTGATGGTGCTAAGGTATTATTAAATGGTAAAGATGTGTCAGTTGATATAAGACAAGATATAGTTTCAAATAATGCATCAAAGATTGCTAAAATACAAAAGGTAAGAGACAAGGTATTAGAACTTGAAAAGAATTTCCATGGTAGAATTATTATGGATGGTAGAGATATTGGTACTGTTGTTTATCCAAATGCTAATCTTAAAATATTCTTAACTGCATCAGCAGAACAAAGAGCATTAAGAAGAGTTAAACAAAATGATGAATTAGGCATTAAGAGTGATTATAATGCTATTTTAGAAGAAATTAAGCAAAGAGACATAAATGATTCAACTAGAAAAATAGCTCCTTTAAAATGTGCTGAGGATGCTATAAAAATAGACACAACTTCTCTTTCCATAGAAGAGGTTTGTAATAAAATAGTTAATTTGATAAATGAGAGGTAGACTATGGAAAATTTTAATTTAGATGATTATGATTTAAAGGATTATAAAAGAGGAGATATCGTTGAAGGTAAAGTTATATCTATTCAAAATGATAATACATTAGTTATATCAATTCCTGGTTCAGCTATTGATGGTATTATTCACTTAGATCACTATACTAATGATAAATCTATTGAATCATTCAAAGATATCATTAAAGTTGGAGATACTGTTAAGGCAACTGTAACTAAAAAAACAGAAGATGAAATTTTATTATCAAGATTAAACCAAATTGATGATGAAGTATTAGATAAGCTTAACCAAATAAAGGAAGCTAATGAAACATTAACTGTTAATGTAGTTGAAGAGATTGAAGGTAAAGGCTATAGATGTGAATATAATTCTATTAGATTATTTATGCCAAGAAGCCAAGCTACAAAAAATGTTACAGTAAAATCTAAAATTGATGTTAAAATTATAGATTCTGATCCTAAGAAACATAGTTATATTGTTTCAAGAAAAGTAATTGAAGATGAAGAATTCAAAGAAGAACGTCAAAAAGAATTAGATAAGGTTAATGTTGGTGATGTATTAAAGGGTACTGTTATTAAAATTGAGCCTTATGGTGCATTATTAAAGTTTGAAACTTTAACTGGTTTGTTAAAGGCTAATCAAGTTTCTCATTCATTTGTTGATATCACTAAAGAATTAACTTTAGGTCAAGAATTAGAAGTAAAAGTAATTAAAAAAGAAAATAACAAGATTGAGCTTTCAAGAAAAGCATTACTTGAAACTCCTTTCAAACTATATATCAAAGATCATAAAGTATCTGATAAGGTTGAAGGTATTGTTAAGAATAAATTACAATATGGTTTATTATTAGAATTAGCTCCAGAAGTTAAGGGTTTATTACATCAATCTGAATTCAGTCATAATCCTAATGATAATTTCCAAAATTGTGTAAAGATTAATGATAAGGTTGAAGTTGTTATCATTAATATTAATGAAGAGAAAGAAAGAATTTCATTATCTCGCAAACCACTTTTAGATAACCCTTGGGAAAGAGTTGATGCTAAGGTTGGAGATGTTGTAGATATTAAAATCTCTGAAATTAATGAAAAAGGTTTAAAGGTTGAAGCTTTAGGTGTTGATGGCTTCGTTCCTATGTCAGAAGCTTTAACAGAAAAAGGTAATTTAACTGATTTTTATGCAGTTGGCGATACTTTAAAAGCAATTATTGTTGAAATTAAGCCACGTGAATGGAGATTAAAATTATCAATTAAAAAGCTTAAAGATGAAGAAGAACGTAAAAGCTTTGAAAAGCATTTAACAGATAAAGAAGAAAGTGTTACAATTGGTGATGCTTTCAAAGATGTTTTAGAGGAATCTAAGTAATATTTTATTGAGGTGATTAATATGTTACCAAAAGTAGCGATTGTAGGTAGACCTAATGTTGGTAAATCTACATTATTCAATCGTATAATTGGTGCACGTTTATCCATTACTGATGACCAACCAGGTGTTACGCGTGATCGTATTTATGCTAAAGCATCATGGCTTTCTAAAGATTTTTTCTTGATTGATACAGGGGGCATTGAACTTGGAGATGCTCCTTTTTTAACAGAAATTAAGATGCAAGCTGAAATAGCTATGGATGAAGCTGATGTTATTGTATTTGTTGTAGATTGTCGTAGTGGTGTTACTAATGATGATTCATATATTGCTAAATTACTTTATAAAACTAATAAACCTGTAATTTTAGCAGTTAATAAGGTTGACGATCAAAAATTTAAAGAAAATATTTATGAATTTTATTCATTAGGTTTTGATGAGCCTATTGCTATATCTAGTAATCATGGTATTGGTGTAGGTGATTTATTAGATAGAATTTTAGCAGTTGTTCCTAAATCAACATCAAATGAAAAAGATGATGCTATTAAATTTTCTTTAATTGGTAGACCTAATGTTGGTAAATCAAGTTTAACTAATGCATTATTAAATGATAATCGTGTTATTGTTTCTGATGTTCCGGGAACAACTAGAGATTCAATAGATACACGCTTTAAGGCATATGATAAAGAATATGTTGTTATTGATACTGCAGGTTTAAGAAAACGTGGAAAAATATACGAAAATATAGAAAAATATTCAGTTTTAAGAAGTGTTGATGCAATCGGTAGAAGTGATGTTGTATTATTAGTTTTAGATGCTTCAACTGGTATAATTGATCAAGATACTCATGTTGGTCAATATATTGAAGAATATAATAGAGCTTGTATCATAGTTGTAAATAAGTGGGATCTAATTAATAAAGATTCTAAAACTATGAAAAAGTGGGAAGATGATGTAAGAAGTACATATAAATATTTGGATTACGCACCAATTGTATTTTTAAGTGCTTTAGAAAATAAAAGAGTTCATACTTTATTCCCTGCTATTAATCAAGCGTTTGAAGCTTATCATAAGAGAATATCTACATCTGTATTAAATGATGTTATTCAGGATGCAATTTTAACATTCCCACCATCAAGCTTTAATGGTGGTGTAATAAAGATTTATTATGCATCACAGGTTGGTGTAGAGCCACCTACATTTGCGATATTTGTAAATGAGCCTAAATATTTACATTTTTCTTACTATAGATATTTAGAAAATCAATTAAGAAAGAGTTTTGATTTTTTCGCAACTCCTATAAAACTTGAATTTAGAAAGAGGGACTAATTATGAATATTTCGATAATTGGTGGAGGAGCTTGGGGTACTACTCTAGCTCAAGCATTATCAGATAATGGTAATAAGGTCTTAATAAGAGATATAAATGAAGATTTTATTAAAAAAATTAATAATGAACATTTACATCCATTTTTTGATATTAAAATTCCTGAAAGTATTAAAGCTACATCAAGACTTGGTGAGGCTGTTGCTTTTTCAGATATAATTGTTTTATGTGTTCCTACAAAGGCAATGAGAAAGGTTTTAACCGATATTGCTTTTGCAATAACAACAAAAAAACTATTTGTTAATGTTAGTAAAGGTATAGAACCAGATACATCAAAAAGAGTATCTGAAATAGTTGAAGAAGTTATTGATAAGAAATATATCAAAGGATATGTTGCTTTATCAGGACCATCTCACGCAGAAGAATTAATATTAAGAAAAGCTACTGCTTTAGTATCTGCATCTAAAGATGAAGAATTAGCTAAAGAAGTTCAAAAAATATTTAGTAATGAAAAATATTTAAGAGTATATACATCTGATGATGTTATTGGTGTTGAAACTGGTGGAGCTATTAAAAATGCAATAGCTATTGTTTCAGGTGTTGCCAATGGTATGGGATTAGGTGAAAATGCTAGAGCCTTATTAATCACTAGAGGTATTAAAGAAATTGTTTCTATCGTTGTTGCTTTAGGTGGTAAGATGGAAACTGCTTATGGTTTATCTGGTATTGGTGATTTAATTGTTACTGCATCAAGTATGAATTCAAGAAATTTCCAATGTGGTTTAAAAATAGGCCAAGGTATGTCTGTTGATGAAGCAACTAATTCAATAGCTCAATCTGTAGAAGGAATTAGAGCTATTATTGCTGGTCATGAAATTGGTATTAAATATAAATTAGATTTACCTATCATTGATACTGCGTATAGAGTAGTTAATAATGAATTAAATGCTAAAGATGCATTACAAGAATTATTATCAAGAAGCTTAAAAGAAGAACATTATTGGTAATATAAATATTTAATTTTTTGACAAAAAAATTGTATATGATATAATCATATTGTATACAAAAACTCATTAGAGTTGTAGTCAAATTGGCTTTATGCCGTAAGTGATAATTATCACATTATTGATTGAGTTAAAACTCGAATTTTATAAGTTGGTTACTTTACAACCTATGCACATTGTGCCACTTGTGAAACGGTCAATAAGAGTAGTAAAAGTATTATTTACTGTATAGACTCTATATGAATACAATTCATTAAAAATGTTTTATTATAGTCGCACATAGGCGACTATTTTTTATTTATAGAAGGGGGCTTTAATATGGGTAGAGTCATTGTAATTGGATGTGGTGGTGTAGCGACTGTTGCGATTCATAAATGTTGTCAACATCCTGAAGTATTTACTGATTTATGTATAGCATCAAGAACTATTGATAAATGCGATGCTTTAAAGGATAAATTAAAGGATAAAACTAAAACTAGAATCACAACAAAAAAGATAGATGCCAATAATCTAACAGAATTAATTCATCTATTTGATGAATTTAAACCTGATTTAGTTATGAATTTAGGTATGCCATATCAAAATTTAAATATAATGGATGCTTGCTTAATCTGTAAATGTCATTATTTAGATACAGCTGCGTATGAGCCTGAAAATGTTGATGATCCTGTATGGAGACAAAGATATGAAGAAAGAATAAAAGAAAAGAATTTTACTGCATATTTTGATTATTCATATCAATGGGAATATAAACAAAAATTTGAAAGTGCTGGATTAATAGCATTACTTGGCTGTGGATTTGATCCAGGTGTAACACAGGCTTATGTTGCTTATGCTAAGAAACATGAATTTGATAGAATAGATACATTAGATATTTTAGATTGTAATGGTGGAGATCATGGTTATCCATTCGCTACTAATTTCAACCCTGAAATTAATTTAAGAGAAGTATCTAGTGAAGCTGATTATTATGAGAATGGCAAATGGATTAGAGTCCCTGCCATGTCTATTAAAAAAGAATATGTTTTTGATGGTGTAGGTAAAAAGGATATGTATTTATTACACCATGAAGAAATAGAATCTATTTCAACTATTTATCCTGAAATCAAAAGAATTAGATTTTATATGACATTTGGTCAATCATATATTACTCACATGAATTGTTTCCAAAATGTTGGTTTATTATCAACTACACCTATTATGTATGAAGGTAGAGAAATAACACCTATTCAATTTTTGAAGGCATTACTTCCTGATCCAGCAAGCCTTGGACCTAGAACTAAAGGTAAAACAAATATAGGCTGTATTTTTACTGGTGTTAAGGATGGTAAAGAAAAGAAGTATTATATTTATAATGTTTGTGATCATGAAGAAGCTTATAAAGAAACTGGACTTCAAGCTATATCTTATACAACTGGTGTACCAGCTATGTGTGGTGCGATGATGATTTTAAATAAGATATGGACTAAGCCAGGTGCGAATACATTAGAAGAATATGATCCAGATCCATTTATTGAAGCTTTAGATAAATATGGATTACCAAAATCTGAATCACACGATCCTGTTATGGTGGATTAAATGAAAGATATTAGACCACCATTTGAAGGATTAAAGGATATTGATATCAATACATATTTTAATGATATTAAAACACCTTGTTATATCATTGATGAGGCAATGATTATCAAAGATTGTGAGATTTTAAAATTTGTTAGTGATAAAACAGGTGCGAAGATTCTACTTGCTCAAAAGGCATTTTCTAATTTTGATTTATATGATGTTATTAAACCATATCTATATGGAACTGAAGCTTCAGGTTTATTTGAGGCTAGATTAGGAAAAGAAGAAATGCCTGACAAGGAAGTACATGTATTTAGTGCTGCCTATAGAGATGATGAATTTGAAGAATTATTAAAATATGCAGATCATATTATTTTTAATTCGGTATCACAATTAAAAAAATTTGGACCAATGGCCAAATTACATAATAAAGAAATAGGATTAAGAATTAATCCTGAATTCTCAACACAAATTGGTCATGATATATATGATCCATGTTCTAAAGGCTCAAGATTAGGTGTTACTATAGATTCATTTGAAAAGGAAATGACAGATGAATTGATTAGTATGCTTGATGGTATTCATTTTCATACATTATGCCAACAAAATTCTATTGATTTAGAAAATACATTAAATGTTGTAATTGATAAATTTGGTAAATATTTTAATAATTTAAAATGGATTAATTTTGGTGGTGGACATCATATTACTAGATTTGATTATGATATTGAAAAATTAATTAATTGTATTAATCTAGTTAAGAATAAATATAATATTGATGTTTATTTAGAACCAGGTGAGGCAGTAGTATTAAATGCAGGTTATGTTTTAACAAGAGTACTTGATTCATTTAATAAAAATGGAATGAATTTTATTATTGTTGATACAAGCGCTGCTTGTCATTTCCCTGATGTATTAGAAATGCCTTTTTTACCACCTCTATATAATGCAGATTTAGAAGGTAATAATATACTATATAGAATTGGTTGCCCTACATGTTTAGCTGGAGATGTAATTGGTAATTACAAATTTAAAGATAAAATAAATGTAGGTGATTTATTAATATTTGGAGATATGGCACTTTATACAACATGTAAAAATAATACATTTAATGGTATGCCACTTCCTGATATTTATGTAATGAAGAAGAATAAAGATATCATTAAATTAACTGATTTTGGTTATGATGATTTTAAAATGAGATTAGGTAAAATAAAAAGATAGGGCTTCCTATCTTTTTTGTTTTATTGATCTAGTGATGGACCCTGATAATTTTCACCAATAGATTCATCTGTATAATTAATCATTTCATGCTTATATGATTGTTTTAATATAATTGGTGTTACGAAAGAAGTAATTAAAATTAATGCTAAAACGAATGGTTGAATTGTCGCACTGATAATTCCAGCATCAATACCCTTTTGAGCACAAATTAAACATACCTCAGCTCTACACATCATACCAACACCACATCTAAGTGAATCTTTCATATTATATTTGCATAATTTGGCTCCTAAGCCACAGCCTATAACTTTACCAGCTATACCAGCAACTATGAATAATAATCCGAAAATAACAAATATTAAAGTAAATCCTGATGAGCTATCAGTAAATGAACCAATTGATGTTATACCTACCTTAGCGAAGAATACTGGAGTAAAAAGTAAATATGATGTCATATCAGTCTTAGATTCAATATAATCTGAATCCTTTAATCCTGATAAAATTAAACCAGCAAAGAAAGCACCAGTGATATCGGCAATTCCAAACCATTTCTCAGCTGCGTAAGAATAAAAAAATGCAATTGCAAGTGCGAATATAGGAATTCTTCTATGATGGTCATATTTGCTTGTAAGCTTTTTAAACAATAATCTAAATAAAATACCTAAGCCTATTGCGAAAACGAAGAATAAGAAGGTTTTTAATACTACCATACCTATTTCATATCCTGCATTAACATCTCCACCAGCATTTGATACTAAAGCACCATCTAAAGCTACAATTATGGATAAAACAATAACACCGATAATATCATCTAGGATAGCTGCGGAAACAATAGCTGTACCTATTTTAGTATTTAATTTACCTAATTCCTTTAAAGCAGCTATTGTTACTGATACGGATGTTGCTGTTAAAATAACTCCATAGAATAAATTTCTAAATATTGTTTTAGTCATATTTGCTTCATTAGGAAGAATAAGTGATGCTAAGAATCCAAATCCCATTGGAACTATAACACCTAATGTTGTTATGACTATCGCAGATAAACCTGTTGCTTTAATTTGTTTAATATCAGTTTCAAGTCCTGCTGAAAACATGATTAATATAACACCGATTTCAGCTATAAATGCAATACCATCTAAAGCTGTTGGATTAAATATCGCATAATCTTTAATCGCATCAGGAAGTGGGATTAATGATACAAGACCTAAAATTACACCTGTAAATAATAAACCAATAACCTGTGGTAAACCTATTTTTCTACATCCAATGCTTAATAATTTTGAGATTACTAATATTAAAGCTAGAGGTAGAAGCACTTGAAATGCTTGTATAGCAAATATCATTAATATCAATCCCTTCCTAGAACATACAAATATGATTGTATCACTTTTATAAAGTGATAGCTTAGTAAAACGTTTTCTTATTAGAAAAAATGTTATAACATAAATAGTGTTTTATTGTGATAATTTTTCCTTATTATTATATGATTTGAGTAGTATAATTTTAGTGAAATTGGAGTGATAAAAATGGCAGATGTTACACAAAGACAAATAAAAAGAAGAGAAATGATATTAAAAGGTAATTTATGGAAAACAATTATTTTTATAATTGCTCCTTTAGCTATATATCAATTATTTAATAGTGTTTATACATTAATTGACGCTGCCATCTGTGCTCAAATATCTACTAGTGCTCAAGCTAATGTTGTAGCTGTTAATCAAATAAAAAGTGCCATTTCTGCCTTTGGTGCTGGACTCGCTGCTGGTGGTGCAGTATTAGTATCTAGATATTATGGTGCTGGAAGAGTAAGTGATGCAAGACATGCCTCATCTAATATGCTTTTCTTATCATTAGTTTTGAGTGGCTTATTATGCTTGTTGTTTATACCACTTGCTTATCCATTACTTTTATTATGTCAGGTTCCAAGCGCGGCCGATGGTAATGTTCAACTTTATTTTATATTACAAATGATTGAATTAATTTTTGTTTCTTTAAATAGTGTTTTTATAGGACTTGAGAAGGCAAAAGGTAATTCAAGAGTTATAATGTTACTTAATTTATTAGTTTTAGTAATAAAAATATCATTAACATGCTTATTTGTATTCCCAATGGATTTAAAGAATATAATCTTTGTTGAGCTAGCGACAATAATCGCTCAAGGTACATTAACAGTTATTGGTATGTTCTTCATGTTTAGAAAGAATAATATTTTAAGATTATCATTAAAAATGATATTACCAAAGAAAATATATTTATTTGATATATTAAAATTATCTGTTCCAATTTTCTTAGGAAAATTTGTTATGGCAATGGGTAAGGTTGTTGTTAATGGTATGTGTGGAGCGTATTGGAATACTTACCAGGATCCTGAAATATTGGGTAGCTTAATTGTAGGTACTTTAGGTGTATCTAATAATATGTGTGGTTTGATTACATCTCCTACAAATTCATTTGAAGAAGGAGAATCAACTATTGTTTCTCAAAATTTAGGTAATAAAAATATTACAAGAGCTTTAAAAGCATTTGTTTATACATTGATTTCTGTAACTATAGTTTCTATGACTGGATATATATTGATGAGATTTGTTTTTATCAATCAATTTGTTGAATTATTCTCATCACCTGATAAGGATGCTGAAATATATAAAAGCATGGTTAAAAATATATTTG
>Ga0247611_10008251_pt1 | contig 12888 bp, 2 predicted proteins | sample 177DNAGHGhighgp2_FD_192422 | JGI IMG/M metagenome (GOLD analysis project Ga0247611, IMG submission 192422) | Sheep rumen microbial communities from Palmerston North, Manawatu-Wanganui, New Zealand - 1770 DNA GHGhigh gp2 | ecosystem: Host-associated > Mammals > Digestive system > Stomach > Rumen ... | reverse complement strand
AAAACTTATTTTAAATTTAAGAATTTTTAAATAAATGGATAAATATATTATAGAAATTCATTATGATGGGGATGAAACAACTTTCAAAATAACAAAAACATCAAATGTATTAAAACTAAGAAACTTTATTGAAATGTATTATGAAGATTTAAAAACATCTTATTATAAAATAATTTATAATGGTAGAAATATTACAGAAGAAGAAAATATATTTAATGTTCCTTTATCTAATATATTTGGTGATATTCAAATAGTAAATTTAAAAATAATGAAAAGTATTGAGGAAGACTTATTACATATTAAATGGAAATTCAAATGCATATTTAAGAATCGCTCAAAAATATTTGAAATGCTACCTTTATTAAATTTTGAGAAATTTAAATTTAATATATTATCATTTTTTCCTGAATTAGAACAAGAAAATTATACTATTATATATAATCAAATAGATATCACAAATATATATTCTAATAATACTTTGTTAAAAGATATATTTGGAGAAAAGGCAAATCCAATAGAACCAGTAACAAAAATTGATAATTATAATACAAATGAATATAAATTAATGAATCAAAAAGATAGTGATTTTATAATAATTAATATTGAAAGTCAACCAAAAACAATAATAAAATTTTATAAAATATGTTCATTTTGTCATCTAATAATAGCTAATTATATATGTGATAAATGTGCCATAGCTTCATGTGAGAAATGCTCTCCAAAAGACAAGCATATAAAAACCAAAGAAAGAAACTTAATAAGAATAGAACTATTTCGTGATTGTGATTATTCATATGAAAGTACAACATTACAAAGTTATTTAAATAAATTAGAAGAATATTTGCATAAAGCAAGTGTAAATAAAACAGATGATTTTTTATTAAACAAAAAAGAAAAAATGAATTTATTAAAAAGTAAATTTGAAGAAATGCATAGATTAATAGATAAGATAAAAGAAGTACAAATTTCAAATTTAGAAGCTTTATTAGATAAAATTGAAAGAAAATATACTCCTAATAAATTTATACCTAATTATCAGGAATTATATAATAAAATTTATAAATATAAACAAAATCCATTTTTTGACGTTGAAGAATCAATGAAAAAAATTATTGAATTTGGTTTACTATTAAAAAGATTAATGGAAGAATTTGATAACTTTTTAAAAGATTATTTAGAATTTTATTCAAAATATAAAAAATGTCTCGAAATTATACATCAAATTATTCGCTTTCTTGAAAATGCTTTAATAGAATCAAAAATAATATTTAAAAATGATGTAGATATATTTCAATATAAGAAACTGCTTAAAATTTATGATTCTTCACATGTTTTGGTTTATGATCATAATAATAATAAATTCAAAATGATGAACTTCCATGATGAAAAAAGTTTATTTAAAGAAAATTTTAATAATTATGTCCAAGCTAATTTTAATTTGGGCCCAGAAGAAAAATTATTTATTATTACAGGCTCAACTACCCAAAAATTTTTTGTATATGATTTAAACAGTAATGAAATGCAATTTGTTTCTCAAACAAAATATTCACATAATTGGTGGCCAAGTATTATTCCTTATAAAAAAGAAGATAAGAATAAAATTCAATTGGTTCTTTTTTGTTTAGGTGGTTCTTATACTAATAAATGTGAAATATTATTTTTTAAAGATAAATTAAAAAAAATTGAAGAAAAGAAAGAAGAAAATGAAGAAAAAAAAGAAGATGAAGAAAAGAAAGAAGAAGAAGAAAAGAAAGAAGAAGAAAAAAAAGAAGAAAATAATGCTGAAAATAATGAAGAAGATATTAATATGTCTGCTGAAGGAGAGATAATTAATGTTCCCGAAGATGATAATGTTCAGGAAGGGGAAGAAATTGTTGATGATAAAATTATACCTTTGAAATGGTACCAAATTGCTTCTACTGGTGTAAATCATGGTCAAGCTGGTTCATTTATTATTAATAATAAATATTTATTTTTGTTATTTGGATATGATTATAATCTAAAACCTATAACTAAAATAGAAAAAATTAATATTGAAAATATAGTTGATAATCCAATAAGTCAAGCAAAAAATGTAAAATGGAAAGTTTTAGATTTTAAAAACCCTGATAAAATATCTTCTATTTTATATTATAATTCTATTTTAAAAAAAAATGAAAATGAAGTATTTATTTTAGGTGGTCTTAAAGAAATAGGTCAAGTTGATTGCATTTATAAATATTCTCCTAAACAAAATATTTTGTCAAAAACAGAAAATATAATTCCTTTTAAATATGTAAGATTTCAAAATGAAAAAAATTTTTATTTAATTAATAAATTAAGTGATTTAGAAGAAGATAATTTAATTCAATATAAAGAACAAAAGACAAAAGAAAACGAAGGAGAAGTAGAAGGAGAAGGAGAAGACAAATTAGATAAAGAAGGAGAAAATAAAAAGAAAAAGAAAAAGAAAATAAAAGGAATTCATAAAAGTAGAGAATTTGCCATTATTGATGCAAATAATCAAGTTCATATTATTAAAAGTGAAACATTTGAGCATTTTTCTTTGGATTATATTCCAACCCAATAATTATTTTTTTTTAATTTAAATTTATTTTTCAAATTTTATCTTTATTTTTAATGAACTTGTTTTTTAATTAGCTTATTTCATTATATAATGGGGATTGGGGATTGGGGATTGGGGATTGGGGATTGGGGATTGGGGATTGGGCCCAATCCCCAATCCCCAATCCCCAATCCCCAATCCCCAATCCCCAACTCAAAATGCTTAAGGCATAACATTTTTATATTTTGAATTAAAGAAATAATAAAATCATTTTTAAAATGAAGTTTAAAAAAGAAAGAAAATATTTATGGTTTATTTTTGTTTTTATATCATTAATTTCAACTTTTTTCGGGCTTAAAATAAATGAACAATTTAATTTTCAAGCAAAAAAAGAAGATAATAATAATCTATTATTTCAATTTCCAAAATTAGCAGCGGGAAATGAGTATTACAAAGAGCTAGTTCTAAACAAAACTGGAATTTCATTAATTTTAAAATATTCAAATTTTAAAAGAAATAAATATATATTAACTATATTTGGTAATTCATTAACAAATTTTGATATTACAGCATATGATGAAAGAACTTATGAACAAATTGTTTTACCAATAAAAAAACTTTTTTATAATGGATATGCTATAATAATAGATAGAAATATATTTCCCAAAGAAAATAATATACGATTAGAATTAAATTTACAAGAACAATTCATAGCTGAATTAATTTATATAAGAATGAGGAGATTTAAAGATTATAACTTTTATATTAAAGAAAATATTCATTATGATATAATACTAAATGAAGATATTGAAGAAGATTGTTTTTATTTTGATTTAAGGTATAATAAACATAGATATTCTTTTGAATTTTTAACTTATACAAAAAACATAAAAGTTTCATTATGGAAAAATAATAAATATGATGAAATAAAAATAAATGATGAATCAATGGCACTAGTTATAGAAAATAAATATGATGAAATATGCTTTAATTTAGATAATAATGAAATAGAAGGAAGTATATCTTTAGAAATAATAGATCTAGATTCATCTACTGATCTATATGAAGAAGATCTTGATAATATTATGATTTACAATAATTTTACCTTAATAAGAGGCTTTTCTACACATCACTATCTTCCTAGGGGGCATGGCCTTGTACATAGAACCAAAGATTTTTTGTTTAAAGATAAATTTTCTTTACAAAATATTAAATTTCGTAAAATAAAAGGAAATTCTAAACTAATTATTGATAAATGTGTTCATTATCCAGATTGTAACTTTTATATTCAAGATTTAGATTCAGCAGAATATAAATATGAAAATATTAATGGATATATATCTGTTAAAAAATATTTGGATAATGATTATAAAAATTATATAGCTGTGGTTTATTGTCCTGAAGATGAAAATTTAAATGAAGATTGCGAATATGAAATAGAGATGAAAAATGAAGATGAAGCAACTTATTTATATGAGAAACAATTATCATATTCTTATGTTAATTTATATGGAGATGAATTTAAGAAAGAAGATTTTATAATTAGTGTAGGAAAAGAATTTACCCAAAATGATGAATTATATATATATTTTAATTTATTTTCAGGAAATGCTAAAATTCAATTTTTTAATTTAAAAGATGTGAATATTGAAGATTATAGAATAAGTAATTTAGGAAATGTAAAATTGTATATTTTCCAAAAAAATGTCATTGATGAAAATCCTGAAATATATATTAAAGTAATAAGAGATCAGAATGCATATTTTAGTATTAGTTATGAAATAAAAAATATTCAAATTCAGAATCAATATTTTATAGAAGAAGGAATATTAAATTATGAAAAAGTATTAACTAATTCAGAAAATATCTATATAACAAATTTTTATAAGAAAAATAATTATTATCCATTTATTATTAATATAAATACATTTGGAAATGATTTTGAAATTATTGATATTGAAGAAAAAGCAGATATCAAAGAATATCCTGATTTTAATTTAATTCAAATTATTTTAGATAAAAATTTAGAAGAAGGTGATGAGGAAAAGCAATATTCTTTGGGCATTAAAAGAAAGGGTGATATAATAAAAGAAAATGAAGAAAAACAATATTTTTATAATATTATAGGATTTAATGAAAATACAAAAATATTGATAAATAATGGACAAACTTATATTAATCATTTAAATGAGTTTAACAAGGAAGCAACATTTGTATATACTTTTTCCAAAAGAGACAATGATGATAATAAACTAGTCATAAATTTCAGAAAATATTCAAAAAATATTGTAAAAATAAATATAAATTTTGGAGAAAATGGTAATACTGATTATTTCATTAAAAGATTATCAAGAATTATTATTCTCAATAACAATGAAATAAATCAGACTTGTAATTATCTGAATTCAGAAGAAGGTGAAAATGAATGCAAAATACTAATAAAAGTAACTAGCGAAAACGAAGATGAATATGCAAAAACAGATGACCCCTCCACCCATATTGATTTCAGTATACAAATATATGGAAATGATGAACCATTGAATCCAATTTTTCTACCCCAAAATACATTTATTTCAAATTTATTATTGCCTAATTTTAAAATAACTTATTTAGTTGATGTTCCACAAAATGGTGAAGGTAAAATTTATGTAGATTTTATGGAAGGAGGAGGAATAGCTTCAGCTAAATTAATCAATTGGAAAACAAAAGATGAAAAAATTATAAATTTTGATTATTTTAATAAATATTTTGATATATTAAGTGAAAATACAAAATTTTGTGAAGAAGAAGATTGTGAGATACTTATCGAATTAATGACATATGACAAAATTTATAAATATAATATTTATTCAAAACTAACAAGGAATGAAGACAAAGAAAAGATAACATTTCTAGTTCCTGAATATGAATATATATATGGTTATTTAAAAGGAAATCAAGTTGATTTCTATAAAACTAAAATATGTAAAGATACAGATCATTTAATTATTAATATACATTGTGACAATTGCTATATAAATTACCTTTTAGGTGAAAAAAATTATCAAGTAGATTCATCTTTAGAAAAAGAAATTATAATAAGCAATGAAAATTCTGGCAATTTATATGGTGAAACATTTTATTTCAATATACAAATAAAAAAAAATGGTTTGACTTTAGAGCAAAATTATAATTTAAGAATTATTTCTCCAGGTATTAATTTACCAGTAATAATTCCAATGACTTCATTAAGAAATGAACATTGTAAAATTAATGAAACATCTCCTTGCTATTTTATCATACCTTTGGAGCAATATAACAAAATAGACAAAATAAGAATTTTTGTACCTGATAATGATAATGTTCGCATTTCTCACAATACATTAGACTATGACTCTTATTATAGAAAGGAAGAAGAAGAAATATATGATTCAATGCAATATGAATTAAAAAAAAACGATGAAGATATGTTCCAAAAGAATTATTATGAATGCAAAATTAGCAGAAAAGGTGATAATTTTGAGAAAATATATATGATTAAAATTGAGCTTAATTATTCTGCAAATATAACTGTAATTAGTTCACATTATAATATAATGGACTACCAGAATATAAATCCCATATTAAACGATTATAATTTAATAAGTTTAATAGAAACTGAAAAAATGTCCTTTTCATTGTATAATAAGGGATTTTATGATATTGGAATAAATTTAATTAAAGGTATTGGAACAATAAATTATAAAAATAATTTAGATGAACCTACAAGCTATTTATTAGATTATAAAGTTCAAGAAAATATAAATTTATTATTAGATTCAGAAGAAAATAATAAAAAAATAATAGAAATTTTAAGAAATGAGGATAAAAATGAATTTATAATATATTTCAGAATACTATTAAAAGAAAATAATATTAATTTGGCTGAATTAAGTTTCCAAAAAAACAATTATTTTGATTATTTATATAATAATAGGTATAGTTCGATATGGCCTTTAAACTTTTATATGAAAATAAATTTTACTTCAGTTGATTCTGATTCTAATAATACTCTTGATTTAAAAAATATTAATTTGAATTATAAATTTTCAAAACTTGATAAAGATATTACTACAAAAAATATTATTGATTTTGATAAAGAAAAATTTGATATAAAAGTATATTTAGTTGATTCATCTTTTATTAATAAAAGAAAATTAACTCTAAATAATCATGAGTATTTATCTGATAATATAAATAGTATATCGGATTATAGGATAGATATAACGTCTGGCTTTTCTTTAATAAAAGCTAAAAATATTATTCAAAAAATAACTAATTTAGAACAAGAATTTTTCTTATATATAGTAATTTCACCTCCAGAAAATTTCAATAATAATAATATAAGATTAGTATTTTCAACTTTTGATTTATCATATAATTGTTTTTTGCCTAAAAATGAATATTTAGAATTGTCAATTAATCAAGAAACAAAAATTGGTTTAGGTCGAAATTTGGAATATTATTTAAATTCAGAGATTGAATTTGTTTTAAATAATACCAATTTTAATTTTACAATTATTTCACAAAATAATGAAGAATATTATATGAATGACACATCAATATTTGTGAAAAAAGATGAAGTTCATTATGGTAAAACAATTATAAATAAAAAATTTTTAGATAATGAAAAGAATAATTTATTATTTGTATTTAATAATTTAGATAATATTAAAAATGCATTTACTAATATATTTATAAAGTATAAAATATCTGAAGATGAGAATATATTGAAATATTTTGAAATAGAAGATGGAAATGTAAATATAGACAATTTCTCAAATAGAAATTACATTATTTTCAAAGGAATAAAAGAAAACAAAATTTTAGATACAAAAATAAATGAAGAAACTATAATTATATATAATATTAGAATATATGATTATACAGATAATTTTAATGAATTTTCAAATAATATTTTTAATAATGAAACCCCTATTAAAATAATTAAAATAAAAGAAACCTCTAATAATGAAATTCATGAACAAATAAATGAAATAGGTATTGGGAAATTTTATATAAGTATATTAGCAGAAGCTCGCAAAGGTAATATATATGAATATTTTACATATAATCCTTATGAGTTCTTGAATTCATCTAAATGTGCTATAATTGATATTAATATTAATGAAAATGAAAGTTTCACTATTGGAAGATATTCAAAATCATATATTTACAGAGCTAAAGTTGACGGAAGTAATGGAGATTTCATTAAATTGAACATAAAGCATAATAATATTTCTAAAGAAAATAATTATATTTATGTAAGTAGTGAAAAATCATTTGAAAAAGTAAAATATAAAGAACTATATAAATATAGTGAATATAAAAATATTGAGAGGGATTCTGCTCTTATTATACCTGTAGATGAAAGTAAATTAAACTTGATCATAAGGATTCCATGCAATGAAATATGTAATTATACCTTCTATTACAAAGTTTATAAAAAAAATGAAAGTATTAAAATAAATAGTGATGAATGTTTTGATTTTAATATAAATAATAAATATAATTTCATATATTCAAATGAAGATTATAATAATAAAATTTCTTTATTAACTATGACTGGCTATTCAATTGAAAAATTTTTAGTTTCTAATGAAGAAAATAAATTGATATTTGATGAAACTTATTTTAATGGATATTCATCTATAATTAATGATAATAAAGCTGAATTTTCAATAAATAAATATGAAAAAAATTTAATGGTTAAAATATGTCATAGAACTTTAAGTGATAAAAATGCTCAACAATATAATATTAAAAATATTTTTGTAGGAGATAAAATATATACAAGAATTGAAGAAAATAATGAAGAATGCTTTAAAATAAATAAACCAACAAAAACAGGTTTTATTACTTATTTGCTAACCTTTATTACAAAATCAAATAGTGTGCACTTAAAATTAAATAATTCAAATAATAATTTTGCGGAAGAAGAATTCGATATAAATGGGGAATCAGAAAATATTATTTTTAATTCAACTTATAATCAATTTTGTATTAAAAAAAATAATATGACTTTCGATGATTATAATGAAGATATTGGAATTTTTATTAATTTATTATCAAATGAAAATGACAAATTAAATATGTCTTTAATTAAAGGAGTATCAACAAAACAAATTTTACCAAAAAATAGTTTTATTTATTATAGAATTGATGAATATAGCCCAAAGAGTAATTCTATTAATATTCGTTTTCAAAAGATAAGTGGAGAGACAGAAGTTTCTCTTATAAATTGTAGCGATTATCCTTATTGCAAGTTTTCAGAAAATAAAGCTTTAAATGAATATAATATAAATAATAATATATATTATAAAATAAATATTGAAAATGAAGATAATATATATCATAAATCTGAACTCCCTATGATTAAGGTTGATTGCATCGGAGGAGAATATGAAAATTATTGCTCTTTTTATATAGAAATGGCCAATAATGATGATAATATATTATTATATAAAAATAAAAAAATATATTCTTTAATTCAAACAAAAGATGAAAGACAAAAATATAAATTTAGTCTTAGTAAATCTGAAATTAAAAAAGATTCAAAAAAACAATTATTTATTCAACTTTATTCACTTACTGGAAATAATAATTTGATTGTGAATGGAGAAGAAGTTGGTTCAACTTCTGAAAAATATTATAAATATAATAATAATACAATTTTTTATTTATATGATTTTAGCAATAATAATAAAGATGAATTTAACATTGAAATAGAAGGAGAAAAAAATTCTTATTATAATCTTATTTATTATACAATTAGTGAAGAAAATGAAAATGAAAATAATATATATTTGACAACAGGAGAGGCTCATTATAATATAATAACTAAAAATAATATAACATATAATTACTATTTCCAAGAAAGTTCAATATCAAATAATAAAGATCCATATTTAGTAAATATAAATGGTATTAATTGCATTTTAAGTATTAAACAAGAAGCAATAGGTATATCTGGAAAAAATAGAACTTTCCAATTTATTTTAGATAAAAAAAATGAAAAAATAATTATTTCTAATGAAATGGATGATATATGTGAATTCACTATCTCTGCAATTGAACTAAGTTCTTCAAAAGCTAACAATTTAATATTAAATAATGGAGTATCTCAAATATATAAGTTCGGTGGAAAAATTAATTCATTTTCATTTAATTATTTAATTTTAAAAGAAGATTTGACAAATAAAAATATATTGATAAATATAAATAAAAATACATTGCGTTATTTAATGATGGATATTGAAATAAATGGGGAGCCAGTTTTCAGAAATAAAACACTCCATAATAACAATGAAATATTTGAGTTAAAAGAAATAATAAATTATGAGAAAATAAATTCACTTTTGTATGAAAATAATAATGAAAAAACAAATGATTTGATTATTATAAAATTAAATCTATATGTTCAAAGAGTAGAGCACTTTGATTTTAGAATAAAAATAAGTCCAATTAATTTGCCTTCATTTTTATATAAAGAAGAAATTGAATATGGTTATATTAAAAAAAATGAAAATGTATATTATTATTTAGATTATAAAAAAAATGAAGAATTACAAATATTTTTTGATGTTAAAGGAAATGCTTCTTTCAAAGTATCTTCAATCATAGACAAATATAACGATAAAAATGCTTTAAAGTATAATAATATAATTAGAAATGATTTTAATTTTGTTAATCCAAAAACTAATACTAACTATATAAATATTGGTAACTGTTCATCTAATTATTGCCAAGTATATATAAAGATTTATATTTCTGGTGAGCATAATAATAATATCAGTTTATTTAGTTTATATACTCATTCAAATAACACAAAATTAAATGTACCTAAAAATAGAAATATTTACGGAGTCCTATCTAAAAAAAATGAACAACATATATTTTATACTTTGATAAATCTCCAGAAAGATGATAAAATTAAAATTGTATTGAATTGTAAAAAATGTGTCATGTGTTATTATTATAATGAAAATAATGAAGAACTAAATGATCCAAAAAAGAAATGTAGAAATCCATTAGACCCTTCAAAGGAAAAATACTTTTTAATTCAAAATGATCGAAATATAATTGAAAAAATATATTATAAAATATTTTTAGAAGAAACTTATGAGAAAGATACTTATTCAATATATATACTAGACTTAAACTCACCTAAATTTATTACTCAAAGTGTACCTGAAGTTTGTAAAACACCATGCAAATTTTTATTGCCATTATATCAATATTATACTTATAATGAGCGAAATATTATATTATTTGTTCCTGATGATGAACAAACTGTAATTTATGGAAAAGTTGAAAAAATGCATGATGATGTAGGTTTTAGATTTGATGATATCAAAAAAAGTTATAATTTTTCTTCAACTACTCAGTCATTAATCTCAAATAAATTGGACTTAAATTTAGATGAAATAAAAGTATATTTTAATGGAAGTGAAGACTTGTATATAAAAATACAAATTGAATCAAAAATTAAAAGTGAAGAAGAAAAGAATATTACTTTTATAATTAATAAATTTTATAATTCATTAGCTACTGAGATTAATCCTCCTTTACAAAATATTTTTATAATTAATGATTCTTTTGGAAAAACTGATATATTAAATAGTTTGATAAAAGATAATAATATATATAAAATTGATATCAATTTAATAGAAGGAAGTGGCCAGTTTTCATTAAGCAATAACAAACAAAATATTAATTATTCTTTGGATTATGATACTCAAGATAGGATCTCTTTAATATTAAAAAATAATAGTTTAAATCTTAAACCAGAAAAAACTAAAAAAGAAGAAAAATTCATATTTTATATGGATATAATAAGGAAGCAAAAAAAAGAAGATAGAGATGAACTTATTTTCAGAAAAACTAATTATTTTAAATACTTCAAAGAAGATGGAGAGAATGATACATTCCCAATTTATCTTAAGTTAAATTTGGATAATGTTAATAAAAAAAATTTGCATATTAATCTTCATTTTTCAAATTTAGTCAAGTTAAATCCAGATAACTATAATGGAAATTTATTTAATGTTACTGATGAAAAATTTAATTTTACAGTGAATATTTTTGATAAAGAAAACAAAAATAGTAATGATAATATATATTATAAATATTATAATGATTTGAGAAGAGGATATATCTATATTGATTATAAATTGATGGAAGATAAAAAATATTTAGAATTAATAATAGATAAAAATAAAGATAATAAAAATATTTATAAAAGTGTTTCTTTAGATATAACTCCTTTTGATATAAATGAAAATATTGAATTACCTAGGAATAATTATTTAGAAATGAAAATAAATACCACATATGGAAAATTTAAATTATCTAAACCTTTAAAAGAATATAATAATTTATACTTAGAATTATCTACCAATTCCAATAATAATTATGATTTGAGTTTTAATCCATCATATTTTAAAGAAGAAACTAATTATGGGAAAAGCTTATATTCTATAATTAATAATAATGATGATGACTATACAATGAAAATAAATTTAAATAATAATAACCAAAATATATTAATAAAATATATGGTAAAAAGAGAAAATATCACTAATATGAATATTAATAAGACTAATATATTTATTTCTAAATTAACTGATGAAACTTATAGTTTATCATATGATAATATTTTGCCTGAAGTTGCTAATATAAATGGTAATTATAAAATAAATTATTTTGTTAGGCTTTATAAAGCATTTGATTTCGAAGAAAATGAAGAGCCAAAAAATATATATGTAGAAGAAGAACCAATTTTATCTTTTAAAAAAGAATTAAATGATAATGAGCTAAATAATGAAACTATTAGTTATGAATTAAATTTAGGAGAATTAAAAAGGAATAAATATTTTATTAGTGTACTGGGAGAGGTTGTAAATGATACTAATGTTGAATATTTTGCTTATAATTATTCAGAGTTTTCAATTAAAAATACCATTAGTGAACCTAAATTTGACTTTACTTGGATTATTATTATTATTATTTTATTATCTATATTCATTTTAGGTGCTTATTATTTATTTAAACAGTGTATTCAAGTAAAAAATAAAAGTAGAGGAAAAAACTATAATATTAATAGCAAAGAGGAACCTTTTGGAATTATTAATTAAATGGAATTTGAGTTATATATTTTAAATTAAAATTATTATCTATAATAGGGACTTTAAAATTATATATAAATATATATTTTTCTATATTAAAAAATATAAAGATATTAATGGGGATTGGGGATTGGGGATTGGGGATTGGGGATTGGGGATTGGGGATTGGGGATTGGGCCCAATCCCCAATACCCAATC
>Ga0247611_10008250_pt1 | contig 12888 bp, 10 predicted proteins | sample 177DNAGHGhighgp2_FD_192422 | JGI IMG/M metagenome (GOLD analysis project Ga0247611, IMG submission 192422) | Sheep rumen microbial communities from Palmerston North, Manawatu-Wanganui, New Zealand - 1770 DNA GHGhigh gp2 | ecosystem: Host-associated > Mammals > Digestive system > Stomach > Rumen... | reverse complement strand
GGTAAGCTCGACGCCAAGGAAGCTCTCGTTGGCGTCTATAACCCGTTGATTGCGCGCGGCAAAGTCAAGGACAAGATGGCCGACAAGGCGAAGGGCAATGTGGGCGAATTCAAGGCGAAGGCCAAGCACACGCTCAAGCTCATCCCGCTCGAAGGCAACTGGGACGGTGCCGTCGAAGACGAATACTTTGACGATGAATCCCCGCGCTATTTGGCAATTGAAGTGAATGAGTGAAGATTTAGACGAAAGAACGGCACTTCGTGCCTACAGACGAGAGACTAAAGAATAATAATGGCGCTTCGCGCAAGATTAGAAAATTTCGTTTCTCGCCTTAGGTTGTCGCTCAATAGCTAATTTTTAAGTAACAATGCAACTATCTCTTGCTTCTCGTTTCATGAAACCTTCTCTCGTCTCTCGCCTCTCGTCTCTCGTCTAGCCAATGGTCTTCTCTTCCCAGATTTTCCTTTTCTACTTCTTGCCGACGTTCTTGGTTGGCTATTTCGTGCTGTTCAAGCTCGGGGCGAAGCATTCGCTGTTGAACTTGTTCATCACTGTTTTCAGTTACATCTTTTACGGTTGGCTTGAACCGTGGCTCGTGTTCCTGATGTTCGGTTGCACGCTCGTGGTCTATGTGGCGGGGCGGTTTATTTCGGTGCCGGGCGCAAGCAAGTTCCAACGGAATTTTGCGCTTGGCGCTGCGATTGCGGTGAACCTCGGTGCGCTTGGGTTCTTTAAATATTACATGTTTGGAATGGGGATTGTAAACGATTTTGCGACAATGCTCGGATGCGAGCCGTTCTCTATTATGACGGTGCTTTTGCCGGTGGGTATTTCGTTCTATTCGTTCCAGTCCATGAGTTATGCCATTGACGTGTGGCGCGGTACAGCCCCTCCGGTCAAGAACTTTGCGACGTTCGCATGTTACGTGGCTCTTTTCCCGCAGCTCGTGGCGGGCCCGATTGTGCGTTACAATACCGTTGCCGAAGAACTTGAATCTCGCACGCATACGCTTGAAAATTTCGTGCGCGGCATCCTGTTTTTCTGCTTTGGCTTTGCCGAAAAGATTTTCCTCGCAAACCAGGTGGGCATCATCGCGGACCGGGTCTTTGCGGCGGACGCTCCCGGCGTGCTGAACAGCTGGTGGGGCGCTTTGGCGTACATGTTCCAGATTTACTTCGACTTCTCGGCGTATTCCAACATGGCGATTGGCCTCGGTCTTATGATTGGTTTCCACTTTCCGCAGAACTTCAACGGACCGTACCGTTCGGGAAGCATTACCGAATTCTGGAAACGCTGGCATATTTCGCTCACGAGTTGGCTGCGCGACTACCTCTACATTTCGTTGGGCGGAAACCGCGTTGGCGTGCGACGCCTGTATCTTAATTTGTTCCTTGTGATGTTTGCGAGCGGCGTTTGGCATGGGGCGAACTGGACGTTTATCTGCTGGGGACTTTATCACGCTTTCTTTATGATTGCGGAACGTGCGAACAACAAGAATGCTTGGTATTACAAGGCTCCGCGTGTGGTGCAGATTCTCCTAACTCAGGTGATTGTGTTGTTTGGCTGGGTGCTTTTCCGTGCAGACAACATTGGCGAAGCCTGGCGCATGTGGAAAGCGATGCTTGGGCTTATGCCGGTGAGTGCGTTCGATGCGGTACTTGCGGCTGAAATTTTCACGCCGACGACGGTTTTGTTCATGGCGCTTGCGGGATTGCTCTCTTTCTGGCGTTTCCGCAGTTATGACTGGTGCAACAAGGTGAGCTTCAAAAAGTCGCTCGTGGCGCTTGCGCTGTTTATCTTGGCGACGCTTGCCCTCTTTACCCAGAGCTACAACCCGTTCCTTTATTTCCAGTTTTAGCTGTACTGCTGCAGTGACAGTAGGAAGTGGTTGGGCCATTAGACCGTAAACAGGATTGCAGTCATCCTGAACGCGAAAGCGTGAAGGATCCAGTAACATATTTGGGAATCAGAATAGTGTCGAACTTTGATGGATGATGCCCTTGGACATCAAAAATGTCCAAGAACTTTGTATATGAAAGTTTTACGTGAAATTCTTAGACCAAGATCTCCAAAAAAGCGTGTTAATATAAAAGGTAGAGGGCTTTCTTCTACTCGCTTTACGGGGGCGTCACCCGAAAACATGCAATGGAGATAAATAATGGCTACAGATGAGGAAATCCTCTTTGAACAAGAAACAAAAGACATCGAAAGCATTCGCAAGAAGTTCGAGGGACAGATGTACCTCGACCCGACTTATGATCCAGCATTCAAGGCGTTGTTCGATAGCGAGGAGGCGCTGAAAGATTTCCTCGATGGAGTTCTGGGCTTGGAAGGCGATGGCAAAATCAAGACACTCCGTTTTAATTTTGACAATGCGTTGGTATTCCGCGTACCGCACGAAAAGAAGGTTGTCTTTGACATCTTTGCTACAACCGGCGATAACAGATTCTTTAACATCGAGATGCAACGTCTTGAAAATAATTTCTTTATCGACAGGACAATTCTCTACAAGGCGTTCCATATCATCAAAGGACGCAAGGATATGGAACTTTCGAAAGAGTTCAAGGCTCTTTCTGAAAAGGACAAGAAATACCGCCGGTACGAACTCCCCGAATGCATTTCGGTCTGGATTTGCAATTTTGACCTGCCTCACGCGGACGGCGAAGTACGCGATGAATGGGGAATTTACAGTACTCACGCCTTGAAAACGATGGCAGAGCAGAACAAAGCAGCTGTTCCCATTTCGGAGAAAAATAAGTATATTTTTCTTAGCGTTCCCAACTTTAAAAAGTCAATCGAAGAAGTCAACAGTTCTATTGACAAATGGCTCTATCTGCTGAATCACGCAAAAGACGGAAAGAAACTTCCAAACTTTGGCAGTGACATCATACAGGACGCAATCGAACGCATTAAGGTTGAAAAAGCATCTGATGAACTTTTAGCGGCACAGGAGGCTAACATGACGACAAAGGAAGATTACGAAAGCTGGGCGATCGGACTAGTCATCAACGCCAGCGAAAAAGCTAAAGCCGAAGGCTTCGCGAAAGGTCATGATGAAGGCCTTGTTGAAGGTCGTGCAGAAGGTCGTGCAGAAGGCCGTAAAGAAGGCCGCGAAGAAGGTGCTGCAGATGAACGTTCAGCTGTAGCTCTTGATATGCTAGCTGATAACGAGCCTATTGAAAAAATTGTCAAGTACTCGCATCTTTCTAAAGAAAAGGTTTTAGAGTTGCGAAATAAACAAGCAAAACCAACTGCTAGATAGTTTTGCGTTAAGTAAATTTGATTATGTAAAAATCCGGCTTTGGTAGAGTTGGATTTTTTTGTTCAAATTGTTATTTATATTTATTTTGGATAATTGATTCTTGTTGATTAGAAAACGGCAATGGATGGATTTTATGAAGGGTGGAATTGTTAGGCTACAAGTTGTTGCGATGGCTGCACTCGCATGTTTGGTCATGTGGGGGTGTTCGGATGAAGTGACGTTTAGATGGAGTGATGGGAGAGGTTCTGCTGAAATAGCTGGCTTTATAGATGATTCGCTCGCTGTTGTGACTGATTGCAGAGAATGGTACGAAGATACGGAAACGTGGAATGGCGGCTATTATTCGGATGTCTCATGTGGTCATGATAGAATGATGGTTTACAACTATCGAGTTCAGGAGAATGGGCCGCGTTGGAGTGATTCGTTAACAAATAAAAGCAATGGCTACCATTGGTATCAAATGACGGATTCTGTTTTTTGGCGTTGGGAAGGAGATAACATTCTTTTATGGAAAGTGGGCGAAAAAGCTCATGAAATTAGACTTTCGCGGAAAAATGAAGGATGCACCCAATCGTTTAAAATAGACCGAATACGTCAACGGCTCGACGGAAAATTTATAGCTCTAGGTGGAAAACTTAATGCTGATGGAGAAAATTGCCAGTATGCGGTTCTGGATACTGCTGCGAAAATAATTGTTTACAAGCGTTTGGATAAAAATTTGGAATGGATTAAAGAATGTGATGACGTGAGAGCTTGGGGTGAAGATGTGTATTGTTTAGCTTTGAATAGAACGTCTTATGATACTTATTTAATAGTGAATGATTCTGTAAAAGATACGATGATGAGGGATGAATTTAAATTAGGAAATTATGCAATGGTTTTCTTTATGGGAAATTATATAACTCTTCAAAGGACTCTTTGTAAATATGAAAATAATGATGTCCATAGATTAACTAGCTATAGTAAGCAAGGTATCTCTTTTGGGGATGGAAAAGGGAATTATATAACTTATGAAAATTGATATGAAGAAAATATTGATTGTTGCTCTGCTGCTTGTTGTAAATTGTTGGGCGATTCCAAAACCGATGGAATCTGTCGAGAACTATAATGTGATGCTTTTACATGATGCTTATGGACTATATAATGATGATGATGAACTTCAGGAGTTTGAACACGAAGCTAAACCCACACCTCACACCTGTTTACTATATTGTTATCCATGAAAACAGGTTTGAATAAAATACTCCTCTTACTTGCTCTGGCGGCGGGTGTTGCTTTTGCGGACCCGATTCCTGCGGAAGCCCTTACGCAAGGCGGACTTCAAATGCGAGACCGTCAACTTCGCGATATCGGCCTCGTGATGCGCGGTGGGCGAGGTGGCTTTATCGATATCGGCTACACTTATACGCCTTCGTCCGAGCAGTTGCAGCTCAAGAGTCAGTACGGCGTCCATAACGGTTACGCGTTCAGGCACCATTATGGCATTTTCGGTAGCTGGGTGCTCGATTCCATTTCGCATTTCGGGTTCCTCACGTGGTTTGACCGCACTGGCTGGGATTCGCAGGACTTTTTCTTTTTCCCGCATTACGGCAAGTTTGCCCACATTTCTTCGGCGTTGACTTGGGGCTTCTCTTACACGAATAAGAAATACGATGCAACGGTTGCCTTAGGCTTGCAGCACCAGAATTTGGAATTGGCCTCGCACCGTATCTATGAAGATGAATCGGATTCCCTTTTGTTCTACTGGGCGCATGCGCGTTATAAGAGCTTGAGTTTCCAGGGAAGTTTTTACCGCGGTACATTCCAGACACTCCGTTTTTCGTTAGATCTTGAATCACGTGCTCTGTACGGCGGTGCCGGGAGCGGATTCAAAACATACTTGCCCAATTTGAATGCCACAATCTATCGGCGCAAGTCGGGCGATGATGATGACAACTTTGTTCGTTTAAACTGGGAACAGAATCTTTATGAACAAGTGCTCTATGCTGATGTCACGTTCGATTTCCCAGATGACGGATTCCGTTCGGCGGCTTTGAAGTATTACCCGGACCCGTCACGTATGATTGGTTTTGAGGCGTCCTGCGTTCGCCGTCATGAACGTGCCGGTGCAAGCGACTTGCTTTGGGGTGGAGCGATTGACATTCTCTTTATTCGTCTCGGTTACAATTCCGTATTCGATTACGAAAACATGTTCCACGCAAAGGGTACTCTTATTGCCGAAATCAAGTTCCAGATTGGCGCTGCCGATGGCAAGTTCTTTGGACGTGGTGCCGCAAAGCCTGCTCCCATGGAAACGACGCAGAACAGTATCGACTTGAAGAAGTTCATGAAATCCCATGCTGAACAGAATATGGGAACGACGACTAGGGATTCCGAAGGGCGCAAGGTCCTCCATGCAAAGGGAATTCGCTACGAAAATGAAGGCGCGGCCACGACTTCTAGTGAAGGGGGTAACTAATGAAATTCTTGCGTTTATTCCTTTGTCTGGTGACATTTACTTTGACTGCTTGTATGAGTCATTTGTTTATTGATACATCGACTCGTTTGCAGGTCGAAAATAAAACGGATGTGACGATTCTTGGGCTTGATATTGTTTCCGATGATGGTTCTTCTGTGAGCCCTTGGATTCGCGATGCGATTGAACCGGGCGAAAAAAGCAAGGTTGTCGAAGAAGACTGGGTCGGAACGTTCCGCGTGAGAGTAAGGTTTGATAAGTGGGATAAGTATGAAAAGATGATTGCTGTTTCATGCGTTACAGATACTCGTGATGTTAAGGTGTGGGGCTTGAAAAAGCAGAGTGAAGTAGGGGTGACGCAAAGAGACGCTGGTTCTGGTTGCGATGGAGAAGGCGAACAGACTTATGCCGAACTTGAATTAGAATTTGAAGGCGGCAGCCAGTATCTAGTAGTCTCGCAAGACGAAAATGGCAAAGCCGTGTTTAAGTTTAAGTAGGAATATCCGCGATGGGCACGTGCTTCGCACTCTGAGGTCGCTTCGCTTTGAGCTTTGGGCTAATGCTTTTATTTCATACCTCAAAGCCCTCTTTTGCGGGCGACCACATACCTCATATTTCCTAACCACTGTTTACTAACCACCAACCACTAACCACTTCTTACTTTTTTCTTTCGTCTTTCGTCTTTCGTCTTTCGTCTAAAACCTAATAATTACTACATTTCGCTCCAGTGCAGATAACTAAGTTAAAGATTTTTGGTTTTAAATCCTTCGCGCAGAGGACGGAAATTAACTTCCCGACGAAGGGTCTTACGGCTGTCGTGGGGCCGAACGGCTGTGGCAAGTCCAATATTACGGACGCCATCCGCTGGGTGCTTGGTGAACAGAAAGCAGCCGCTTTGCGTATGGGCAAAATGCAAGACGTGATTTTTAGCGGTACCGAAGAACGCGCCGCCATGAGTCTTGCCGAAGTTTCCATCGTAATTGATAACAGCGATGGGACGCTTGCTTCTGATTATTCCGAAGTCATTGTGACCCGCCGCGTGCACCGCGATGGTTCGGGCGAATACCTCATCAATAACCAGGAATGCCGTCTGCGTGACGTTCACGCTTTGCTTTTTGACTCGGGCCTTGGTTCCAGCACGTATTCGCAGATGAACGCCGACATGATCAAGGCGGTTCTTTCGGACAAGGCGGATGACCGCCGAGTGCTTTTTGAAGAAGCCGCAGGCGTGAGTAAGTACAAGCAGCAGCGCAAGGAAACGCGCCGCCAGCTGGAACGCGTGCAGATGGATATGGAACGCGTCGAAGACAACTTGCGCAGTGTCCGCCGCTCTGTCCGTCTTTATGAAACTCAGGCCGAAAAGGTCAATGCATACAAACAGCTAAATACGCGTCTCCGCGAACTTGATTTGTCTGTCAGTTTGGACAAATTTGAGGATTACAAGGAAGGCTTGGCCACGCTGGATACGACGACCAAGCGTATGAACCACGAAGTGGAATCTTCCAAGACGAAGGCGACGGAGCTGCAAGCGAAGATTGAAGAAAAGAAACTTGCCATTAGCGAAGACGAAAATGCCTACCGCGACTTGGAACGCGAAGTGCAGGCCGCGACGATTGCCCTCAACGACTTGAACAACAACATTGTCCGTTTGCGCGACTCCATGTCGGGCCTCCAGTCTTCGAACGAAAAGGCTCAAAGCGAAATTGAACGCAGCGAACTCAAATCGCAGGAACTTTCTCAAGAAAAATCAAAGCTCGAAGAAGAAATTGCGGTTCTCGGTAGCGAAAACGACATGGACGAGCTGAATGCGCTTTTGGAACGCGAACGAGAAACGCTCCAGGTCATGCGCGACAAGGTCGATGACTTGCGTACGCAGTCCCGTGAACTTTCGAACGAACGCTTGCAAGCGACGAACCGCGTGAACTCTCTCCGTGGCCGTTTTGAACGCATGGATGCCGAAGTCAACATGCTCCAGACGAACATCGCGAAGTGGCAGACCGAAATCGAAGGTCTCGACAAGCAAAAGTCCGATGCCGAAGCGAACATCGCCGAAATCCAAGCGGGCATCGAGGACACGAATCGCGAAATCGAAAATCTCGAAGAACAGCGCGCCACGCGCGAAGAACGCTTGGAATCCGAACGTGCGGAACTCACCGAAGCGCAACAGAAATTGCAGGGCTTAAAGAATGAAGAAGCCCGCTTGCAGTCGAGAATCGATGTGCTCCAGAGCGTGATGAACGAAGCTTCGGACGCAAACCGTTACCTCAAGGAAAATAAATCGAACCTGATTGGTGGCCTTGTTTCGGAACGCATCGAGGCGACGCCGGAATACGCATCGAGCGTCGAGGCCGCTCTCGGTGAAATTCTTGATTCTGTTGTCGTGAATGGCGACAGTGCCGTGAACGAAATTGTAGATGCGCTCAAGAGCGAAAACGTGGGCAAGGTACTCATGTCGCTTGTTTCGAGTGCGGCCCCTGCTTACGATAAGCCGGTGAACAATCCGGGCGTTGTCGGTTCGCTCAAGGATTTTGTGAAGACGGATGACGAAGTTTCTCCGTGGCTTTCGGGAATTCTCTCTCGCTATTTTGTTGTAGATTCTTTGCAGACTGCACTGAATTTGGCGAAGGAATACCGTGGCGAAGACTTGAATTTTGTCACCGCCGATACGATTGTGCGTACAAGCGGCCTTGTGTCGTTTGGCGTTTCCACGTCGGGCGCGCTCTCCCGCAAAAACGAAATTGCAGATGCCGAAGCGCTTTTGGAAAAAGTGCAAGGCGATATTTTGGCTGGTGAAGAGAATGTGGACCGCTTGCGAGAACTCACCGAAGAAGACGCGCAAATGCTTTCGTCCCTGGTCGATGAAATCCGCGAAAAGCGTGATTCACTGCGTGGTGGCGATGCTTCTATCCGCATTCACAGGAATACAGTTGAAAACTGTGCCCGTCGCTTGAACCAGTTGAATGGCGAAGTGACGAACGCGCAGAACAGAATTGAAGCGGCAGCGCAGTCCAAGAACAGCGATGCGGAACTTGCCGAAGCCGAAACCGAAGTCGAAAAGGTCGAAGAACGTTACCAGTCGATTTCGGACCAGCTGGGCGAAAACGAGACGATGCTCCGCGAAAAAGAAGAAGATGTCCGCGAACTCGAACGCAGTGCGCAAGACAAGACTTCTCGCCTCAAGCAGAATCAGAATCGCTTGGTCGCCATTGCGGACCAGATGGAATTTTTGGACAATACGATTCGCAACCGCCGTGAAGAAATTGAAAAGAATACGGTTTCTATTGAAAAGTTCGAGACGGATTGCAACAAGCTCGCTGACGAAGCCCAGGTCAAGGACAACGCGCTCCGTGAACTGGAACGCAACCGCGACCTCGCTCGTGAACGCTACGACCTCGTGAGTGGCGACCTTGAAGGTTGGCGTGACGAAGTGAACCGCCTCCGCGACGACATGATTGAAAAGATGAAGGAACTGAATGACGTTGGCCGTCGTCAGGAATCCCTCCAGAACAATCTCGACCGCCTCCGCGAACGCATCACGAATGAATGGTCTGTCGATCTCGATAATCCCGAAAACGTTGAACGCGTGGAATACACGCAGCCCGAAGCCGATCGCGAAATCCGTGAACTCCGCGGAAAAATTAAAGAACTTGGCCCGATCAACATCAACGTGATGGAAGATTACGAAGACGAAAAGAAGCGCCTCGAAGAGGTCGAAAAGCAGTTCGACGACCTCGACCGTGCTCGCGCCTCACTCGACCGCACCATCACAAAGCTCGACGACATTGCACGCCAGCGTTATCTTGAAACGTTTGCCCGCATCCAGAAGAACTTCCAGTTCGTGTTCAGCAAGCTGTTCCTCAATGGCGAAACGAAGATGAGCCTCGTCGAAAAAGTCGATGAAATGGGCAAGCCCATGGACATTCTCGATGCCGACATTGAAATCAACGTGCGACCGACAGGCAAGAAAATGCGCGGTATCAAGGCGCTCTCCGGTGGTGAACATGCACTTACTGCAACGGCGCTCCTGTTCGCAATCTACATGGAAAAGCCGTCTCCGTACTGCGTGCTGGACGAAGTTGACGGTCCGCTTGATGACGCTAACGTCGGTCGCTTTATGGCGCTCCTCCGCGAATTCAGCAAGCAGACCTTGTTCATCGTCGTGACGCATAACAAGCGTACTATGGCCGAAGCCGACATGCTCTACGGCGTGACCCAGGAAATCAAGGGTATTTCTCGTATTGCTAGCGTACAGCTCGCCGACGCCACGAAGTTTGCTATATAGACCGCTCGGCTCTATCGCTGATGGAAAAATTCCCTCTTCGCCTCGCTCTCGCCACCACGGCACGTTTGCTCAGTGCCGCTTGTGGCTCACGATTTCTAGACCGCTCGGCTCTATTGTCGTTTTTTTGTCATCCATGATTCTCTCGTCTTTCGTCTCTCGTCTGCCATCTCTGAAAGGTTTCGCTCTCGCGGCTGCGTCCGCCATTTGCTACGGCACGAATCCGCTGGGCGCCTTGCATTTGTACGCCCAGAATTACTCGCCGGAGACGGTCCTCTTTTACCGTTTTTTCACGGCGGCGATTCTCCTTTTGACTGTGATTCTCGCGAAGGGCTCGCATTTTAAAATCTCATTCCGCGAGGTCCTTGCGCTTGTCGCGTTCGGATTCCTCTTTGCGGTGAGTTCGCTTACGTATTACGCATCCTTCAAGTACATGGACGCAGGGCTTGCATCCACGCTATTGTTCCTTTATCCGCTCGAAGTCTCGGTGCTCATGGCCATTTTCTTCAAGGAACGTATAAAGGCTTGGACAATCGCTTCTATCGCGGTCTCGATGGCGGGCGTGGCGCTCTTGTATCGCGGCGACGATGGCTCGACGCTAAGCTCAGTGGGGTGCCTGCTGGTGTTCTTGTCATCTATAAGCTATGCGATTTACATGGTGATGGCAAACCGCATCAACCTACAGATGGGCTCCGTGAAAATGACGTTTTACGCCATTTGTTTCTGCCTATTCTTCTTGTTGCTTTATTCGGTAACGTTCGGTTCGGGCCTCCCGCCGCTCTTTACGCAGGCAAGTTCGTGGGGCTGGGGCTTTATGCTGGGCCTCGTGCCGACGGTGCTCTCGCTCATCTTCATGGTCAAGGCTGTGAAAATCATCGGCTCCACGCCCACAGCAATTCTTGGCGCTTTGGAACCCGTGACCGCAGTGACCATTGGTGTGACAGTGTTTGCCGAAACGCTGACGATGCGCATTATGGCGGGCATCGCCTTGATTCTCGGCTCTGTAGTGCTCATTGTGGCGAAGAAGTAATTGCTGGGCAATGGGGTCGCACCCTACGGGTGCTTTGGGGTATGGGCTTTGATCGTTCGAATTTGAACTTTTTGTTCATGTGGCTAGTCAATCTGAATTTTTTTTGCTTGTTACTTTAGTTGGTTTTGCATGTACATTGTCACCCCGGCCATCGTGCCAGGGGCACCTTTGGCATAAGTCATCTTGAGCGAATCGTAAGTGGAGTTGAATAATCCAACTAAGTTCTATATAATACATTTTGTGCTTTTTAGGCACGTTTTTCCGTATTTTCCATCGTTTTTTCCTCATTTTTCCGGAACTTTTTAACGGCCGTGTTTGTAATTTTATTTACATGAAAAACATGTCCAAAACTCTTTTGCTTTTTCCGATTGTGGCGATGTTCTCGTCGTGCAATAATTCAACGTCTGGTTTGGAATCTATTTCAGAACCGATAAGTTACACTCCGGATGGACAATGTACGATTGAATTGTTGGACTCCAAAACGGACGAACAGTTGGACTCGTTGCGCTCTTTTTGCGACACCATCTTTATCCGTAGAGTCGTGAATGTCTATAAAGATACGGTTTATGACGATACTGTAATTACGAAAAAAGAAAATTACACTAGCTTTATTTATTTAGACCGTAGTACGAATAAACGAGATACGCTTACTAAATTCACGGCAGAAAAAAGCGGGGAATCGGGACCGTGCGGTCGTGTCCCTATTTATTGCACTCTTGATTCCTCTGATACGCAAAAGAGGTTTAGCTGTGCGGAAGCCAGCACATGTTATATGTACAATATTATAGCAAGAGATGTTGAGGCTGCTGTTATTCGTTTGCCTGATGCTATTCCGTCCAATTCTTTATTGTGCTCTCAACCGGGGTACCGCTGTGTGGTTGATACTGTTTATCACGATACGTTCCATACGACATTACGAACAATTGCATGTGATACAACGTTCCTGAATTACGGCGCTAATGCTTGGACAGATTATGTTCCTGCCGTGAATGCACCCGCGTTTGATACGGCTGCGTTCCGCAAAGCACTAGATACGTTGGATACGCAAAATGAAATTTTTGGAATGGATACGTTGTTTACAGGATATTCTGTTTCGGTGGAGGGTTTGCCGGACTGGGCTTCGACAAAAAAAAGGGATACGTGTATGGCTAAGGATTCTACAACGATTTGTATTATTAAAGTTACAGAAACGTTTCGACCTTACGGGCTTGCAAATACTTACCCAACGCATTATTCCAAAGTGCCTTTCTACCTGACAAATTATCTTGAATCTCCTTTGGAAAAGGATACGCTTATCACTTGGACGTTGAAATACAGATATAATAGGGGTAACAATTTCAAAAATCTCGATTCCCTGACCATCACTACGCTGTTTAGGGGGATTTAGCGTAGTTTTGCCAACTAAAACTTTACTGGATCCTATCGATCGCATACGCTCCCTCCAGGATGACGGCATGCGGTGCATTTACAGAATCCACATTCTAAGTTTCCTCTGTATATTGCTATATTCCTTGCATGCAATCAACATGCTCCATTTGTAAAAAAGAATTCAATGACAAGGTCGGAATGTCGCCTTTGCAGGGAAATCTTGCCATCCGCGTCCGCAATAGAATCGGTAATATCTGCCCCGAATGTCGCACCGAAATTTGCAAGACCAAGCGCGGCCGCTGGAAGATGTTCTTCTACGATTTGAAAGTCGGCTTCTTGTGCTTCTGGTTCCTAGTGCCTATCGCCATTATCTTTATCGCGTTTACGCTTTATCTTGCGTTCTACGTGCTGTAGCGATGATGAAACGGACGTTGGCGGTTTTTGAAATTCTTGGTTTGCTCGTAGCAACGTTTTTGTCAGGGTGCTCTTCGCCA
>Ga0247611_10008249_pt1 | contig 12889 bp, 10 predicted proteins | sample 177DNAGHGhighgp2_FD_192422 | JGI IMG/M metagenome (GOLD analysis project Ga0247611, IMG submission 192422) | Sheep rumen microbial communities from Palmerston North, Manawatu-Wanganui, New Zealand - 1770 DNA GHGhigh gp2 | ecosystem: Host-associated > Mammals > Digestive system > Stomach > Rumen... | reverse complement strand
CTGCTGGACAAAATTTCCAATATCAAACCCCAAATGCACCTGTTTGGACACGTTCATTCTGCATATGGAACAATGGACTGGAAAGGAGTAACTTTCAGTAACGCCGGTCTTACTGATTGGAAGTATGATGTTTGTTATTCTCCTCAATTATTAGAAATAAATTGAAAGTCTCATAAATGATAGTCGAAATGAGAGGGTATAATGACACTGAAAACCTTGGCCACCTTTTGGCCATCTTTTTACGAATAGGACCGACAATAGCTATACTATAATGGGCTGAGATGGAGGCCAATGGTGCTATCTTTCTCCCTGCTGCTGGCTTTCGTCACGCCTCCTCGCTTCTTTCTATCCATGAGGTTGGCGCATACTGGACGACTTCCACTCACACAGAATTCCCTAACGAAGCCTATAGTTTCGATTTTAGTAGTTAATATGCTGAAATCGCAGGTAGTTACCATCGTACAGGAGTCTCTGTCCGTCTTGTTTAACCTGCTCTGTAACAAAACTGGTATAGGATAATAAAAGCCCGTTTTGTTTAATTATCAAGAATTGCAGTCCTTAATATTACCCTCACAGAGCTCCCAGCCACCACGGCTGGGAGTTTATTGATTTTTCTGTGGGTCAATTGTCCTTTATGTGAAAAAAAAGTGTTATCTTTGCAAATTATTTTATACATTATTTTTTATGAAATACACCAATATCATTGCAGCAGTGGCTTTTGGCCTCCTCTTTGCAGCTTGTGGCAACAATGCCCAGCCTACAGAAAACACAGATTCTATGGACACCAAACCCGTACCCGGTACCGATGGTGACAAGTACGTCCCCATGGACCAGCGCACCGGCGACACCGCCGTGGTCTATTTCACCCGCGACCTCTCGGCCAACGGCCTCATCAAAGCCTACGAGCAAGTCAACGGCAACATCACCGGCAAGGTGGCCGTCAAGCTCCACACCGGTGAGCAGAACGGTCCCAACATCATCCCGCGCGAGTGGGTCAAAGCCCTCATGCAGAAAGACCTCAAGGGCGGCACCATCGTTGAAACCAACACCTACTACGAAGGCGACCGCTACACCACCGAGCAGCATCGCCAAACCCTCAAGGTCAACGGCTGGACCTTCGCACCCGTCGACATCATGGACGAAGAGGACACCGTCACCCTGCCTGTCGTGGGCGGCAAATGGTTCACCCGCATGAGCATGGGCAGCCACATCAACAACTACAACAGCCTCGTGGCCCTCACCCATTTCAAAGGGCACACCCAGGGCGGTTTCGGCGGCAGCAACAAGAACATCGGCATTGGCTGTGCCGACGGCCGCATTGGCAAGGCATGGATCCACACCACCCCCAACCAGGACAACCAGTGGGACATTGCCACCGAGGAGTTCATGGAACGCATGACCGAAAGCACCAAGGCCACCATCGACCACTTTGGCAAGAACATCTGCTATGTTAACGTCATGCGCAACATGTCCGTGTCCTGCGACTGCGAGGGCGTCAACGCCGCCCCCGTCGTCACCCCCAATGTGGGCATTCTTTCTTCCACCGACATCCTGGCCGTCGACCAAGCCTGCATCGACATTGTCTATGCCATGACCGAAGCCGAACACCACGACCTGGTTGAGCGCATCGAAAGCCGCCACGGCCTGCGCCAGCTCAGCTACATGAAGGAACTGGGCATGGGTCACGACGTATATGTCCTCATCGACCTCGACAACGGTGGCAAACGCATTACTGCCGCCGATGCCGCCAAGGGTCTCAAACCCTTCGTAAACAAGAAATAGCCCAGTAAGTGAACAACCAAATTAATATGCATATCTTTTAACACGAATTATCATGAATTATCCATTAATTATCATTAATGGTCAATTAGATGGAAATTATATGTAAAATATATTTGAGCAATTACTTATGAAAAAAGTGATCATCATCTGCGGCAGCCCCCGCGTGGGCGGCAATAGCGACCTGCTGGCAGCCCAGTTTGCCAAGGGTGCCACCGAGGCCGGACACAAGGTGCAGACCGTCTACCTGCGCCAACTCAAGATGGGCTTCTGCCATGGCTGCCTGGCCTGTCTGCCCGACAAAAAATCCTGCATCCAGAACGACGATGCCAACGCGCTGCTTCCCTGGGTGCTCGATGCCGACGTCATCTGCTTCGCCACCCCCGTCTACTACTACAGCATCACCGGTCAAATGAAAACCTTCCTCGACCGCATGAACCCCCTCTACGGCCATCTACGCAACAAAGAGGTCTACTACCTTGTCACCGCCATGGACGAGGACCATGCCCAGCTGGATCGTGCCATGGATGCCCTTCAGGGCTTTGTCGACTGCTTCGAGGGCATGACCGTCAGAGGGCGCGTCTATGGCGGCGGCGCCAACGAAAAGGGAACCATCGTCAACCTTCCTGCCTACCAAGAGGCCTACGACATGGGTCGACAAGTGTAATTTATTAATCCTAAGAACAATATTGTATTATTTATGAAACAAATCCGATTCTTCACCCTTCTTGCGCTCTGTGCCGCCCTCAGCCTCGTGGGCTGCAAGCAGCAGACCAAGCCCACCAGTATGAAATACCGCCCCCTGGGCAACACCGGCCTCATGGTCAGCGAAATCAGCATCGGATGCGGCGGATTCGAAAAGTTGGACAGCGCTGCCTCGCTGGAACTCATGACCCTGGCTCTCGACAGCGGCATGAACTACATCGACATCTACGACGCCAACCCCAAGACCCGTTCCAACATCGGCTATGCCCTCCAGGGCCGCCGCGACGAAATGATTATCCAGGGCCATATCGGTACCATCTTCAAAGACGGCCAACACACCCGCACCCGCGATGTGGCCGAGGCCAAACAAGGCTTTGAAGACCTCCTCACCCGCCTGCACACCGACCATATAGAGGTGGGCATGATACACATCACCGACAGCCACTCCGAGTGGGACGAGCTGGAGGGCAGCCCCTTCCTCGAATATGTCATGCAGCTGAAGAAAGAGGGGAAAATCAAGCACATCGGCGTCAGCAGCCACAACGCCGAGGTAGCCCTTCGTGCTGCCAAGAGCGGCTGGATAGAGGTCATCATGTTCTCGCTCAATCCCGCTTTCGACCGTCTGCGCGGCGGCGCCATCCCCTGGGACGAGGGCGCCATGGAAAACCTGCAGGGCGGCATCGACCCCGTGCGTGTCGAACTCTACGACTACTGCGCCACCCACCATATCGGCATCACCGTCATGAAAACCTTCGGCGGTGGCGGCCGTCTGCTCGATGCCAAGGCCTCACCCCTGGGCGTGGCCTACACCCCTGAGCAGTGCATTGCCTACTGCCTGGCCAAACCCTGCATCAGCACCTGCATCTTAGGAGTCGACAACCTGCAAGAACTCCAGGCCGACCTGCACTGGCTGCAGGCCACCGAAGCCGAGAAGGACTACACCTCCGTGGGCAAGTCCGAGACGGCCTCCGTCGCGGGCGGCTCCTGCACCTATTGCAACCACTGCTCGCCCTGCTCGGTGGGCATTCCCATTGCCAAGGTGAACGAACTGCTGGACAAGGCCGAGCGCGAAGGCATGAGCGCCGAGCTGCAAGCCCAGTACGATGCCCTGCCCCACCATGCGGGCGAGTGCACCCACTGCGGCTCATGCCTCAGCCGCTGCCCCTTCAGCGTGGATATTCCCAGTAAGATGGACCGCGCCAAGGAGGTCTTCGGCAAATAGCATCTGCACAAAGCTCACCGCCATCAGGTCGCGGAGTCTGCCCTACAGCAAGTGGACAGGCTCCGCGGTCTTTTCTTGTAGGCTCCACCGTGGCTCCAGTTCATCCTTGGTTTATGTTCTATAGATGCTCTATTGTTCTTCGTTCTCCAGTCGAAGAACTGTTCCAGATTAAAAGAATGTCGGGAAATGGAATAGTGGAACCGCAGGGTAACAAAGGTGCGGGAAGGTGGCAATGAATGGAAAAGAAAGCAAGCAAGGGGCTTTTCGGCCATCGGCATGGAGCATGGGCTGGGCGCAATGAATTTTTTTTTAACGATTAAAAAAATAATGTGTAACTTTGCAGCCAAATTTCAAAAGTAAAAATATATGAAACGTTTCTTATTAATGTTTGTGGCTGGCAGCCTGCTATGGACCGCCTGTGCACAAAAAAACACTCAAAACAACGAGGATCAAACCATGGAAAACAACGCTAAAAAGACCTTAGTGGCCTTTTTCTCGGCCACTGGAACCACCAAGGCCGTGGCCGAGCAGATGGCCGCGGAGATGAATGCCGACCTCTTTGAGATTGCGGCCGAGCAGCCTTACACCGAGGCCGACCTCAACTGGCAGGACAAGCAGTCCCGCTCGTCGGTCGAGATGGCCGACAAGACTTCGCGCCCGGCCATCAAGGAGCCCTGCGCCAACATGGCCCAGTACGACACGGTGTGGATTGGTTTTCCCATCTGGTGGTACACCGCTCCCACGATTGTCAATACCTTCATCGAGGCTCACGACTTCACCGGCAAGGTGGTCAATGTCTTTGCCACCAGCGGCGGTTCGGACGTGGCCGGTGCCGCAGCCGACCTGCAGAAGGCCTACCCCCAGTATCAGTGGGGCGAGAGCCGCCTGATGAACTAACGGCAGGCATCCTGAATGATAATGGAAACGGCGGCCCGCGTCAGCGGGTCGCCGTTATTTCTTATGCCTGTGGCGGTCTAATCGAATTTGATGGTTTTGGCCGGTTCGATGCGGGAGATGTAGGCCGTGGGGAGCAACAGGGCAAGAAGGCATACGAAGAGGGTCCCGGCGCTGATGGTCAGGAATATCCATCCGTTCAGGTCCACCGGCACGGTGTCCATGGAATAGCTGGCGCTGTCGAGGCGAACGATGCTGAAACGGTGTTGCAGCCATGCCAGTAGCCACGCCAGGGCGTCGCCTAGGAGAATGCCCTTGCCGATGATGGAGGCCGACTTGATAAGGAATATCTTGCGGATGCCGGCATTGGTGGTGCCCAGGGCTTTGAGCACTCCAATGGTGGAGGTTTTTTCGAAAATCATGATTAGCAGGGCCGAGACGATGGAAACGGTGCAGACGAGCATCATGATGGCTATGATGAGCACGATGTTGCTGTCGAGCAGGTCGAGCCACGAGAAGAGGGCCGGATTTTGCTCCACGATGGTGGCCATGGTGAGGTCGTAGCCTAGCTGTCCGATGACGGCGGAAGCCACTTGGTCGAGTCGGCCAAAGTCGTCCACTAGCAGTTCGTAGCCGTCCACCTGGGTGCTGTCCCAGTCGTTGAGGCGCTGTACCTGGCGGAGGTCGCCCACCACATAGTGTTCGTCGAACTCGGAGAGGTCGGTATTGTAGATGCCGCACACCTCAAAGGCGCGGGCACGGGGGCTGTCGCCCTGCCAGAAATAGGTGCGCACCTTGTCGCCAAGGCTCAGATGCAGTTTGTTGGCGACGGTTTTCGAGAGGATGATTTCGTTGGACGCACGGTCCTGGGGAAAGGCGAAAAGGCGGCCCTCTACGAGGTTGGAGGCAAAGAAGGTGGAGTCGTAGCCCTGGTCGACCCCTTTGAAGATGATGCCGTGGATTTGGTCTTCGGTCTTGACCATGCCTCCTTTGCTGGCAAAGAAGTTGAGGTGGCGGACGCCCGGGGTGCCCAGAATGCGTCCCACTTCGGGGCGCTCGGTAGAGATGGGCGTCTGCTCGTAGGCATTGCCGGTGGCGTAGGTGGTGACAACGATATGGGAGCCGAAGCCGACTACTTTCTGACGGATTTCGGCTTGGAAACCGCGCAATATGCTGACGGCCATGACCATCACCAGTACGCCTAGGGCGATGCTGTAGGTGGCAATGTTAACCAAAGGACCGGAGTAGGAGTTCCGGTCCTTTGGAAGAAACCGTTGCGCTATGAAACGCTCGAAAGACATTAACGGCTAAAGGCTTAGAAGGCAGTGGCGATGCCGATAAAGTCGTTGGCTTTGAGCGATGCGCCGCCGATGAGGCCGCCGTCGACGTCGGGGTTGGCAAAGAGTTCTTTGGCGTTGCCGGGTTTGCAGCTGCCGCCATAGAGGATGCTGGTTTCGTCGGCTACTGCCTGCCCATACTTCTCGGCGATAAGGCCGCGGATGAAGGCATGGATTTCCTGTGCCTGTTCGGGAGTGGCGGTCTTGCCGGTGCCGATAGCCCAGACGGGTTCGTAGGCGATGATGATGTTGGCAAACTGTTCGGCGGTGAGGTGGAACAAGCCGTCGGTTATTTGCTTCTTCACCACTTCGAACTGGCGGTTGGCTTCGCGCTCTTCGAGCACTTCGCCGCAGCAGACGATGGGGCTGATGCCGTGTTTGAGCAGTTGGTCGACTTTGCGGGCGACGATTTCGTCGGTCTCGTGGTAGTAGGCACGGCGTTCGCTGTGGCCGACAATGCAGTATTCAAGCTCCATGGATTCGAGCATGGCGGCGGAAACCTCGCCGGTGTAGGCGCCGCTTTCCTGGTCGCTGACATTTTGGGCTCCAACGGCGAAGTAGGACTCTTCGCTATAGTCTGTTGCCATCTCTAGGAAGGGGAAGGGCGGGCAGATGATAACCTGGGTGTTGCGATCGAGGGTGATTCCTTCAAGCTGGTCTTTGATGTCGTTGATGAGTTCGTCGGCCTCTTCGAAGGTTTTGTTCATTTTCCAGTTTCCGGCTACGATATGTTTTCTCATGATATTAAAGGTTTTTGTTGGTTAATAATATATTATGTGTACAATATAAGTTCTAGGTGAGGGATGGCGCTACCGCTTGGGCGGAGCAGGCTGATGGTGCTGGGGGAGGGGATGGAGCGATTCGTAATGGTCGAGGAAGGTGAGTATGGATTTGGTTGGTAGGACCTTGTTCATGATGATGCGGCGTTCCTCGTTGAGGATTATCATGGTGGGAGTGCCGTGGACATTGTAGGCCTCTTGGTAGTCGATGTTGACGTTGGTGCCGCCCACGTTGACCCAGTCGAGCTGATATTGGCGGACGTATCGCTTCCATTTTTCAATGTCGGCATCGTAGCCCACGGCATAGACTTCGAAGCGCTTGTTTCCGGCAGCGCAAAGGGAGTCATAGAGATGTTTGAGTTCGGGAGTTTGCTGCTGGCAGTGGTGGCAGTCGGGGTCCCAGAACCAGAGGATGACGTAGCGCGTGGGGAACCGATGGGAGGAAATCCAGTCCTGTGGGTTGGTCGACTGGTTGGTGTCGGCCATGAAGAGCTCGGCTCCGCGGGCTCCGATGAGGGATTTTTCGAGAAATTCGCAGGTTTGGCGTTTGTTGGTTATTTCGCTTTGGGGTGCCCAGCTGCACTTGCCCTTGAGATAGTAGTTGCGAACCAGGTAGCACCAGGTGGCATCCCATCCGATGTTTTTGGTGGAACGATAGTAGCGGGGCATAATGTAGTCCATGAAGTAGCGTAGCATAAGAGTATCGTTCTCAATTTTATGCAGAACCATGTCGGCATAACGGCAAATGGTGTCGAAATCGGCACGGTAAAGTATTCCGAAGAAGTAGTAGTTCATTTTGTTGAACAGGTCGGGGGTGCGGACGAGGGAGTGGTCGGAGAAGTCGACACCGTCCCAATAGTGAGTGCGGAAGTAGACGGCTTTGTCCTCGACTGATTCGGGTACTTCGGGGTCTTTGAACATGCCGAGAAGGTGGAAGAAACGATACTTTTGATTGGCACGGATAGTGGAGTTTTCGTATTCTATTATTTCTTTGGAAAGCAATTCCATATCTTCGTTTGCCTGAGTCTTTACTTTAGGTTCGGAAGACTTCTTGCGCTGTTCGATTTCCTTGGCTTGCTTTTTGGCCTGGTTGATGCGGTTGATGTAGGTGTACATCTGTTGCATGGCGTGAGATCCGGAGATGTCGGTTTTGGGGTTGTGAACGGAGAAGGCGGAGTCGGTACGGACGGAAAAGCGTTGGCTGCCGTCGATGGTGAATTCGAAAAGAGCCTTCTTGGCCTCTTTGTTGAAGAGGGCGTACATGCCGGTTTCGAACTTGCGTTTGCCCGCAAAGCGGTAAGTGTTGTCTGGGCCGCGGACGGCGCTGTCGAGGGGTGTGAAACGGTCGCGATAATGCTGACCGAGATAGAGGATGCTGTCGGAGGCGGCAGGTAGCTGGAAGGTCATCTCATACTTTTGCGCATGAAGGAGCGGCACGAGGGAGAAGAGGATTGCTATGAGGACGATTTTTTTCATTTGCAGGAATTATTGATTGTATTTGTCGAGGATGAAGTCGGCTACGATGGTGAATGCGATATTTTTGGCGGGGTCGTCGGCAAAATAGGGTGCTGAGGGCGGGCAGAGTTGGTAGGCAACGCCGAAGCCCATGTCGAGTAGGCCCCAGTGGATGAGACCATTGAAGCCGGTGGAGGGTTCGAGAAGGCCAAGGTATGGAGATTGGAGGGGTAGTCCTTCCCATGTGAGGTGTCCGGAGTCGTTTTGGCCGAAAAGGTGGCCCCAGAGGACGTTAAGTTGCAAAAAGGGGTGGGGCGAGGACCACGAGAGTTCCCAGAGTGGCAAAGGGGCAGTGTAGGAAAGGCAGAGATGGGTGAAAATATTGGTGGTGAAGGTGTTGGGTGCGACGGTGAGGAAGGTGTTTTTGAAAAAATAGAGCGCGTTGGATGTGCCTGAAACGTCGAACATGCGGCTGTAGGGAGTGCCGTTGGTGGCAAAGCCGAGTTGGGCAAAGATGGCAAAGCCGTTCATGGCCTTGGGGGTGCTGTACTGGAGGAGTGTGCGGAGGTAATAGGAAAGGGCGGTGTCGTCGACATGACCCGCGCTGGCATGGACGGTGAGCCCAAAATACCAGCGCAGCTGGGCGGTGAGTTCGGTGAACATTCGGACTGGTGCCTGCTGTAGGGGATGAAGGGTGGGGAAGAGGAGGCCGGAGGCATTGAAACGATAGTCTTCCCACGTTTGGCGGGCGGTGAGAGTGTAGGAGAACCGGGGTGCGGGGGAGGCGTTGAGCCACAGCTCGGCACCACGGACGCCCACATAACGCGAGGATACATAGCCGGTGTTGAGGGTGGGGGAGAGCATGCGGTAGGCGGAGAGGCGGCGGGAGGCGGCACGGTCGAGGTCTTTGTAGGCGCGGAGTCCGATGCGGGTTTGGCTTTTGTTGGAGAGACGGAGTTGGGCGCTGCCGCCGAATTTGAAGTCTTTGTCGCCAAGGCTGTAGGCTCCGTAGCCACGGAAGGTCCACTGGCCTAAAAAGTATTTTGCATTGGGGGAAGTTTCATTCGGAACCACCCAGGTAAGGCCTAATTCGAAGCGGGAACGCTCGTACAGATTGAAATTGTAGAGGCGTTCGGCATCGAGGTAGAGGGCGGTGGAGGACTGATAGGGGGTCAACCTTATGCTCTGAGCCTCAACTAATAGAACGTTGAAAAGCAAGAATGCTATGACGATTCTTTTGGGCATGTTGGGTGTGTGCTAATGCAATTTGCAAAAATACACATTTTTTGTGGTTTGTATGAAATATTTTTTGTGATTTTAAAAAAAAGTGCTTTCCGGGTGAAAAATGTTGAAAAATATTGCCTGAGGGGCTTTTTAACTATTTTTATTTTGAAAAAAAAGTGTATTTTTGCAAAATTGATTTTGTTGTAAAATTTTAATAAGAATAAATATAATATATTAATACAGAAAGATATGAATTACGATCTCATCGTTATCGGAAGTGGCCCTGGTGGCTACGTGGCGGCCGTAAAGGCATCGCAACTGGGAATGAAAGCTGCCGTTGTGGAACGTGAAAATCTTGGTGGCATTTGTTTGAACTGGGGTTGTATACCTACCAAGGCCTTGCTTAAGAGTGCCCAGGTGTTTAACTATATTTCACATGCGGCGAACTATGGCGTAGCCGCCCAGCCAGTGGAGGCAGACCTCGCCGCCATGGTCCAACGTAGTCGCGGCGTGGCCGAGACTATGAGCAAAGGTGTGCAGTTCCTACTGAAGAAGAATAATGTTGACGTGTTGATGGGAACTGGCAAAGTGAAGCCTGCCCACAAGGTGGAGGTGACCGATGCCGAAGGGAACGTGACCGAATACGAGGCAAAGCATATCATCATTGCCACAGGTGCCCGCAGCAAGGTGATGCCCAGCATGCCACAGGACGGCAAGCACATCATCGGGTACCGCGAGGCCCTCACGCTGCCTTTCAAGCCGAAGAGCATGGTGGTGTGCGGCAGCGGCGCTATCGGAAGTGAGTTTGCTTTCTTCTATCAGAGCATTGGCGTGCAGGTGACTTTGGTGGAATTCATGCCACAGATTCTCCCGAACGAAGACGAAGACACGGCAGCCCAAATCAGCCGTAGTTTCCGTAAGATGGGAATGAAGGTGATGGCCAGCGCGAGCGTGGACAAGGTGGAGGTGGAAGGCGATGTCTGCCATGTGACGATTAAAGACATGAAGAAAAATACCGAGGTGCAGGTGGACTGCGATGTGGTGCTGAGTGCCGTGGGTGTTATTACCAATCTGGAGAACCTCGGCCTGGAAGAGACCGGTATTGAGGTGGAGCGTACCAAGATTGTGGTTGACGATTATTATCAGACGAACGTGCCGGGCTATTATGCCATTGGCGACGTGGTGCACGGTCCCGCTTTGGCCCATGTGGCCAGCGCAGAAGCCATTTGCTGCGTGGAGCACATTGTTGGACATCGGCCCAAACTGGTAAACTACAGCAATATTCCGGGTTGCACCTATGTTACTCCTGAAGTGGCCAGTGTCGGCATGACTGAAAAGAAGGCCTTGGAGGCCGGTAAGGAGATTTTGGTTGGCAAGTTCTTCTTCAAGGCCAGCGGTAAGGCCACGGCTGCCGGGAACACCGACGGCTTTGTGAAAATGATTATCGATAAGAATACAGACGAAATCCTGGGTTGCCATATGTGCGGAGACAACGTAACGGAAATGATTGCCGGAATTGTAGTCGCGCGCGAGAACGGCCTGACGGCGAAACAAGTGGTAGGTGCCGTCCATCCCCATCCCACTATGAGCGAAGCTGTGATGGAGGCTATTGAGGCCGCATACGGATGCGCTATCCACGGTTAGTAGTTAAACTCATTTGTTCATATATAAAATCGATACCAACATGAAACTTTTCCCTAAGAAACGAGTGGCAGTTGCCAAGGGTCTGAAGATTTGGGTTTCGAATCATTACACTCCAACTCTTTTTGGCATTCGAGGACATTACGAGTCTTCGTACAAGTCAGGGCAGTATGTAGAGATAAGTGGCCCCGGCACAGGTTTTTTTATTCGTAACAGTTCGAGCCATTCCTATAAGAGCTATTGCAAAGCAGCACGAGGAAGGCTGATTCCTAGTTACTGGGATATGGTGCGAGGCAATGAATTTGATTTTGATAGAGAGATCGACCGAGCTAATCGTGCCTTGAAAGAGACTAAGAATGAGAAAAAAGCGCAGGTGCTGGAGTCCTATGTGAATGTTCTGCCTCTCGCAAAAGAGGCAGAAATGGGAGAGCGCATTATTCAGGGTATTAAAGATTTAGGGCATCGCCGCCATAAATTGACTTCGTATCAGAGCCATGTTATGTCGAGCTATAAGTCGAGAATTGCCCGACTGGGACACGATGTTCGCGACATTCAGTTGTCGGTTCCAAACCTTTGTAGCGAAGAGCGTTACAATCGTTTTGCAGATGTGGTCATTCCGTTTACCGAATTGGCTGCAAGCCACCGAATCTGGCATTCGAGAGAGGCAGCGGACAAGTTGGACAGCGCTTTTGTGCAGGTCTATTTCGACATGGGTATTTTTGACTTTATCCAAGCACCCTTGATGACACCGCTCATGCGTGACAGCATTGGACAGCGCTTTTTCCTCTATCCCGATTTCATGATTGTTTCTAGGGATGGCGTGGATTTCGACCTGTATGATTTGAATGAGATTACCTTCCTATTCCGTGAGGTGCCGTATGATATGATTTCCAGCATGGTGTTGACGAGTTATGCCGATAATGACGATGATTCCACCTCCACTTCTTCTCACCATCATCACCGCAATTATGACGATTTCGGAAGCGGACTGCTTGTAAGCAAGGACACGGTGGCCTCCAATGAGATGGAGAAAGAGAGCCGTTTACGCGAACGTGTTGTGGGTGAGTTGTATATGCCAGAACTCAAGACGCGTTTTTATGTTCGCGACATGAAGGCGCTGAAACATTTTGTTACTGCTCTGAACGAATATAAGAAGCTCTAAGCACTGGATTGCCTGCCCGGATGAAGAAGAAGTATATTTACCGTTTTAATCCCCACACCCTCTCGTATGAGAAGGTGGAAGCTACTTTGCGTGACCGATTGAAACGTATTTCTTCTACGGTTTTGCTTGGGATTGTCTTAGGAGTTATTTTTACGGTGTTGGCTTTCCAGCTGATTGATTCCCCGAAGGAAAGGATGCTGGAGGCCGACATTAGTCAGTATCGCCGGGCACTGGCCTCGCTGAACCAAAGCATGGACAGGTGCAATAGGGTCTTGTCTGACATTGAGGACCGTGACAGTGCTGTGTACAGGACTATTTTTGGCGCTTCACCTGTGAACGAGAACAAAAGGAGGCCTGTGCCGCAAGACTATAGCAAACTTGAAGGACGGGCTTGCAGCAAACTGATTATTAGCACCAAGCTTAGGGTTGACTCGTTGGAACAGCGTCTTTATGCCCAGTCTGTTTCGTTGGACGAAATCTATAAGATGGCCGGAACTAAGGAGCAGCGCATGGCCACTATGCCGGCCATAATGCCGATAAGAAAGAATCAGTGTAAGATTGTTTCGGGATTCGGTATGCGCTACCATCCTATCCTCCATTACCGCCGGATGCATACGGGCATAGACCTGACAGCCCAGCTGGGAACACCGGTCTATGCCACGGGTAACGGTACTGTTCAGTTGGCAGGACG
>Ga0247611_10008248_pt1 | contig 12890 bp, 7 predicted proteins | sample 177DNAGHGhighgp2_FD_192422 | JGI IMG/M metagenome (GOLD analysis project Ga0247611, IMG submission 192422) | Sheep rumen microbial communities from Palmerston North, Manawatu-Wanganui, New Zealand - 1770 DNA GHGhigh gp2 | ecosystem: Host-associated > Mammals > Digestive system > Stomach > Rumen ... | reverse complement strand
CCCAAAGCGAAGGCCTTCCGTGGGATTTGCGTGTCGAGGAAATCAGCTACTGGGAAACCCGCGAATACGTGAAGCGCGTCATGGGGAACTATTGGATTTATAAGGAAATATATGACGGGATTTAGTTTCTCGTAACTCGTATGTTATTCTTACTGCTAACTATCACTCCTGCATTTTTGTTTGCTTGTGGAAATATCTTGGAAAAGTCCGGAGTTTCGACTGTAGGCAAGCGCACGGGCGGGACTTCGCGACCTTGGGCGTTTTTTAAAGGTATTGTTACAAATAAATTCTGGTGGTTGGGAATCGGCTGTTCTGGGCTGGCGACAATTGGCTATTACATAGCGATGGCGCAGTACGACCTCTCTCAAGTGCAGCCGATGATGGTGCTGAATCCGGTACTGACGGCGCTGATGGGCTTCTGTATTTTGAAGGAGGCGCTGACCAAGCGCATTGTTGTCGCAATTTGTTTTGTTGTGGCGGGACTTTTGTATTCCGTAGAAAACCTGGGAGAATCGACTGCCGTGCAGAATATCGGGATGCTCTGGGCGTATGCGGGCGGACTCTGCTTTGTGACTTTGATTGCGCACTTTTTGGTGAAGGATCGCGAAATGGTGGATTCGCTTATCATGGGTGTGGGTTTTGGACTTTCGGCGGCATTCTACAAGAGTCTGGCGATGGATTTTGACCTCGACCATATTGAAGCCTCGTCGGTGGCGAACTTGCTTTTGGATTTGAGGGCTCTCGGTTACGTGGCGACTTACGGTATTGCGTTTTTGTATTCGCAGATATCGTTCTCTCGTGGGCGCGCTTTGTTCATTATTCCGTTCAGTGCGGCTGTCGGCGCGGCTGTACCGACCTTGGCTGGGGCGCTTGTGTTTTCGGAGGCGTTCCCGGTGGGCAAGGCTGTCTCCGTGTCGCTTGTGCTGATTGGCGCATGCCTGTTCATTGTCCGTCGTCCGAGAAGAAAGCCTAAAGTTTAGGACTGTGCCGCTCCGCGGCTACTCAAAGAAAAGAAAGCTTTTAAAAAGGATTTTTTTGACCATTCTATGTGCTTACAAATCCTGTAATTGCTATCTTATAAATCATGAGTTTTGATACCAAAATTGTTTGTATTGGCGCGGGTTACGTCGGTGGCCCCACTATGACCGTTATCGCCGACAAGTGCCCCGATGTCAAGGTGACTGTTGTAGATATTAACCAGTCCCGCATCGATGCCTGGAATAGCGAAAACCTTCCGATTTTTGAGCCCGGCCTGGACGACGTCGTAAAACGTGCCCGTGGGCGTAACTTGTTCTTTAGCACGGACATTCCGTCTGCAATTAAAGAAGCCGATATTATTTTTGTTTCTGTAAATACGCCGACGAAAACTTTTGGGCATGGCGCAGGCAAGGCGTCTGATCTCCAGTATTGGGAAAAGACGGCCCGCAACATTTTGGAAATCGCTGACGAAGGGAAAATCATCGTCGAAAAATCGACGCTCCCGGTACGCACGGCTGCGGCCATGGAACGCATCCTGAATTCGAACGACAAGGGTATCCATTTCGAGGTGCTTTCGAATCCGGAATTTTTGGCGGAAGGTACGGCTATCAATGACTTGTTCGAACCGGACCGCGTGCTTATAGGCAGTCACCAGACGGAGTCCGGCCTTGCCGCTTGCCAAAAGCTTGTGGATGTGTATGCCCACTGGGTGCCGCGTGACCGCATCTTGACGACGAACCTCTGGAGTTCCGAACTCACGAAGCTTACGGCGAATGCGTTCCTTGCCCAGCGTATCAGTTCCATCAACTCTATCAGTGCCCTTTGCGAACGTACCGGCGCCGATGTCGATGAAGTGGCTTTCGTGATGGGGAAGGACAAGCGAATCGGTTCGAAGTTCCTCAAGGCGTCCATCGGTTTCGGTGGCAGCTGCTTCAAGAAGGATATCTTGAATCTTGTTTATCTGTGCGGTTACTACGGACTGCCCGAAGTGGCGGCCTATTGGGAAAGCGTCGTTAAGATTAACGAGTGGCAGACGCACCGCGTTGTCGATCGCATGCTCGAGACGATGTTCAATACCATTGCCGGTAAAAAGATTGCTGTGTTCGGTTTTGCGTTCAAGGCGAATACGGGCGATACCCGCGAGAGTCCGGCAAACCTTGTCGTGCGTGACTTGCTTGCCGAACATGCACAGCCTGTCGTGACGGATCCGAAGGCTATTCCTGACGCCAAGCGCGACTTGAAGGATGTCATCGATCAGGTTGAGTTCGAAGAAGACCCGTACAAGGCCAGCGAAGGCGCTCATGCTGTTGTCGTATGCACAGAATGGAAGTGCTTTGCAGAATTGGATTGGAACCGCATATACAAATCGATGGCCAAGCCAGCGTTTGTCTTTGACGGTCGTAATATTTTGGATGCCGATGCTCTTCGCAAGATTGGGTTTGAAGTGACGAGTATCGGTAAAGGTAAGGCGGAGTAGTTTTAAGAGAGTTTGGGTTATGGCGTCTATTAGCGTTTTCGGTCTGGGATATGTGGGTTGTGTTGGTATTGCTTGTTTGGCTAAACTCGGTCACAAGGTTGTTGGATGTGACGTCGATGAAAGCAAAGTAAGACGAATTGCAAAGGGCCTCCCGACGATTGTCGAGCGTGATGTGGATGAAGTCATGCAGGAAGGCTTTAAGGCTGGACTTATTTCGGCGACAACGTCTCCGATGGAAGCAGTGTCCAAGACCAATATCTCGTTTCTGTGTGTGGGAACGCCGAATGCTCCGGATGGACGTCTGGATACAACATATTTGATGTCTGCGGTCAAGTCCATTGCCGAAGCGATTCGCTCCAAATCGACTTTCCACATTGTTGTGATTCGCAGTACTGTGCCGCCGGGAACGAACGCTGCTGCGACTGAGTTGATTGAAAAAATCTCGGGCAAGCGCGAAGGCGTCAACTTTGCTGTGGCCTCGAATCCGGAATTCCTCCGTGAAGGCATGGCTGTTGCGGACTACCTGAACCCGCCGTTGACGGTTATTGGCTGCGAAAGCCGTCGCGCCCTTGACACCCTAAGGAACCTCTATTCGACGCTTGGCAGTGAAATTGTCGAAGTCGAGCCCAAGGTTGCCGAAATTATCAAGTTTGTCAATAATTCGTACCACGCATTGAAAGTGACGTTCGGAAACGAAATCGGCGCTATTTGCAAGAAACTGGATATCGATAGCCACAGCGTAATGAACTTGTTCTGCAAGGATACGCAGCTGAATATTTCGCCGTACTATTTCAAGCCAGGATTTGCGTATGGCGGTTCCTGCCTGCCGAAGGATTTGCGCGGGCTCAATTTCTTGGCGGAATCCAATCAGGTGGATGTTCCGGTGCTTTCGTCGATTGAAAATAGTAACAACGAACACATCAAACGCGTGCTGAACCGCGTGCAAGAAATTGGCGTGCGCTCTGTGGGCATTATCGGCTTGACGTTCAAGGCCGGGACGGATGACTTGCGCAATTCAGCGGCAATCCGTCTTGCAGAAGGCGTGCTCGGGAAGGGCTGCTCCTTGAGCATTTATGACCGCTACCTGAATATCGCCCGTGAAACGGAAACGAATTTGCGTGAACTCAACAAGCGTATTCCGCACTTGCTGCCGCTTCTCGTGAAGGATGTCGAAGATGTCGTGGAATCGACTTCGCTTGTCATCATCACTGTTCGTAATCCCGAGATTCCTGAGCTAGTCCGTAAATATCCCGAAATTCATTTCTTGGACTTGGTGCGAATGAAAGATCCGTCTGTAGAAACATTGCCGAACTACGAAGGCTTTTGCTGGTAAACGAGTATGGATCTGTCATCGAAGGAATTATCAGGCAAAAAAGTCTGTATCGTTGTTGAAAACCTCCCGGTTCCTTTTGACCGCCGAGTTTGGCAAGAGGCGACGTCGCTCCATGAAGCGGGTGCCGAAGTGACCGTAATTTGTCCAAAGACCAAAAAGTACCCTTTGGAATACGAGGAATTGGAAGGAATCAAGATTTATCGCCATCCATTGCCGGAAGCGAAAGGAACTTTGGACTACTTCAAGGAATATCTGTGTGCGCTTTATCATGAATTTCGCCTTTTGTTCAAGGTGTTCCGCAAGCAGGGCGTGCAGGATGTCATCCATGCGTGCAACCCGCCGGACTTGATTTTTATCGCTGCGGCCCCGTTTTTCTTTTTTACGCGTTGCAAGTTCCTTTTTGACCATCACGACATCAATCCGGAACTTTGGATTGCAAAGTTCGGCAAGAAGGGCTTGGGCTACCGTGCCATGATTTTGGCAGAACGCTTCACGTATTTCTTTGCAAAGCATGCGATTGTGACAAACGAATCGTACAAGGAAATTGCCATGCGTCGCGGCAAAAAGCGCGAGGAAGACGTGACGATTGTCCGTAGCGGCCCGAATCTTTCAAAATTGAAGGTGGGGCCGGCAAAGCCCGAAATCAAGAAGGGCTTCAAGTACTTGGTGGGCTACATTGGCGTGATGGGCAAGCAGGAAGGCATCGATCTTTTGCTTAAGTCCGTTGACTACATCGTGAACGAAAAAAAACGAAAGGACATCCGTTTCTGCATCATGGGCGGCGGACCGTCTTTAGATGAATTGCGGGCATTGAACGAGACGATGAATCTTACGGATTACGTTGAGTTCCCTGGTCGCGTGAGTGACGAATTTTTGGCCGATGTGCTTAATACGGCGGACGTGTGCGTGAATCCGGATTTGCCTTCTGAAATGAACGACAAATCGACGATGAACAAAATCATGGAGTACATGGCGTTCGGGAAACCGATTGTGCAATTTACGCTCAAGGAAGGAATGTTCTCTGCACAGGAAGCGTCCCTTTACGCAAAGAATACGGATACGGATGACTTTGCGGAAAAAATCCTGTGGCTCTTGGACAATCCCGAAAAGGCTGCTGAAATGGGTGCGTTTGGCCGCAAACGTGTGCAGAACGAACTCAGCTGGGATTTCGAAAAGCCGAAGCTGATTAGCGCCTACAAGAAAATTTTAGGAATGTAATTCCAATTTCGTTTTTTATGTGAAAAAGGGAAGTGCAAATCACTTCTCTTTTTTGTTTTGGGACTTTGTGTCTAATGTCTTGATAAGCGAATCGAGACGGTGGGTGAGTTTTTCGGCGCCGGCTTGGGAAAGGTGGTCTTTATCGTAGGCCATTTCGTCTGTATAATCGTGTTCTCCCATTTTGTTTTCGTCCAATAAGAAAAAGTTGGGATGTTTGTCATGTAAATTGGCTATTTCTTGGATAAGCGAAGGGGCTTCACTGCGACGGATGCCGTGTACACTGAATGCGCCTGTATTTTTTAGATGGGGTGTTTGCGGAGTGATGACCCCGATAAAGATGATGTCCCTTTCTTGGCATAGAGAAATCATTTCTTCAACTTGATTGAAATTGGTACGGTAATTTGTTGCTTTTGAATCTATCCAACCGCTGTCATTTACACTGGGATTCTCGCTTCCCCATGAATCGCTTCTTGCTGCATAGGATCCTCTTGTTGGACGAAGACTTTTTGCTGCGGAAGAATTTCCTGGAGAATCGTATGTTAGATTGAACAGGTTTTTGGGGACGGAATTTTTCCAGAAATTATGATTGATGTCGTAAACGTATCCTGGGTATGATTTGTAAGCTCTCTCAAAAATGTTTTTATGTGTTGAAGACCATAATCCGATATCTATAGAGTGAATGACAATCTTTAGTTTTTTTAAATGCGGAAGGATGTAGTTGGTGAAGTGGTAATACGCGCCGCTATTGGAATTTGTTGCTACTGCAAAATTGACTGCGAAATGTGGACTGCTGAATAGTCGTGCGTCCACCCCGTAATAAGTATGGGACGAGCCTATTATCGCGATATCGGCTGTGTCTTTGTATTGCCAAAGGAATTCCATCTTGTATCGCCATTGGTGCGCGTGATCGTTGGCTCCCGAATTGTTGTAATACATACCTGCGCTATCCGGGTCGAGTTCAAAGTCTATTCCCGTTTCGTCTGTTTGTGTATTTCTTGCTTTGCGTTCTACCCACAGATTCGGGTGCCAAAGTTCTTCGCCTTCGACAAGTTCGACAATGGAGCTGTCTTTGGGACTAGCAAGGACGATTTTTGTATGGGCCCCGTTTGCGTTGGTGAGCGTTGCCACGATGTTGGATGTGTTACCATCGGTCGCCCATTCGGTATGGTCGAACGTGTAGCCTGATGGTGATGAAATACTTTGTATTAACTTCCCGTTGCTGTCGGCGACGAAAATGCGTTCGTGCGTGGCGTACGATTTGCCGACGAATTTCTGGCCTTTTTTGCCGCCGAAGTCGAGGAACAAAGTGCGTTTGCTTTTGTCTTGAGCAAGCGAAACATTGCACGCTTGTTCTTTGTCGTACCAAATGGTGTCGCGTGCTTTTTCTGTAATTGTAGAGCCGGATTTTGCAATGCGTGCACGGAGAAGCCTTGCTCCCGAAACGGCCAACGTGTTGTCTTCGCTGATGCCGCCATGGTAGGCTCCGTCAAAGAGTTTTTGCGGAGTTCCGAATTTGCCTTTGGAGAATTTTACCTGCCAGGTGGCGCTCCCCTTGAAAGCGGATTCATCCTTATTGTTGCCGGCGTCGGTTACATAGACGATTGCCGTATCGCCGTTATCGAGGACTCGCCAGCGGGGGATGGCGGCACTCTTGACATCCAGTTTTACGCGGTTTGTTCCTTCTGCGTTCAAGTCGCGGACGTAAAGGCTCGATTTTCCTGATATGCCCTCGGGCTTGGTGCAGAATGCGACTTTGCTTCCGTCGGGCGATATGTCGGGATGATAGACTTCGATGGAATCGTGAATCTCTTTTACGGATAAGGTTCCTTCACTGTAGTCGATAAATGCAAGGTTTCCGCTGATGTCGTTGCGGAACGCGAGAATGGCGTTATGGGTGCCGGTCAAATTTTTTATGGAGCTGGCATTGGCAAGGGCTGATACTGCGCTTGTCTGTACTTTTCCGCTGGCGTCTAGCCAAACGGGGCTCGGGATGTTGCCGAATGCGAGTCTAAAGCCTATACGGTCGGCGTGCGTTGAACTTTCTACGGTGTATTCGTCGCCTCGTGCGATGACGTTCATTTCAGATGGCCTGTCAGAGAAATAGCCTCCTTTCAGAACTCGTTCTCCGAGATCGCCTCCGTCGAGGGAGCCTACGTAATTTGTAATAGTCGTGTCGCGGAATTGGCCCGCCCAGTCGTTGACCCATTCCTTCACGTTGCCGGCAAGGTCGCAAAAATCTCGTGAATCTTTTCCGGCACTGCAGACGACATGCGATTTGAAGTCGGAGTTGTCGGCATTCCAGCTATTGTTTTTGGGATCCCAGCCTTTGGATGCGGCATGGACCCATTCGGCTTCTGTGGGGAGCCGGTAGGCATTTACTTCGGGGTGAAAAACGAGTGCGTCCAGGTTTGTGCAATGGCCTTCGCTATCGAATGTCGCCTTGGTGTATGTATATGCCGAATCTCGTTTTTCGGATTTGCTTTTCGCGTTTGCGATGAGTACAGCGTCGTAGTAGGTGACGTTTGCAAGGGGGAGACTATCTTTTTTGCACTTGCCAAAATCTTTCAGTTTGTATTCCTTGGCTAGGGCCTTGTATTCGCCGCAAGTGAATTCGTGGATGGCCAGATAATAGTCGTAATCGAGCGAAACCTTCATGGCGGGGCGTTCCGAAGGTTTGAATTTGCTGTCTTTTGTCCCGAGAGTCACGGTTCCGCCGCGAACGGCAATCATGCCTTCGATTTCATCCAATGGGGCGTCGGTCGAGGAATCGGACGACACGCTGCTGCAGGCGAGTAGCACCAGAGCGAATAATGATATGGTAAAAGCTTGCTTCATGTTACTCTACGAAAGGATGAAAAACGTGAAACATTATTGGAGTGCTGAGCTCTGAAAAACATTTTTTCAGTTTAAACTATCTTTAATATATAAAAAAATTTTGAATTTTCTTGATTAAAGCTACTTTAGGGGTGTAGCAGGTTATTGTCGAGAACCCAAATCCAGGCATCCATTGCGTCGAGCAGGCTGTCCGCTTGTGCTGTCACATCGATATCTGATTTCTTTTCGGCGATAAAACCTCCGACGGTTTCTGTTGTATCCCAATCGATGACTTTGCTTTGAATGCGGGCGTGTGAAAATTTACGGTTGTTTGCCTGTGCGAAAATGGCAAGCGAATCGTTTCGCATGACTCCGTTTGCGTTTCTGAACGAAAAGATTTTTTTGCTATCGTTGTCAAAAAGGTTTTTACCGACAAAGTTGTTTGTGGCGTTTAGTCCTAGCATCGAAAGGATTGTCGGAGCGTAATCTACGTGCGATACGGGTTTGTTGATGATTTGCCCTTCGGGAATGCCGGCGCCGGCCCAGATAAAGGTTGTCCAGGTGTAGGTGCTGTTCGCTTCGCCGAGTTCTCCTTGCTGCTGCTGAGCCTTGGCGTTTGCTATAGAATGGTCTCCCGTGACGACAATGATTGTACTGTTTGCTCTGGGCCCGTTCTGTACTGCATCGAGAATGATCCCGATGGCGCTGTCTAAATAGGCGACGGCTTGTGCGTAGCGCTCGTCTGATGTTCCAGCCGGTTCCGCATACGATTTCGGAACGTTGAATGGTGTGTGGGTTACAAAATTTATCCATTCAAAGTAAAGTGGCTTGTCCTTGGGGGCGGCTGCATAGAGTTCCTTGAATCGGTTTGCAAGAGGAATGTCTGTTGTGACGTTCGGATTGTATTCTGCGTAATCAAACCATTTTTCAAACCACGGCATGAAATTGTCAAAGCTGGGTTCTGCCGCGGTCAGGACGGTTTTGTAGTATCCGGCTTTGCCTAGAATGTCTGGCAATGAGCGTGCACGCGTATTCATCATGCTGCTGATGAATACTTTGTTCGGGTGGCTCCAAATGCCAAGCTGTAAACCGAGCATTCCCTCGGTTGATGGATAGCCCACGCTGTATGTGTAGGGAAACATGGTGCCGGATTTGCTCAACTTGCAGAGATGGGGCATGCGATTGCAATTCGAACCTATTCTAAAATCGCCAACCCATCCACGGAAACTTTCGAGCGAAAGGAGAATGATATCTTTCTTTTGTTCGAGCGGCTTTTCCCTAAATTCTTGCATCAGGGAATCTTCGTTTGTGACGTGATGATAGAACGGGTATTGCGATTGTGTGGTGCCACCAAGCAGTTCGATTCCCTGCTCGAAACGCTCCGGCTTGACTTTATGCGCTTGTATGTAGAGGTATTCGTCTAATAATGTTGAATAGGGCGGCTGGATCGTTTGCCAACGGATACGGCAAGGCTTGAAGTTCTTGTGTGCGTTACCGGAAACGACCAAGAGAATGGCGAGAATGGTGATGAATATGGTAGTTGGAATCGTTGAAAGTTGTGGAAAATAAATGCGCGGGAATCTCTTTAGCGGAGCGATGTTCAGGAACGTGAAAAATAATCCCGCAAGGATGATAATGAAAATCGTTAGCAAAAAGCTCCAGAATCCGTCCAGAAAAATGTTGGCGGTCATTGTTGGGTCTAGTCGCGAAACGGAATAGGTGCTGAGGAATGATATTGTCAGGTGTTGGCCCATCCATCGCATGATTTGATCGTTGACGGCGCAGAGGATAAAATACAACCAGGTGAGTGCGGATATGGTGGTACAAATGATGGTGGAAAATTTGCCTTTTAGGAGTGTTCCCAAAGCAAAGAGAATTCCGAACAGCGCAATTGCGGGGAGGTTGACGATTGTTGCACAAAAAAAGCCAAGTAAGGGTCTTTCTACAAAAAAGCCGCCTGATGGTGTTCGAGTGAAGTAAAGTTGAGCCAGCTGCAATAGCTTGAAAAATAATGTGGCTAGCAGGAATATGACGGGCTTGCTTTTTATGATGTTGATGAATTTCATGCGGTATGGAAGAAATAGGTTAGGATACGAAAATATAAAATTATATTTGATATGTGAAGATATCTTGGTACATTAAACGCTTAAAAACTTTTTCTCTAGGTGAATTTTTTTATCGCATCCGCCAGCGGGTGCGTACGCATGTGTTCGACAAGCGGCAGATGGAAAAATCTTCCGCTCCGGTGGAATTGCCGAAGTCTTCGATAATTGAGGACGGCTCGGCACATTTGGATTATCCGATTTTTGATAAAACGGTTGACGTTTTCAAACCCGTCCGTTGGCATTTGGATTTATCGACTGGAAGGGAATTCCCGAAGTCCTTTGCTCATAAAATTGATATTCGCAGTGACAAGTATGGCAGTGCCAAGCATGTGTGGGAAGTGAACCGCATGCAGTTTATGCTGCATATTGCGATGCTTTATAAAAATAGCGGGAACGGAAAGTATTTGGATTTGTTTCGTTACCATTTGACAAGTTGGAAAAATGAAAACCCGTACATGGTGGGTGTCAACTGGTACAGCAATATCGAGGTGAACTTGCGCTTGATTTGCTGGTACTTTTGTTGGCAGGTGCTGGACGTAGATGGTGTGTGTGCAGACATTGCGAAAGAACCAACGTTTAAGGAATTTGTTCGAGACGTCTGGAGACCGCTTATTTACGAGCATGCGGAATATTCCTACAACCATCCGTCGCTTTGTTCTTCGGCGAATAACCATTTGATTTCGGAATATGCGGGGCTGTTTGTGGCGGCCTGCGGTTGGGATATCCCGAATCGCAAAGCACGACTGGAGTATGCCAAGGCGGGGCTTGAACGCGAAATCCTTACACAGAATACGGCTGAAGGCGTGAACCGTGAAGAGGCCGCGGAGTATATCCAGTTCATTGATGACTTTTTCTTGATTGCAGCTGTTGTGGGGCGTCGTGCGGGTGTCGAGTTTTCGGAGACGTATAACAAGCGTTTGCACTCTATGGCGGATTACATGAACGCCATGCTGGATTGCAATTGCAATTACCCGATGTACGGCGATGGCGATGATGGCTTTGTGCTGCGACCGGATTCGGGTGGGCATTTCAATAATTTCAAGTCATTGTTGACGTCGTTTGCGGTCTATTTTGACGATGCATCGTTCAAGCGCGCTGGCGTGATGTGGGATGAAAAGAACGAACTGCTATTCGGTTACGAAGGCCGGAAAAAATTTTTGATGTTACCGACGGTCAATACCGGATTCTTGACGGATGGAAATCGGTTCTTCCCCGAGAGCGGACATTTTATCTTTAGACGAGCAGAAGGTATTGCAGGTTCTGGTTTTTGCGAAACGTATTTGCATTTCGATGCGGCTCCATTGGGATTCTTGAGTATTGCAGCTCACGCCCATGCGGATGCTCTAAGTTTTATTTTGCATGTCGATGGATTCCCGGTCGTTGTGGATCCGGGAACGTTCACGTACCATACGCAAAAAGACTTGCGTGCTTATTTTGTCAGTACGATTGCGCACAATACGGTGTGCGTGAATGGGAAAAATCAGGCAAATCAGGCCGGGCCTACGATGTGGCTGAATCATTACAAAGCAAAAGTTGTTTCCTGTGATGAAAAGTCTGGCGAAGTCGTGGCGACTCATAACGGTTATGCTTCCGATGGTGTTTCCCATCTGCGAAAAATTCAGTTCAACCGCGACAAGAACGAATTCATGATTGTTGATACGTTGCGCTGTGAGAAAGTGGCGACTGTTGAAATTCCGTTCCATTTGCATCCAGAAACGACAGTGCGTCTTGACGGTCGCATGGTTGCGCTCGATGTGCCTGGTGCCCGCCGTGTTATGATTGAGCTTGATGAAAAACTTACTTATACGGTTCGTGATGACGGTTGGTATTCGGAACATTTTGGCGAGAAAGTTCCAATGCAGTATCTGTATGCCAAGACAGAATGCAAAGGCGATGCCGTGTTTGTGACGAAGTTGCGAGTGCTTTAATTTTCTAGATTGTCCTTATGCTCGAAAAGGTTTGTCATATTGGCCCTGCATTGAATGTCCAAGGTGGAATCAGCTCTGTGCTGGTCAGCTATAAGAACTTGTTCAATTTGCCGGACGAGAATTTTGTTTCTAGTTACAACGGATCGTTTATCAAGTCCTTGCCGCTGTTTATTTGCTTGTGCTTGAAGCTTTTGTTGAACCCGCCTGCGGCAACTTTTTTTCAAATCCATACTTCTTTTAACGGGAGCTTTTTTCGCAAGTATCTGATAAGCCTTTGCTTGAGAATGCGTGGCAAAAAGTATGTCGCTCATATTCATGGAAGCCGTTTTAAAAGGATGTGCCTCACTTCGCCCAAAGTGGTTCAGCATTTTATCCGGAGTTATTTCAAGCATTCGACAATGGTGATTTGCATTACGCCGGATATGCAGGAATTTCTGGAAGAATTTGTCGGGAACGGCCTTTGCCATTATGTCGTGATCCCGAATCCTTGCCCGACGATTGCTGAAGAACCCGTGGATTTGAAAAAGCATGAGTTGCCTGTCAAGATTGTTTTTTCGGGTCGTTATGGGCATCGCAAAGGCGTGTATGATTTGCTTGAAGCGTTCTCTCGCGCAAATTTCAAGACGCCGGTAGAGCTCTATCTGTACGGCGATGGGGAGGTGGAACAGGTGAAGGCCGTGGTCGCTTCTTCGCCGCGTGCGAAATCGATTCATGTCTCAGATTGGTTGAAACATGACGATTACCTGAAACTGTTGCCACAATTCGATTTGCTTGCGCTACCTTCTTATGCCGAAACGTTTGGCATGAGCCTTGTCGAAGCGATGGGTGTCGGGCTTCCGGTTGTTTCGGCGCGTTCGGGTGGTGTGCCGTATGTGGTGCGCGATGGTGTTGACGGTTTTTTGATTGAAGCTGGCGATGTTGATGCGCTTGCTCGGAAGTTGGAATGCCTTGTCGAGGATTGTTCACTCCGTGTGCAAATGGGACAGGATGCCTGGAAAGATGTTGTCGCGAATTTTAGAGGCGATGTTGTTCTAGAT
>Ga0247611_10008247_pt1 | contig 12891 bp, 10 predicted proteins | sample 177DNAGHGhighgp2_FD_192422 | JGI IMG/M metagenome (GOLD analysis project Ga0247611, IMG submission 192422) | Sheep rumen microbial communities from Palmerston North, Manawatu-Wanganui, New Zealand - 1770 DNA GHGhigh gp2 | ecosystem: Host-associated > Mammals > Digestive system > Stomach > Rumen... | reverse complement strand
AGGGCGCCTGCAACGAGAGAGATGTTGTTGCAGTTGTAGCGCATGCCAGAGAGGCCAGTCAGACCCTTTGTCATCTCTAGGGTCTGTTTATCGGCTTGGAGAAGGACATTATTGGTCGAGCCTTTGACAAGATTGAAATTTGGCTCGGTTCCAAGGACGGTGTAGGACGAAAGACCTAACTGGAGCTTTGGCTGGCTTGTGACCATGCTCATGCCGTTTTTCTTCATTGATTCATCGAAAGCGTTCTTAAGGACAGTCGTGTTATATGTTCCTCTGCCACTACTTTCTAAGGAAGAAGGAGATGAAGGGTTAATTGCGGTAGATCCTTCGTGTGAGGACTCAGAGCTTGCTAAAGAGGTATCTGGCTCACTTGTAGTTTCAGCGCTGGTATTAACTGGCTGATTGCCGCCATCGCACGAAGCCAAAACAAGGAGCATGCTTGCTGAGATGAGGTATTTGGATGTGAAACCTTTTTTCATGATTGGCCTCCTTTTCTAAATATTTAGAACTCACCTAAATAGTAGTTCTTCTTTCCGCGCCTTACAATTAAGTATTTTCCTGCCATGGCATCGGCAATTGTGTAGTTCTTCATCGCGTCAGTGACCTTCTCGCCATTGATGGAAACGCTGTTCTGGCTAATGAAGGTACGAGCCTCGGTCTTGGACTTGGCGGCGCCAAGGAGAACGAGAAGATCAATCAAGTTGATTTCCGCTGGGAGCTTCATCTTAAGGGAGCCAAGAATCTCTTCGATCTGGCTGGCGGTGAGATTCTGGACCGCACCGGTGAAGAGGACACTCGACATGTTGACCGCTTCGTCAGCGGCATCTTTGCCATGGATATCTTTGACGACTTCGTAGGCGAGTTTCTTCTGAGCGACGCGCATGCCAAGGTTGGCAAGGTGCTCACGTATGACGTCTTCGATTTCGTCGTGGGTTAAGAAGGTGAATACCTTAAGGTATTTGACGGCATCTTCATCGGTGGTGTTAATGAAGTACTGATAGAGCTGATATGGGGAAGTGAGGTTACGGTCAAGGAAGAGAGCGCCTTGCTCGGACTTACCAAACTTCTTGCCATCGGCACGGGTGATTAAGTGGGCGGTCATGACTTCCGCTTCAGCTTCATCGCCATCGAGCTTTCTGATGAGCTCTAAACCAGAAGTGAGATTCCCCCACTGGTCGTTTCCGCCAATCTGGATCGAAGCGCCTTCGGTCTTGCGGAGGTGATAGAAGTCGACAGATTGGAGAATCTGATATGAGAATTCGGTGAAAGAGATTCCCGATTCAAGACGGGAAGAGACAATCTCCTTTGAGAGCATGTAATTGACCGAGAAGAACTTGCCATATTCACGGAGGAAGTCGAGCATGCTCATCTTGCCAAGCCAATCGTAGTTATTCACGATCATGCCTTTCTCTGGGTCAGAGAGGTCGATGAATCTTTCGAGCTGATTCTTGATCGATTCGGTATTGGCTCTAAGAACATCCATGGACTGGAGGTTCCTTTCTTTGGATTTGCCAGATGGGTCTCCGATCATGCCAGTCGCACCGCCGACAAGGGCGATGATCTTGTGGCCGGCTTTTTGGAGCCTCTTGAGAATCGAGATCATGACGTAGTTGCCCACGTGCATAGAAGCGGCGCTTGGATCGAAGCCGCAATAGATGGTTGTTTTCTTTGATAAGAGTTTGCGGACATTCTCTTCGTTCGAGTATTGCTCAATGAGTCCGCGGTAATTGAGATCGTCAACAATGTTTTCCATTAGTCATTCCTCACGTGCTTTATTCTAAACGAATAAAAAGTTAATTCTAGCAATATCGGAAAAAGATTTAGCAATTTCTGAAGAATATGCTGTTTTTGCAAGGGATTTTGATGTTTCGAGAAGTTCATTATTCTTCCTTCTTTTCCTTATATAAAAAGAGGCGTTACATTTGACAAACGTAAAATCGTGGCTTACCTTGTAGGTAATGTTCACGCAGTTAAATATTAATGCCGGACTTGCTTTCAGCGCCTTTGCTGTAGCGGTTTTCTGTCTCGTGTCTTCTTTAAGGAAGAACCTTTCACGTGTTCAGCATGCCACCTACCTCATCATCTGCATTAGCTGCGTCGTCTGCCCTCTCACTGGCATCTTCGAGGAAGTCTTCACTACTTTCGGAAAAGAAGGCGACGGTCTTTATTGGCCATTCTTACTAAGCGAGTTCGTCTTCTTCGCTTTCCATACCTTCCTTGCTCCATCGTTTGGTTTATATGTCCTTTCCCTTAACGGTACCCTCGTTGGTCGTAAGAAAACGATTTGGTTTCTTTACTGGACTCCGGTTTTCCTTGCTGAACTTTTCAATATCGCCAACCTCTTCTTCCCGATGGAGACAAGGCCGATATATACCGTTCTTATTACGTCAGAAGGCGGATATCTCTACCACAGAGGCGATTTCCTAGTTGCCCTTTATGTCCTCGCCTTCCTTTATGTCGCTTATAGCCTCTATGCCTTCATCAGAAACATCCGTGCGGTCAACACCAAAAAGATCGTTTCCCTTTCCTTGTTCTATTCCCTCGTCATCGTGGGCGTCGTTCTTCAATCCATCTGGGCAGACGTCAAGTTTGAGACTTTCTTCGAATCCATGGCGATTCTTGGTCTGCTCTTGTTGCTAGAAAGCGACAACGAGATCATCAACCAGAACACCGGCCTCTATAACGAGATCGCTTTCTTTAACGACAACGCGACCGCGATGGCGGCTAGACGTAAATACACGATCATCACCATCAAATCCCCTGACTATTTCCAGTTCCTTGAGATGCTTGGAAATGCCAGCTATAACGCTATTGAGATTGAGATTTCGAGATTCCTCACCTCAGTTTGCAAAGCTCAGTATGTCTACCATCTCACCAACGGTGCTTTCGGCATCACGGTTTATGAAAATGTAAAAGACGAAATTGATCACATCACCCAAAGGTTAGAAGAAAGATTCAAAGAGCCTTGGGGACATGGAGATATCGAGGTCTCTCCTAAATGGAGCATCACCGTCGCTTCTGTTCCTCATGACATCGATGACCCAGGCCAGCTCCACTACTTATTCATCACCAAGAACACCAAGACCCAGAATAAGGTCGATGTCCGTAAGAGCATCTCCCTTCAGTTCATCAAGCGTAGAAGCCAGATTGAAGGCGCAATCGCCCGTGGCTTAAAGAACAACAACTTCAAGCTCTTCTACCAGCCAATCTGGGATGTCAAACGCAACAAGATTGTGTCTGCTGAAGGTCTTCTCCGTCTTATCGATCCAGAGCTCGGTTTCATTGGCCCAGATGAATTCATCCCTGTCGCTGAAGAGAACGGAACCATCATCGATCTTGGACACTGGGTTTTTGAAGAAGCATGCCGTTTTGCTAGGAATAATGAAGTCCAGAACCTTGGAATCGAATGGATTGAAATCAACCTTTCCGTCTATCAGCTTCCTGAAAAAGACCTTCCAGGAAGATTCCTTGAGACGGCTCACCGATATGGAATTCAACCTTCCTTCATCAATATTGAGGTTACCGAAACCGCAGAAGCCGATAACAATGCTGAGCTCGTTGAACGTATCCAGAACCTTGCAAAAGTCGGATTCCCTCTCTCCCTTGATGATTATGGAACCGGCTACTCTAATCTCACCCGTCTTATGACGAACAAGTTCAAGAATATCAAACTCGACCGTTCCCTCCTTTTATCCGCTGAGGAAGGCGAAGTTGGGCAAGCAGTTCTCGCTAGCACTTATGAGACGATGAATTCTCTCTCCTTCCACACCATCCAAGAAGGCGTTGAGACAGAAGAACAAAAGAACCTCGTCATCAAGTTCGGTGCCGAGATGATTCAGGGCTTCCTCTTCTCGAAGCCAATCCCAGAACGCGACTTTGTCGAATACGTCATGAAGTTCAATAAGATTCAGTACATCGATTAGGATTAACAATGAAAGAAAAGGCCTCGTGATGAACTAGTCAACGAAAAGTAGACAGTTCATAAAAGAGCCTCAATACCCCATGTCAGTTTTGTACTGATGTGGGGTTTTGTATTGTAAACAGTACATTGGACGTTCATGATTAAAGTAATAGATGTAATCCTTTATCAAAGATAAAACATCGTCGCATTTCTTCAAATTGAAATCGATGAAAAGTTCATCCTTGATCCATCCGTTAAGAGATTCGTCTATTGGATTGTCTGTTGGAGTTCCTGCTCGAGACATTGAATGAATAATGTTATTATTAGTTAGAAGCTTGTTAAAGGCTTCAGAAGAATAAACCGATCCTTGATCTGTATGCAAAGTAGATAAGTTGGTTTGTTCTTTTTCTTTTATAAGCCCTATAATTTGTTCCAATCCTTCGAAATATGGTTTTATATCACCTTTCCGGTCTGTTAATCCAAAACCCACAATTTCACGATTAAATGTATCGAAATATAATGTGAGTTCATAATAGATTCCTTTGGAATAAAACGCTGTCATGTCGGACACGATGATTTCTAATGGTTTAGATGCATTCCAATTGTTCCATATAAGATTTGGATAGATGTAACTGTTTTCTCCAGGCTTTTTGTACCTATAATGCTTTGATTCACACATTATTCCTGCATATTTCCTGCATCGATATATGTATTCAGGAGACATGATCACACCATATTTTCTTCGTAGGAATGCTGCTAACCAACGATAACCATGGGCTTTATGTTTGTTGGACTCTTCTTTGATGAATTCGACATCTTTCTTTCTTTGGATATGACGTTCTGATGGGTGAGCTTTTCGATATTTCCATTTATAATATCCACTTCGATTTATTTCCATAACATTACAAAGTAATGAAACAGAATATTGTTTAGATAATTCTTCTAAGACTTCGTATTCAAGTCTTTGATAGTAACGTATTCCTTTTTTGAACCAACTCCTTTCACTTGGTACCCTTTTTTTAATCGGGCTACCTCAACTTTCAACTTAAGATTTTCTAGCTCAAGTTCTTCTTCTCTGGTTTTGTTTTTCTTAACCTGTAACCCTTTTAAACCATTACTATGTTTACCGCTATGCTTTCCAGTTTGACTTTCAAGCCCTTTGATTCCTTGCTCTCTATATTTTTTAATCCAAGCTTCAAAATGCCTAGGAGACAAGTCATATTTGGCAGCAGTTTTTCTATAAGAAGTATGTTTGTCATTAAAGTATTCTAAAATGATTGCTTCTTTTTCCTCAGGGCTACGCATTGTATTCTTCTTTTTTGTTCGCATTACAAAACCTCCTTTTAAACAGAATAGCAAAGAAAAAAGTGGATGGGGCTTTTTACCCTTGTCCACTTTTACATTAGCACTTCAGTCCGAGGCGTTTTGTTTTTCGTTTTTCGAATTAGGCTTTGGCAATTTCGGTTGAAGATTTGGAAGCGGCGATCATGATGTATCCGCCGAAGGCAGCGGTAACAGCACCGACGACGAGGTTCATGATTGGGAAGCCATAGCCCCAACCAGAAGCGCCGAAGACATAAGTCTTGCCGCTTTCAAGAGCGTAGTTGAGATGGATGCCGTTGTCTCTCCAGACGATGGTGAGAACGCCATAGATGATAAGACCAGCCGCTAAAGCGATAGCAGCACCGCCAGCCATGAATCCAGGAACCTTGGTTCCGTTCTTGAACTTGCTAAGCCAAGCAAGAAGGAGAAGGGCAAAGGCAGCTAAGCTAGAAAGGGTGATGGTGAGAAGGAGGAGGTTGATTTCTCCCTGCTTCCAAGCGTTAAGGGAAGAGTTGGTAGCGTTGACGATTAAGCTAAGTCCGGCTTCAAGAGCAATAGCGCAGCTGAAGACCATAGCGCCACCGATGAATCCGCGGAGAAGAGGTTTCTGATCTTTGCCATCGTAGAGCTTGACCATTGGGATGTTGGTAGCGATAAGAAGAACGATAGCGATGAAGAGAGACATGACGATAACGAAGACTAAGTTTCCGTTATTTCCGGTGAGGTCGAAGAATAAGATGGCCTGGAGAAGGAAGAAGAGACCAGCGGCCCAACCCTCGACGATAAGAGTGGTAAGGGCTTTGACGACTGGCTCGTCATCACGTGGATTCATAAGACCTTTGATGGCATAGAAGAGACCGTAGCCGGAGATGATAGCAAAGCTAAGACCGACAACAGCGAGTTCTAAGTAAAGGAGATAGGCTCCACTGAATAAGTTCTTGGTGAAGTAAGTTGGATCAGTTCCGAAGTACTCAGGAACAACGAAGGCGCCGAAGTAAAGGCCAAGGGCACCAAAGGCGAGAACGATGAGAGCGTGTGCTAAGAAGCTCAAGGTTCTGGATGTGTTTGCATATTTCATAAACAACCTCGCTCGCAGGGGCTTCAAAAAATTACGGGAAGCCGTGCAACTTCATTATTTAAGTCTATCTTGAAAAGATAGTCAATTCCCAAAGGGGAATTTCTTCTAATTCCCCTCAAAAAATTCCTCCGCAAAAATCGCTCATTTTTTGAATTTCGTGTGGTTTTTGCAAAGGATTTTTGGGTTTTAGATGGATTTGAAGACGATGATGGCGCTTAGCAACGACCAAGCGAGGTTATAGCCCCCGCAATTGCCATCGACATCAAGAAGTTCGCCGATCAAATAGACGCCCTTCTCTTTTTTGGAGAGGAGGTTCTCATCGACCTCAGTTAGGGAGAGACCACCAATGGTGACCTGCGAATAGTCGAAGTCATAGTGGTTCTTAACAGAGTATCTAAGGTTCTTCATCGAGGTGGCGATGCATAAGGCATCCGTTCCTTTGGAACGAGCGAGTATATGTTTCTGAAGTGGCTCAACCAAATAGGAGTCGAGATAGAACTTACTATTGAGGGCTTCATCGTGAGCAAGTCTCTTCATGAGTTCCTCGAATGTCCAATCAGGGAAAAGGTCCACTACTAATTCAATGTCTTTTGGATTCTTATGACGGTAGATTGCGCTCTCCGCATTGAAGATGACGATGCCAGAGATTCCGTCGTTCTTGTAGAGGATCTCACCATCCTCATCAAAGATTTTATCTTTGCCTAAGAAGGCTTTGACGTTTGCTTTGTGACGAACACCGGCTAAAGGTTTGATGTCTTTGTCGTTCAAAACAAGAGGCGTTAATCCTGGTTTTGGTTCAGCGAATTCGTAGCCGTGTTTCTTAAGAATTTCGTAGAAACTTCCATCGCTTCCAAGCTTTGGATCGCTCTTGCCGCCGGTGGCGATAACAAGCTTATCGAAGACATATGTCTTCTTGTCCGTCTTAACCTCGATTTGAGGATCTTTTAAAACATAATCAAGAACCCTCGTTTCTGTTACGAAAGAAACACCGACTTTCTCAGCGAGTTTCTTAAGGTATAAGGCGTATGCTGGCGCACTCTCAGAAAGAGGGTAAACATAGTTGCCATTAGAGGTTAATTCAATGCCAAGGCTCTTAAGGACTCCTTCAAGGAAAGCATAAGGATATTTCTCAAGAATCGGACCCATGAATTCTGGGTGATTGTACTTCTCTTTGACGAGGTTCTTATTGAGGAGATTGCAGTGTCCGTTTCCGGTCGCATAAAGCTTCTTTGAAAGCCTGCTTTCCTTTTCGAAAACCACCACTTCGGATTCAGGGTGTTTTATTTTCAAAAAGATAGAGAGATAAAGTCCGCTTGGACCACTGCCGATAATACCGATTTTCATCGTATGTATTTTAGTCTAGATAGCGAGGATAGACAAAAAGAAAAGCAGCCGTTTTGGCGGCTGCTAATTTCTCGAGATTATTTTTCTTCCTCTTTTTTCTCTTCTTCCTTTTTGCCGTGCTTCTTATCGTACACATCGATTTCTTCATCGATGATGGATTGAGCTTGGCTATGGTAGACGTATTTCTTCTTTGACGTATAGAACTTGTCGAGTTCCTCTTTGACGATCTGACGGAAGGAAGCGTGGGTAAGATATTTCTCTTCCTTTGGCTCTTCTTCGACGACCTCTTCTTCTTTCTTGACGGCTTTCTCGCCTTTGAAGACGAAGAAGGCTCTGATCAAGAAGCTATAGAGAATCATGGCGATGAGGGCAATGCCAAGGATTCCAAGTCCGCTTGGGGTGGATTTGCCACCATGGGCGAGGACGTGGTTGATGCTAAGGGCGGTAAGGCTGTAATGGAGAGGGTTGGTTGGAACGATGATCTTGGTAAGGAAGATGCCAAGATGGATAAGCGCTAAGAGGAGAGCCAAGCCAAGGAATGCGCTAAGAAGGAATTTAGGGAAGGTAGCCTTTCCTTTGCCTTTCCAAACGATGAGGTGGTTAAAGAGATAACCGGCAACGAGGTAAAGGACAAATGAGGCGCAGGTCGCGATGATCCATTCAATGAGCTCATTCAAATCAAGGATAGGAGCAACGAACTGGAGTAAGCAGAAATGCGCACCTAAAGCGATGACGATTGTGAGAAGCTCAAAGAGAAGGAATTTGACGAAGCGAGGCATCCCCTTCTTCTCTTTCTTTGGTTCGGCTTCTTCAGTGGCTGGTTTAGAAGCTTCTTCGGTTTCTTCCACTTTTTCAATTTCTTTTGGTTCTTCAGTCGCCTGTTCTAACTCAGGTTGTTCAGACTGAACTTCTTCTTTTATTTTTTTCATGGATATGTACCATCCCTTTTATTTAAGGATACTAGAGACAATCGATTTCTTTAAGATAATCCTCAACAAATGCATCACTTGGCATCAAAAGGTCACCTCTAGGCGAGAGACCAACAGTGCCGATTTTGATTCCGTCAGGCGTGCAGTTTCTCTTGAATTGGCTCTGGAAGAAACGCTTGAAGAAGACCTTAAGCCATTTCTTCAAAGTCTCGTTATCGTACTTGTAATTAAAAGCCTGTTGAGCGAGGAAATAAAGTTTCTTTGGTGAGAATCCATAACGGAGATAATGGAAGATGAAGAAATCCTGGAGCTCATATGGGCCAACTTTGTCTTCAGATTTCTGGACGATTTCTCCTTTGGCTGAAGGCGGTAAGAGCTCAGGGCTGATAGGCGTTTCGATGATGCCCATCAAAGCGGTCTTTGTTTCTGGATGCATGATCGCATATCCCTCAACGACATATCTGACCAAGGTCTTTGGAACGGAGATGTTGAGATCATAGAAGGACATGTGGTCACCGTTATATGTGCACCAGCCAAGAGCGGCTTCGCTTAAGTCGCCGGTACCGACCATCAAGGCATCTTCATCGTTAGCAAGATCCATCAAGACCTGAGTCCTTTCGCGGGCCTGGGCGTTCTCATAGGCAACATTGTGATTTTGTTCATCGTGCCCAATGTCTTTGAAATGTAAACGCACCGACTCACCGATGTTGATTTCACGGAAGGAGACACCAAGTGACTCTGAAAGAAGCACTGCGTTGTTATGAGTTTTCTTACTTGTTCCGAATGATGGAAGGGTGATGGCAATGATGTCTTTAAGGTCATAGCCAAGTTTTTTGAAGGCTTCCACGGAGACAAGAAGCGCAAGAGTTGAATCAAGACCGCCAGAAAGACCTAAAAGAACCTTTTTCTGGTGAACTGTCTTGAGTCTCTTAACAAGAGCCATGCTTTGCATGGTGAGAATGAGATTAACCCTTTCAAGGTCGATTTCTTTGGTTTCTGGGATGAATGGGTTCTTTGCGTAGTGACGGGTTAACGCTTTAGGAGTTTCTAAAGGCATTGAGAAGAAAATCGTTTGATATTCGTTCTCATATCTTGCTTTGAATGAATGATTTTTGTTTCTTTCGGCTTCCAGTAGTTCGATATCAATCTCCGAAACGGCCTTTTCCATCTTGAATGGAGTAGCTTCACTAAGAATCTTTCCGTTCTCGGCAATGATGTTGTGGCCGCCGAAGATGAGGTCGGTTGTGCTTTCGCCATCACCAGCGTTGGCAAGGATGTAGGCGGCAGTCATTTTGTCAGAAGCGGTCTTCAAAAGGCTCGTGGTGTATTCGGCCGAACCAATAAGCACAGGGGTCGCACATAAATTAAGAATGACGTTCGCGCCTGCCTGCGATGCTTTCGCGGAAGGAACTTCAATGGAAGAGATGTCTTCAGATAGCTCAACGGCGATTCTGAGTTTTGGATAATTAGAATCAACAAAGATCAAATTGGTTCCAAATGGGATCTTTTCGCCAAGAAGATTGATGTAACCCTCTTTCGGTCCATCAGAGAAGTATCTATTTTCGGATGGGTAGGCTTTTGGGACGATACCGAGGATCTCGCCGCCATAGTAGACGACACCACAGCTATATAGTTTTCCGTTGGTTTTAATTGGAGCGCCAACGGTGAAGAGGAGGTCGTTATCTTTTGAGGTTTCTTTAAGCTCAACGAGGGCTTTTTCAACTAATTCTTCTATAGTTTTGTTGAAGACCAAGTCGCCTAAAGTGGCAGAAGTTAGACATAATTCTGGCAAAACAAGAATTTTGACGTTTTCCTTGGCTGCGCTCTCAACAGCCTTAATAATCTCTTCTTTATTATGGGTGACGCCAGCGATCTCCACGTCGATGGATTGGGCTGCGACCTTAACGTAGCCAAGAGGATCAGAAAGCTCATTTTTGTCAGAAATCCTTGCAAATCTTGACTTTTCTTTAGCAGAACCACCTTGGTTCAGGAGTTTTTGGTGAGCCTCATCAGAAAGGATGACGAAGTCTTTTTGACCATTTTTGGTGATAATGATCCTACCTTCGTTCTCCTCTAATTCTTTCCTTAACTTATCGGTATTTCTTAGTAATGTGATCGGTTTGATGTCGTTCATAATAATTACCTCTTTGACATTATACTGTCATTTTTCCTAATGTATTGAAGATTTTGTTAGTTATCATAAAATTGTTGAGATGTTAAAGACTGGCTTAGCGATTCTAAACGCTTATATCCAAACCCCTGCCTCTCTCCACTTCTATAAAAGGATGAAAGAGGAGCTAGGTTCTTTAGGCGTTTCTCTTGAATGCAAAAATAACTCGGAAATCCTTTCCTACATCTGCTCTAGCGGCGATCTTTTCGCCAAAGAAATAAAGAAATACGACTTCGTCTTATATCTAGATAAGGATTTATATATCTCTGAAATGATTGAGAGGGCAGGAGTAAAGCTTTTCGATGGCGCGGAAGCAATTAGGCTTTGCGATGACAAAATGCTTACCTATATCACCTTGTCCAATAACGGAATCAAGATGCCAAAGACTATCTCTGCGCCTCTTAACTACGCCGGCATTGATGATGAGGCATTTATCAAAGAGGTCGCTAAAGAGTTATCCTTCCCAATCGTTGCCAAAGATAATTTCGGGAGCCTCGGCAAAGAAGTCTATTTAATCAAAAACTACGATGAGCTCGTGGCTTTTGAGAAAGACCATAAGTTCAGCGCCCACTTATATCAAGAGTTTATCCAATCAAGCAAAGGTCACGATTATAGGATTATCGTAATCGGTGGCAAGGTCGTTGCCTCCATGAAGAGATGCAATGATAACGGCGATTTCAGAAGCAATGTCGCCCAAGGCGGCCATGGCGAGCTCATTAATCTCCCAGAATCCTTTAAAGAAGCTGCCGAGAAAGCCGCCAAGATATTGAACCTCGACTACTGTGGCGTCGATCTTCTTGACGATGAAGAAGGTGATCCAGTCCTATGCGAAGTCAACTCAAACGCCTTCTTGCAGGAAATCGAGAGGATCACCGGAAAGAATATCGCAGGCCTATACGCAAAGCACATTGTAGACACGCTTAAATAACCGTTAGGAAAAGAAAAGAGGCAGGTTTTGCTGCCTCTTTTTTAATTTTTGTGGCGATTATTCGGCTTCTTTTGCCGGTTTCTTTTTGCCTTCGTTGGCTTTCTTTAATTCGCCAAGGATCTCTTTAAGGATATCAGCTTCGGTTGGCTCAGGGGTTCCTTCCTCAGGTGGGACAGGTCTCTCCTCTGGGTGTTTCTCGTAGTATTTCTCAAGGGCCTTAGCTTTGGCTTCAGCTTTCTTGGCCTCAATCTTGTTCATGACCTTAACGATGATGAAGAGGGTCAAGCCGATGATGATGAAGGCGATAACGGCGTTGATGAAGGCGCCCCAGTCGATGATGGCAGACATCTTGTAGGTGAAGGTTGTGCCGTGCTGTTCGTAAAGACCGAGAAGCGAGTTCTTCCACTGGATGAAGGTGTCGCTTTCAACCTTTAAATCAGTAACGCCTTGTTGGGCTGCGAATTCGATAACGCGATCGTTGACCTCAGCCATGGTGAAGGACTGAAGGTTGACGGTCTGTCCGTTCTGAAGGAATGCCGCACCCTTCTGGGCATCAGTTAAGGCTGGAAGGACTGTAACAAGTCCTTTAAGACCTCCTGGAACACCCCAGGTCGCTAAGCTCATCAAGATATTGACGAGTGAAGTGACAATGGCGTTGAACGCGCCGCCGATGACGACGCCAACAGCAAGCATGAAAGCATTGCCTTTGTTGATGAATGCTTTAAATTCTTCAAAGAATCTCTTAAAAGCACCCTTCTTCTTTGGTTGTTTTTCTCCCATATTTATTGTTCCTCCGAAACAATTGTTGATTTTATGATAGCGCACCTAACCAAAAAATAAATAAACATTAATAAAATAAGTTGCGCGCATACGCTATATGCATATTAATGCTCCAAAGTGTATAAACTCACCCTAAAAATTAGTAGTTTTTTGTTACATGAATTTAATGGTGAAAGAGACCTCAAAATTGCTCAATTCCCATCGCATTTTTTGGCCTTTAAGTTTTCCACATTTTTATTCGTCAATCTAAAAGAAAGTGTTTAAGGGTGAAAATAGAGCTGATCAGTTCAGAAAGGAAATTTGAATTAGTCAAAAAAAATGGCTTTTTACCGAATGTATCATCACTATTTGATACACTGTCAAAATTTGATATTTTTCTTATTGACTTCGTATTTACATTCTTGTTGCCCGTCAAAATGGCGAAAATACTAAGGTTTT
>Ga0247611_10008246_pt1 | contig 12893 bp, 11 predicted proteins | sample 177DNAGHGhighgp2_FD_192422 | JGI IMG/M metagenome (GOLD analysis project Ga0247611, IMG submission 192422) | Sheep rumen microbial communities from Palmerston North, Manawatu-Wanganui, New Zealand - 1770 DNA GHGhigh gp2 | ecosystem: Host-associated > Mammals > Digestive system > Stomach > Rumen... | reverse complement strand
AATCTGATGTAAATCTCGCTTATACATACCCTATGCTAATTAAAATCGCTGCAAAGGTACAACTTTTTTATGAATTGTGCAAATTTTTTGGAGTATAATCCGAAAATTTATATTATTTTTTGGAATATAATCCATAAAATCCATGCATTTTGTGGTTATGTTTATCAAAATCAGGCTAAATTATATAAACTTGAAAATATTGATGTTCACATATATGTATGCAATCTCTCCCAATCTATCCCTGTAAGCATGCGGGGAGTTTGGTTCCGTGTGCTTTGTGATGTGCTACGCAAGCACAACAGAGACCGTGACGAGGACAGTCTTTCGGACAAGGGCATGATATGTGATTATGTGGACAGGGCATGGTAGTTATTCATTTCTTGCGCAAAATTTGCGCAAAGGTACAAAAAAATTCTGAGATATGCAAGTAAAAAGTAAAAAATGAAATATAAATGAAAAAATGCCGACTGATAGTTGGTCGAAGAGGAGAATCTTTTGCGGGATTAAATCCCGCGCAAAGGAAGAAAGAAACGCACTAACAGAGGTAGCGCACACAGAACAACGGGAACCGGCATCAGATGTCGGGACAAATGAACGAAGAAAGGACGGCAAAGCCGTGTCCAAATTAAATTTGGACGCAATGGACGAAGACGCCGGATAGTATCCATCAAAATGGGACGATGTGACCCAAATGAGATTTGGGGCTAATGGACAAAGGACAACTACCATCGACTGGTGTGGGCGGCTCGGTATAGCGGTATAACGATGGAAGCGGTATACCGACGGGATAGCGGGCAATTAGATTGCCAAGGAATGGAAGAAAGATGTCTAACAAAAACCGGTCGCAAAGTGCGACCAGTTAGATGCTCCAAGATATATGGATGAGTGGAAATGTGGAAACGTGAAAGTCACTTATTATACTTTTTAAGTAACTTAAGAAGATAATCCGAAAGTGCAGAACATGATTCTGGGGTCATGATCAAGTCAAATAGTTCCGTGTCTATAATTACACTTTTAAATGTAGCTTGAACATTTACAAAAGTCATCATTGCATATTTTCCACTTGTCGGGGTTTCTGCAATATCTTCTTCGTTAACGAGTTTCCAATATGGCTCTTCATTTAATAAGATAAAGGGGGAGGAAAATAAGGTACTTGTACGCCTAGCATCATAATACTGCTGGAATATTTTAAGATACATTCCCTCCCATACACCTAGGATTGGAAGTTCAGGAGTCAAATCTTCATTAAAAGATTTTAGCCATTTTATATACTCTACCAAAGATAGCAGCATACTTAATTTACCTGCTATTATCTTACGTCCATCGCTACTAATAGATATATCACGGAAACAACCGAGATAATACTCTAAATCCTTTACTCCTTGATGAGTGTTTGCAGATTCAGATATTCGTTCTTTTTTGTCTATCGATTTTGTCGTAATGTAAATAGTATCGTTACGATTGGCAGCATATACAGTTATAAATTCTTTTTGATCTTCTGGAATTTGAACATTCTTATGGTCATTAAACCAAGTCTGCTTAGTTGCTTGTTTTATATAATTATAGGACACATGGAGAACATCACGAAGATATTGAACGATAGGAGAATCAACCGAATATACAATCTGCATTCTTTGTTTCTGTCTCAAAAGATTAGTTGAGCATTTAAGTGTCGCTTTAAACGGCTTTTTATCTATGATAACATTTATGGGTTTATCTCCTGTCCATGTATTGTTCGGGATATCAAAATATTTCTGCCATAACGGATGTTGCTCCGAGGGAATTGTAAAGCCATTTTGAAATAGATAGAAATCGGCTGCATATTCCAAAAGAACAGTCTTTCCTGCTATAATCGTGGATTCTTCGTGTGGTTCAATTTCTAAAATATTTGTCTTTGAATCTAAGACACGTCCTATTAGAATGCCTTCTCTTTTACATTCATCAGTACAGATAGATAGTAATTTCTCAACGTTACGGTATCTCCTTGATTTAGTTTGGGCGGATTTCACCGTACCCATGTATGACAAAAGATAAATGTCGCTATTGCTCAAGTCAACAATGATTTTTCCATATAAAGGATCTCTAAGTAAAGTACGTGCCAATAGAGACTTTTTCGTTTCGTCAGATAATCCGGGATATACATAACCAAGACAGCTTAAGAACCACACATCAAAGTATTCAAAAGCCAATCCTAATTGAGCCGCAGTCTTAATCTGGTTTTCACCAAATTTTATATATGCAGGATCTGCTTTGGAAGACACATAATCAGGAAATAGTCTGCCTATTTCTAAAAATGTCAATCCAGGATTGTGCTCTTTCATTAAGGTAATACACATCTCTTCTTCACATGCTGAAAAAGAACTGCATTGAGTAACATTTTTAGACGAAATCTTAAATTCGGAATAATGTTCTCTTAAATGGTCTATAAATTCGCAATAAGGTACTGACAAGACGGTCTTGATATAATTATCTAACGCATCTTGAGGGACAATGTAATTCTTGTCATCCAAGATGTAACCATCATACATCTTCTCAACTTCTCGTGAGAAGAAAACCTCTATTGCTTCTTTATTAGTCATTATTTACTTTTTCGTGTATCCACTTAAGTCGTTGAGCAATTGTCTCATCTGAAGACTAAAATCGGAATCGTTTTTAAGTAGCTGACGAATATACTCATCATGCTCATTTAATAGTTTACGGAATCGATCAAAGCCAGCAGATATGACTTGCCCGATATTAGCGTCGCTCACTGCTTCTACCGCATCATCTAAAGAGATTTCGTCATTGAGAAAATCGACAAAAGTTTGATATGCTTCTTCTGTCCCAACTTTAGCTACATCAGCAACCTTACGAATCTCACGTGCATCGTTAAATTCTTCGTCCTTAATACGTTGTGATAGTATCGGGATAACTTCAAGTTCAGGGTTTTTCTCTGCCATTTGCATGATGTGCTTACTCTTGTAGAGTTCAAAATAATAACTCCAATGAGTAGGCTGCATATCATCATTGTCCATCATCGCTTTGAATACCTTAACATACATTTCAGCGTCTTTGACTTTTATACCGAAGTCCAGTGCAAGTGCTTTAATTGGGCGACGTGATTTTTGGGTCATACGATACAAATACCCCGCTTTTTCAAACGGGCTCCATTCTGTTTGTCCAACCAAGTGAATAGAACCTAAAAGGGTTTGTACTAACTCATCCGATATATCATCAGGAAGAACCTGACATTTGATTTTCGCCCATCGCTGGGGATCATTTTTGGCTAAAATACGGTATGCGGCAAGGCGGCTATTACCTTCAAGAACTTCATTCTTGCAAACTATAATAGGGCGATTTAATCCACCGTTTGCTTCTATGTTTACGCGCAGAGTTTTTACGTGTTCAAGGCTAGTCATCTTCTTCTCAATCTCTTCTTGAGTAGGATGTTCATTGCCAGTACTACGTAACTGAGTGAACACACGCGGATTTTCAGCATAGAAAAGGAGATTTCTTTGTTCTAATTCCGTTTCTACGATTTCAACTTCGGTCTTACCGATAGTCATTGTTGACTTTCTTCCTTCCATATTAGTCTTGAATTTTTAAAATTTCTCTTACTATTTGGGCAAACGTATAGTCTGCTACTTTTTGATATTGCTCTTTGCTAATATCGCCTTGCGCTAAGAATGCAGCCTGTTGTTTCGCTTTGAGTAGATAGTCCACCCACAAATCGATACTATTCTCAATCATCAAATTGTAGATGTGACAATCTTTCTTTTGTGATATACGATGAATGCGGTCTTGTGCTTGCAGGTAATCGTCTAAATTAAATCCTCTATCATAGAAGATGGCATTATTGGCAACGGTAAGCGTCAATCCTTCTTTGGCCGATTGAGGGGTGGCGAATAGTACTTTAGCATCTCCCTCTTTGAAGGCCTTGATAGAGCGGACGCGGTCTTCTGTACTCATCTTGCCCGTTATCTTGACACTATGCAGGTGTTTGTATTTTTGGCAGAACTCATCCACGTTGCCAGTAAAGTTACTCCATACGATTACCTTTTCATCGCGATCCATTATTTGGGTGATTAGTCGGTCAAGGAGCATTTCCTTTGCAGAAGGACCTGTGTATGTGTCATCTAATAATTTGGGGTTAGAAGCCACTTGTACCAGTCGGAGCAAACGTTTAATAGTATCGGCTGACTCATCAAGGATAGATTGATCGCCATGATGCAGCATAATAGACATTTCGTTTTGCACCTGTTTGTACATAGATAATTGGTCTTCCTCAAACGATATAAGCACATCGTGATATACCTTAGAGGGTAATGTGATTATACCGCTATTCTTTGTTTCGCGAACCGAGAATGGACGAATCTTTTCGAAGATTTCTGCCACGGAGTTTTCAAAAAGTTCTTTGCGTTCCGAATTGCGAGCCAGTTCGTTGGATAGGTCGCAATTATATTTGAAAGTGGTGAAATCTTTCCCAAGGCTTTCTCCTAAGTCAAGGAAGAATATCTGTGACCATATATCGTATGGACGGTTAGCAACTGGTGTGCCGGACATAATGACTTTGCGGAAGAATAATGGAGCCAAATCGAGGAAGTCCTGCGTGAGTTTTGATTCCGGGTTCTTAATTTTAGCGGACTCATCTATAATGATAGCAACGTTTCGTGTTTTTAGGAAGCGTTCTATACGTTCTTTTTCACCTGATACGGTCTCGAAGTTCGTAACAATCACACGGACAGGACTATTGAAGATGTAGTAGTTGTTTCCTTTATGATTGTCCATTACCTTTGGACGTAAATTAGTATGCGTAGCGAACTCATCAATCCAATTAGGCACCAATGTCTTTTTTGTAACAATCATTACGGTATCGACATCACAAGAAGCCAACCAATATAGTAGCAAGTCTATCGCAATTTTGGTTTTACCAAGTCCTTGCTCATGGAAAATGGCAGCATAAGGTTTATCCTTAATTTCAAGGAAGGCCTCGTGCTGATACTTGAATGGTTCAAGTTTAGCAGATAAATTATATGTTGCGTCGTACTTTATATTACTCATACTACAGCCACTTTGGACAGGTTATCCAATACATGAAAAGTGATGTCGTCAAGATGTTCTTTTATCTTTTTACGTACAATCATATTTTTGATAAGAGCAAATGTTGAGGTATTAGAGCAAACGACAATATGGCGATCACCTTTATAACATCTTACCTCGTCTATATAACTTTTAAGTTGTTTTTCAGTGTGGTCATTTTCTATATCGTGAATAGTTTTTGCTTCTCCGATAATGATAATATCGTGCCCTTGGTAGCGAACATCAGGGATAAAACCGTCTAATGTCTGTTTCGGACGTTCCGTTGAATCCGGGAGATCAGAAATCAGCAGTTGCGGGGTGAAGTCAGCAGGAATAGTCTTAATATATTCGGCTATTCTACGGACATATTCCATATGTTTGCCTGATTCCGCCATTTTTACTCATCTTGGTTTTTAACTTCATCAAGGATAAAATTGAGTTTGCTTTGAAGTAATTCCAAAACGTCGCGCTTATCAACATGAGATTCGCTTGTGGCTAATTTTTTAACTTCTGTTAAAGTAATATTATCCAATTTGATTCGCAATTCTTGCGCAAGTTTCTCATATGGATATTCGCTTAGATCGGTCGTTAATAGTTCCGCAGCATGTAAAACTTTTTCAGCTTCCGTTAAGTTGTTATTGATAAATACTTTATGAGCATCCTCATTTTTAAGAATATCAGGAATGCGACGAACAGACATGGCTTTATCTACATTACCATCCGCAACCCATTTTGCAAATTGGTTTTCTGCATATCCATTCCTTTTTATGGATCCTTGGATACGAGAGTTTTGATACTCTAAAAATTTAGAGAATTGTTGTGGATCAAAATCGTAATTAGGAATAGAATTGATATAAGGACGATAATAATCTTCCATGTATTCATACGCTCTGATATACTTGTCTATTTCAGAAGCGCGTCCTCCGCACATAGCAATGATTTGCTGCATTGGCATTCCGGAGTGACTAAGATAGTATAAATATTTAGCTCTTGAATACGGATTCCAGTCGCGTGGTCCAACAAGGTGAGATTGTAGGCGAATTTCATGCTTTTCAAAGTCACTAAGTTGTTCATATACAAGAGCCGGTATTTCAGTCCAATTGCCAGGTACATTATGAGCAAGCAGATCCTTGTATATTTGAACGCGTGTGTTTCCTTCGATTACTACATATTTGCCGGCGTAATTATGATCAACAAGGATTGGGTGTATAATGCCTCCGCTAGCCTTGATAGAATCAAGCAAAGAACGATATGACGTGTGAGCGTCATTGTCAGAATCATCCGATAGTGCATTTGCTATCACTTCGGCTGTTACCTCTTTGTAGATCTCCAACGTTTGTTTGATACGCGGATTCTCTTCATCTAACCAAATATCGCTAATTTTAAGCGATGTAAGTCTTGACTGTGCCATTGTATATTAATTTTGCATATTATCATTATTACCCATCCAAAGTCTTGGGTCTCTGAGTTTTTCCATTTTATAATCAAACATCTCTAATAATGTTTCTCGATGTTGGGGAAACATGTCTAAAATAGTTAAAAGCGTCCGGAGTGGTCTTGTTATTCTACGAACTTTCCCTCGTGCATCCTCTCGTTCGTAATATCCCGCTTGCAAATCCCGTTCAAAGTCTGTAAACTGCTTAATTTGCTGAGGAACAATAAAGCCAGCTCCTTCTTCCCAGAAAGTCTGATTTCTATATGTAAATTCCCAAAAAGACATCTTCTTGTAAAACTGCTGTTGATTACACCAACGTGCAACCTGAACATAGAAATTCTCTACAGGCGCTTTGTGGTAATCTTCATGGCGCATCACATAGCCAACACATCCATATTGCATGAGTACTTTAATGCGCTGGAATAATTCCCAAATATCTCGATAAAACTTTTCAAACCCATCTGGCTTTTGTTTAAAGCCAGTGAAAAGATAAAATTTTGTACCCTTATCGGGGCAATGGTGTTTCCAAATTCTCAAAGCGCGTTCAATCAAATCTTTATCTTTCCAGTTGTCAAAAGCGTAAATGAAATCGCCATGGTATCTTGCATGAGATAACATTTCTGCCATTTCTTCTCCGTGAGGACTTTCTGCTAATTGTCTTTCGTCCAAACCCTGTCTAAATTGGAAAGATATATTATTGTCGATTAGATGTTGCAACATAGGGCGCCACACGTCATACGGAGCAGCTAAGAAATTGTCATCCCAAAAGTACACATGAGGGCGACTCCGGTCGTGAAACCACTCTAATCTTGAATAAGGGACAACTCCATTTTCCAATTTATTTACGCAGAACGGACAATGACGGTAGCATTTTCGTGTTAAAAAGCCGATAGAATAATCCAAATAATCTTTGTACTTTTCACGTTTATGTCCGGCATCAATTTGATTTTGTACATATTCATCATAGAGGTGATAATATGGCATTTGCACTGCCATGTCAATCCCATTTTTGCCTGTTTGTTTACAAGTCAACGTTAAAAGATATTCGTCGTTGGGTAATTGTTCCATATCGGCATCGCGCAATTTTCGAAAGGTGTGAACGTTTTTCTCGTTGGCATAATAACCAGTACCACCTTTATGGAATTTCTTTTTTTCTGATCGTGATGCGTTCCGATAGAAAGCTGGTTCTTCTGTGAAAGTAAACACGCGAGACATGAAAATATGTGCATATTGTTTTGTGTCTGCATTTGGATCTAATATTAACTCAAACGGCACATTGTTGTCATACAGATACCCGGCGAGCTTTAAGATAACGAGATTTGGATGGCGAGTACCATTACAAAGGAGATCAGCATCCACCAACCCTACTTTCTTGCTACGATCCATTCTGTAGCAACTAAACAAAGTATTTCCGGAAAGAAAAATGGGCGGCTTGATGTAAGGATTATTGCTTTCTATCTCATTCCTCAAAAGATAGCGAAGATCAATATCCTCAAATAGTACATTTTTCCCTAATTTGTATACAATATATCTATGCTCAACCTTACCATACCCAAGGTCCTCAATCTCTTTCTCTGAATACAAAGAACAGCCTTCAGCGGTGTATATCTTGTATTGATTCTTGTTTTTATTAGTATAGAGCAATATATAATCAACGGCATATGTTAGAGGATTATTCTCATCTATTCCCCCTTTGCGTTTAGCAGATTCAGGACGTATTGCGTATAGATTATTATCTGTAATCCACTTGAGCTTACTCTTCTTACAATAACCTACCAAGAACAGTCTCTCCATGTAATCACGGAAGAGACGAATTGTTTCGCCATTCTCAATATCTGCCTCTGCAAAATTGAGAGTACGATCTATGTCTTGGTATTCAGCCATTAGCCGTTGGTTTTTAATTTGTGCGACGTGTCGCACGTTTTAATGTTCCTGATAGTTTCAATATATTAACAATTTGGCACGCATGCGTACCAAATCTTTGTTAGTCTTTGTTTATTATCTCCCAATGGCCGCTATAGCCGCTGCCAACATATTTGATGTGCGGCAATTTAGCAAGACGGCGACCGATAGTCTTAACACTCACATGCAATAATGCCGCCAATTCCTCACGCGTGATCTTCGGATTCTGCTTAATGAGCGCAGTAATGTCTTGAGGGACACCTTGAGGGACATCTTGAGGGACACCTTGAGGGACATCTTGAAGGACACCTTGAGGGACATCTGTCTCTTGACTTGCCACAAACGCGTTAATCTCGGATTGCAAGTTGGTGTTATGAATGTGCAACATGACATTGGGGAAGATCGATTCATCCTGTTGGTCGCGCGTGTCGTTGAGTGATTGGATATATTCAGCTTTCTGCTCTTTGAGCACCTTGGTCGGGATGAGACCGAACTCAAACTGGAGCATGTTCATCACAAGACGCGACATACGTCCGTTACCGTCTGCCCAAGGATGGATTGACACGAGACGGAAGTGCGCCACAAACGAGAGACGATAAGCTGCGAGGACGTCGTTCTTCGGCAAGGCTGCCCGTTCGGTATTGAGCCAACGGCAGAAATCTGACAAGGCTTGCGGCACTTTCTCGTGCGCCAGATATGAGCGTCCGCTGAAACCGGCTGTGACGTTGACTTTGCGCAACTCGCCTTCGGCAGCGGAGAACGAACCAAGCGGTGTGTTGTATGTGCTGCCGGTATTCTTCATCACGATAGCCGACAGGCGACAGAGCATATCAATGCTGTAGGGCATGTGCCGATCGGCAAGTCTTTGTGCTTCCTCGTAAGCCGCTTTGAGGTCGAGGTTCATCATTTGCTCTTGGAGCGTACGCCCCGGAGCCGTGATGCCTTCGTCAAAGAGCAGTTGGTTCTCAATCTCTGTGACGGTAGAACCCTCGATGGCCGTGGAGTGCGTGATGATCGAATACAAGTAGAATTTCTTGTAATCAATCTGCTGGTCGATGCCCAAGGCTCGGTAGCGTTCTATGGTTTGCAGTATATCAGCCATATTGATATTGTTTAGCGATTGTCTTTTACCTTGCACACAAAATGCGTGCAAAGGTACTACTTTTTTTTGACATATGCAAATATTTTTTGCATATTGCACGAAAACCGCATAAAATTGCGGAAAAACAACGAAGAAAACCAGCATACGATGCCGGGCTAATGGACAAAGAGAGAATAAACCGACATGGATGTGTGGAAATGTGGAAACGTGAAAAAGCGAGCGCCGAAACGCCCGCTTTCTTGGATTCTCGGAACTTTTATTCTTAACCCGCAAGGGGTACGATTATTTCCGAGCAGCAAACAAAGACTATAGTTTGCGCCAGGTTTTGTTGCCGCAGGGTTCGATGCGCTTGGTGTTCTTCCAACGGTTGAGTACCATGCTGATAGCGGCGGTTTTGACCGATTGGTTTTTGCGCGCACGAAGTTTGATGAGGTCGCCGGTGGTGAACTCGTCCGGCAGAAGCGAGAGGAGTGATGAAGCTGCACCTTTCTCCGTCATGACATCCAGTGCACCGGTCAGTTCTTGCTCCATCTGTTCGCCCCAGAGTTCCATCTGATTGCGAAAGACATACTCCGCTACCCATTCCGCGAACTGACCTACGGTCTTGGTGAACTTGCGGTTTTCGAGGAGATAGCACAACATCCCTGCACGAAAGCCGATGACACCTGCACGACGGCGAAGCGTATCCATGGCATGTGAGTCTGCGTCGATGGCTTGCTGACGTTTGGCTTCAAGCCAGTTAGCGATGACCGCATTGAGTTGCGGACATGCGAGTGTGCCTTGTTCGGCATCTAACTGACGTGCCCAACGGATGATCTCGGATTTCTCGCCTTCGGTGTAGGGAGCAAAGACGGGAATTTCGGTGAACGAGGTGTCCGGCAGTTGCGCAAAGCAAACACGCGTTGCGAGACCGTTTTCAAGGTCTTTGAAGAAGCGCTTCATGGAGTTGGGTGTGCCTGTCAGAAGCAGGTTGTAGTACACATGGATATGTGCGTTGAAACTCGAATCGGACATGTAGGCTTGACCGTATTCCGCATTGTCGAACGCGAGACGGTAGATATCGCTTTTCTGCGACCAAACACCGGCACGTTCGGACTTGACCAATGTGTCCATTTCTTCGCCAATACCGATGAGGTGTTTGCCTTCGGCATAGGTCAATAGTTGGAGCAGTTTGGCTATCGAAATGGCTACGCCATTGTTACGCGGACAAGCGTGCGGATCTTCCGGTTGGTTCTTGGAGTTCTTGGACGCACGGAGTTTGTCCTTGTAGGCCTGTTCTTTCTCACGCTCGATGGCATCTTGCTCGTTGATCGGAGTGAGGAGCAAGTCCAGCGGTTTGCGGATGAAAGACTTACCGGATGCAGCCGGGGCGGTGATACAGCTGAAGAACGAGAGCGATTGTTCTTGACGATCCAAATACTCGAAACGGATACGTGTGGCGAGAGTGCCGAGGACAGGCAGCGAAGCGATGACCATTGCCGGTCGGTAGTCTTCGGGAAGTCTCCTGCAAATCAATTTCAGCAGCCTCGGTAATTCCGGAAGAGCCAAGTCGGTTGCTTTCTCGGTTCTGACGCCCCGAGCACCTAACAAAGATTCTCGTTCACAGATGGCGAGTGCGGACTGGAGAACGATAGGCATCTCGGATTTGCGTGGACGACCAATGGCAGAACTGATAGCTTGACGGCGTTCGGGTTCGGACAGACCGAAGTCAGGAAGGATGCGTAAGAGCAGGTCGGCGTTGAAGTCGCAGATATAGCGCATGTAACAAGCGAGGGAGAAATAGACGGTGTTGCGTTCGCCTACTTCGGCACCGTCGGCTGCGCCGATACTGATCAAAAGCTGCTGGATGATGGTGGCGTATGGGATGTCGCGATAGGACAACGAGCCTACCTCCGACTCCTCCCTAAAGGGAAGAGAGGTTCCCGAATTAGATTCGGGGCTAACAGACGAAGGATCAACATGCGGAGGGAGAGCGAGCCGGATATTATCCGGCAAAACAGACGAAGCTCCATCGGCGGGAACACCCGCCGGAACAGAACACTCGCGGTCGGCAAAGAGACCAGATTCATAGATCCAGAGGATGTACGAACGCGGGACGACATAACTGGCGCGGGCGAGGTCTTTGGTAACTGCGTCATACTCCTTGATGCCGAGGGCGGTGGCGATACGAAGCTGAGCAGCCTCGATGGATTCCAATTGTCGGATACCATCCGACCCAACGGACGACGTTTCTAAGCGCTCGCCGATGAGCCGCAAGCCTTTGCCGCTGGCTGTTATCGCCACAAGATAAATCTTGTTGTCGGAAAGGAGTTGTTTGTCAATGGAATCGAACCAGTCACGGGGATTGTCCACATGATCGACATCGAGCATGGCAAGACCGGACGGAATAGCATCTGCGCTGACGCGTTTGCCGTTGCGGAAAGACGCTGCGTGCGGGATGATGATGGGAAGACGCTTCTTGAGTGCCTGCTTGCGGTCGGCATAGTCGGCTGCATTGGGATCGAGTGCAGCGATAGCGGCACAGGTGTTAGCTACTGCGGGAGAGTCGATGAGGCTGTCCCAGATTTCGGGTGTACACAATTGCGGTACACCGGCGTTTACTTTGTTTTGATACTGAAACATATCTGTAATGTTTAATGATTAATGTTTAACGTTTAGTGATTTTTTTATCGCGCATAAATACGCGATGCATAGACGCTAGAACAATTATTCTTCTTTGTGGTCTTTGAGACGACAAGGGAAGAGATGGCGAGGAGGGACGTTGGAGGATTTGTCGGCATTGTATTTGCCTTTGGAACGTGTCCACGTACAGCCGACAGCATGTATCTCGTCATGTTCGTCCGGGTATTGCTTACGTTGCCGGATGGCTTTGAGTCCGACGGCGGCTTGCATCTTACGCCACTGTGCTTCGGTGACTTCGAGTTTGTCGATGCAGAGCGGGTTGTAGATGTCGCAGTCTGCCATCCATGGATTCATGGTCATGGAGCAATGGGTTTTGAGTGGTCCATTGATGCCGCGCACGACTCCGCTTTCCTCGTAGAACGGGCAGGCGCTACTACACTTCGCGCCGCCCTTACGTAATGCGATTAGTTGAACAGACATACGTACTACTTTTTGAGGTTACGGATGGCTTCCACCACTTTCGCCATGTCCATCTCACAGAGGTTGTCGCCCATCTGGTCAACCTGCGATGCCAGAATGTCGGCGAGATCGCGTCCATTGGCATAGTCGCCATGCGGGATGTACAACTCCAGTTTGATGTGATTGGCATTTGCCGACACTTTGCCGTAACGGCTCTTATCGAGCGTCTGCCAGTGGAGTTCGGGATGAACGGTCTGTTCCCGTGCTCCTCGTTCGGTGAAAGTGAACTTGTCTTCCTCGTTGCGGAAGAGTGTT